>OGZA01002776.1_pt1 | contig 10492 bp, 9 predicted proteins | sample 1576591 | NCBI WGS metagenome assembly OGZA01 (sample SAMEA3541565, study PRJEB24748) | human gut metagenome | biome: human gut; feature: human-associated habitat; material: faeces | place: China | collected 2012
TAGAGGACTTGAAATTTCCTAGGGGTTATCAGATGGGTACTCACATTAAAAAATAGACAACTGATCACCATTTATGGTATTTCCCTATTATTTGCGAGTGCCTACTATACAGCCTATAGCTATATTGAACCCTTCTTATCGCAAGTCGCAAATTTATCCAATACAACAATTACACTCGTACTCTCTTTATTTGGTGTTGCCGGAATTGGTGGAAGTATTTTATTCTCTAATTTCTACAACAAGAATAGAAAAAGATTCATCTTAGCTTCACTATTCTCTCTTACACTTGTTTTATTCTTATTAAAACCAAGTGCAGCATCCATGATCACAGTATTGTTGATATGTATTGTATGGGGTACAAGTTCTACTGCATTTAATGTGGCTTGCCAATCAGAAACAATGTTGGCAACCAATGAAAATACAAATTCTGTTGCGATGTCGATTTTCTCAGGTATTTTTAATCTAGGTATTGGATTAGGATCTTTTATTGGAGGACAAACCATTAATCTTCTTAATATTCAATCCATTGGATACATTGCCGGTATTATCGCTATACTCAGCATAATCTTCTATATAAGACGCCGATAATATGTGATAAAATAAATGGGTTGGAGGAATTTATGGAATACAAGAACGACAATAAATTTTATTTTGAAATTGAAAAAAGAATTCCTGGTCATTTAGGAAGAGCCGGAATTATACATACACCTCATGGAGACATTAAAACGCCGGCATTCATGTGTGTAGGAACACATGGTGAGGTTCGCTTTGTTTCTATGGAAGAATTAAAAAGTATTCATGCTCAAGCCATGTTGAGTAATGGGTATCATTTACGAAACATTTCCCCAGAAATTGCTGAAAATGGAGGTTTATCCGCATGGTCAAAATGGAACAGTCCAACCTTAACGGATTCCGGTGGATTTCAAGTGATGTCTTTAGGTTCAGGCTGTGGAAAAGTTGTCAGCATGAAACGTGAAGACAACATGAAAAATACCGAAGAAGAAAAACGTTTGGCCCACGTAACAGAAGATGGCGTACACTTTCACGATCCATTTACAGGTCAAGAAGATTTTATTGGTCCAGAAGAAAGTATGCAAATTCAATGTCGCATTGGAGCCGATATTCATATGGCCTATGATGAATTAACTTCTTTAGCCGATACATACGAATATAACGTTAAATCCTTGGCAAGAACGGAGCGTTGGGCAAAGAGAAGTCTTGATGAACATAAGAAACATTGTGATGATTTAGGCTATCACCAATCTTTATATGGTGTCATTCAAGGTGGGCGTTGGGAAGATCTAAGAAGATCAACTTGTAAAAAATATGCTCAGATGGATTTTGATGGCTACGGCTTAGGTGGTGCTTTTCTTAAAGAAACACTAGGTGATATCTTAACTTGGTGTAACGAAGAACTCCCTGAAAATAAACCAAGACACTTATTAGGGTTGTCTCATCCAGATGATATCTTGATTGGCACAGAAAATGGTGCCGACACATTCGATTGTGTAGCTCCTACAAGAGAGGCAAGACATGGAAGATTGTATACAATGCATGGTCCTATCAATCTATCAAAATATAGAGATAGCGATGAAATTATCGATGAAGGTTGTGATTGTCCTACATGTCAAAGTAGAATCACATTAGGTGAATTAAGAAGACTATGGAAATCACAAGATCGTACGGAATCCGCAAAATATTTCGAACTTGCTTCTATACATAATCTTCGCTTTATCATTCGTTTAACTGAACAAGCTCGACAAGCTATTTTAGATGGAACATTTAAAGAATTCAAAGAATCTTTTTTAAATTCATATTACGGGAACAAATAATTGTTCCTTTTTTTCATAAGAAAAAAGAGAAATCAAACGATTCCTCTTAAATAAAGTCTTGGCAAGATACCAATAAATCAATTTTCTTCCATTGTGTTTCTTCGTCAATGCAGTTACCTTCTTCAACAGAGGCAAATCCACATTGTGGAGAAAGTGCAATATTATCACCGACTACAGCTTTAGCTTGTTCATAACGTGCCTTAATCGCATCATGCTCTTCTAATTCTGGACGCTTTGTAGAAATCAAGCCAGCCACAAATGTACGGCCAGTACCTTTTAAAACAGCCCAAGGATCAAATGTTCCGCTACGAGCATCATCATATTCTACAAAATATCCATCGTATGGAATGCTCGCAACAGACTTGGCAATCGTATCATAGAATCCGTGGAACAATGGATTTCCTTTGAAGTTTCCTTTACAGAAGTGTGTCGCAATCTGCATATCTTCTGGACGATTTTCTAAAGCCTTAGTACTTACACGCACAAACCAATCTAACACTTGTGCCTTTGTATAACCTAAACCTTCTACTTTTGATACAAATGTATCATCAATCATATAGGTCCATGAAGTATCATCAATTTGAATATAGCGACATCCATGATTGTAGAAATCACGAATGGCTGCCTGATATGCCAATCCAATATCATCAATGACAGCTTCAATATCTGTTCCATAGTATGGCGTATCTTTGATACCTAACTGTAAAAAATGATCAATCAAAATCATGTTTGGTCCAGAAATACACTTCTTAGCTTCTACACCATATTTACTTGCCTCATTCTGCAAGAAATCCCATGCGTACATTTCTTTATGTGCCTTATTTGGATCATAAGAAATCTTACCTTCAATCATACCTAATTCAATATGATTGTTTCTTCCATTAATAAATTTATCCAAATGTTTTGTCGTAAAACCATCAAATTCTTTTAACCAATCTAAATGCCACCAGCGACGACGGAATTCTCCATCTGTCACAAACTTCAATCCATGTTGTACTTCCTTCGCAACTAATTTTGCGATTTGTTCATCCTCTACATCACGCAATTGTTCATATGTGATTTCATTATTATTAAATTTAGCACGGGCCTCTTTAATTTCCTGTGGTCTTAAAAAAGATCCCACAATATCGTATTTAATATTCAACATTAGTAAATTTCCTCCAATGTCTTCATTTTATCATTTCTAGTTAATTATTGATAATATTTAATAATATGCATCCGTTATAACTTTTATCTATAATAGAAAATTAAAGAATGTGATAAAATAATTTCTATGAACACAAAATCGTATATACTCAACCAATTTCAAACATACCCACAACTAGAACTACAGGATTTAATGAAATTTTTATACCAAAGCAGTTTTGGGTGTGAACACTTACTTTCAAATCCTGACACAGTTAAAAAACGGATCCAACAAGAACTCGATACAAAACTGGATACATGTAATTCCATTGAATATCTAGATGGGGATTATGTTCGTCTTCATTTAAATTATGGATTGAGCGTAAATACACTGAGCACTTTATTTATTTTATCAAGTCAACAAGAAAAAAACGGCAAAGAACAGCTCGAAGAAAAGCTTCAAATCCTTATCGATATGATTTCCAATCAAGAACTTCCATTTTCTTTAAACAATGCTAAGCTAACTCTTTTAAAATGGAAAGAAGATGGATATCCTGCCATTCATCATTCCAATACATTCAATGAATTGTACCATCCATCTTATCGCTTAATACATAAAAAGTACGTTCCCTTCTTAAAACTATTTAAAGATATCGACAACAAGCATCCTTCTATTATTTCAATCGACGGACGTTGTGCTTCGGGTAAGACTACACTTTCACATCTTTTAAAACAAATATATGACTGTAACGTATTTAAAATGGATGACTTTTTCTTACAACCCCATCAAAGGACAAAGAAAAGGCTTGAAAGTCCCGGAGAAAATGTAGATCATGAGCGATTTGAACAAGAGGTCTTGATTCCATTATCCAAACATGAAGATATAAAGCTGCGTAAATTCAATTGTTCAACTTTGTCAATACAATCTGCTCAATTAATTCCATATAAATCATTTAATGTCATTGAAGGTTCTTATTCGATGCACTCAGATCTTCAAAGATATTATTCGTATTCTGTTTTCTTAACCGTGAGTAAAGAAGAACAACTTTCAAGACTTGAAAAAAGGAACCCAAATATGTTGAACAATTTTATTCAACGATGGATTCCTTTAGAAGAACTTTATTTTAAGACTTTTTCAATCCAAGACATATGTGACATAAAAATAGATACATCAAAGGCCTGAATCATCAGGCCTTATTTACATTATTCAACTTGTTCATCTTCCATACTGACAATACGACCTTCTCTTTGTCCAAGATCGTATTTTTCGCGGTACTCAGCCAATGTTGTTTTATAATCGTCACCTTCAATCGCGTATACTTTGGAATCGTGAATATGAATATCTGTATCTTTTTCACGAATCTTAATCAAAGCCACCATACTACTTGCACAGTGTGTGGCAATACGGTTTAAACTATTTAACAAATCATTGAATACTGTACCTTCTTCAAGACCACAGTTTCCTTGTGATAAACGTTCAACGTGACGCAATTTCATTTCATCACAAAGTCCACGAATGACAATTCCTAATGGAGATACGCGTCGAGCCAAAGCTAAATCATCTTCTAAATAAGCATGATATGTCATATTCATAGATTCACGAACGGCCTCCATAACAAGGTTTAACTCATTCATAGCGGCTTCTGACATTTCCATACGATTCTCATTGATACTCTTTGACATCTCGGCAATATCTGCAGCGTGATCCCCAATTCTTTCAAAGTCACTAATTGTATGAAGATATAAAGAAGCTTGTCGAGTTTGTTCTGTATTTAATGCTTGTTTTGTCAGCTGCATTAAATAAGAACCTAAACGTGCTTCATATTTATCAATCAAATTTTCTTTACGATGTACTTTATCATATTTTTCTGGCTTAAACTCATTAATCAAGTTCATTGAACGATTCACGTTATTACGCACCTTTTTAGCCATACCATTCATGACACGATGACATTGTGCAATCGCCAAAGCAGGATACGGAATCAAACGTTCTTCTAGTAAATCAAAGTCAGCTTGTTCTGCTAGATCTTCTGGACTGTCTTTGACAATACGCATCAATAATTTTTCAATTTGAGGAATGAACCAGAATAATACTAATACATTTCCACAACGAATAGCTGTATTCATTAATGCGATATTTACTGGAGACATAACTTTATTCACAAAGCTATACTGCATAAATACATTTGAACCATAGAATAGAATTGACCAGATAATCATACCAAATAAGTCGTTGATCAAATATTCTAATGCGGTACGTTTACCATTTTTATTTGCACTTAAGGCAGAAATCAACACAGGACATGCAGCACCAATACCAATTCCTAAGTTAATTGGAAAGGCTGCCGCAAATGTCAATGAGCCTGTCATAGATAGTGCCTGCAAAATACCAATCGCAGCACTTGCACTTTGTAGAACGGCAGTAAACAAAATACCAACAAGAATACCCATGATTGGATTTGAGAACATTGTAAGCATACTAATGAATGTTTCGTTTGTTCTTAAAGGCGAAACGGCTCCACTCATTTGTTGCATACCTGTCATTAAAATCGCAAATCCAAGCATGATATTTCCAACATTTTTATGTGTTGTACGTTTTCCAAATGTTTTTAAACAAATACCAATAAACGCAAACAATGTTGTGATCGTAGCTGTTGAAAATAAGCTTGCGATTCCACTTGATCCACCAACATAAGATAAACACAATATCCAACCGGTAATACTTGTACCAATATTGGCACCCATGATAATACCGATAGCTTGTCTTAGTTTCATCATACCTGAGTTAACAAAACCAATGACCATTACTGTCGTAGCACTACTAGATTGAATAACAGAAGTAACACCTGCACCTAAGGCAACACCTTTTAAGCTTGTGTTTGTCATCTTGTACAAGAATGCTTCTAACTTGTTACCGGCTACGCTTTTTAGTCCATCGCCCATTAATGACATACCGAACAAAAATAACGCAATGCCTCCTAATAGGGATAAGACCATTGTAACTATTTCCATCTTGAACTCCTTTATAAAATGAATATTTAATTTTCAATTTTTACGCATATCGCGACGTCTTTATTATGCAATAAAAACAATGTCAAAACAATATTAAATTTATGTTAATTTTCTGTAAAATGAAGTTTTTTTCTGAAAGCGCTTTAAAAAAGATGACTTTAGAAACCTAAAATCATCTTTGCGATCATCTCAAAAAATTGAATCATATTTGAACGTAACATACCCAACGGATAATCTAATAAACCTGAAAAAATCAATAAGATAAATAATAGATTCATCCATGGTGCACCATCAATAAATTTATAGTATTTATCGTCGGGTAAAAACGAAAACAATACTTTTGAGCCATCTAATGGTGGTACTGGAATCAAGTTAAAAATGCCAAAACCAGTTGAAATCAATCCTGTATATGTCAATGTATTCGATATAAAATATCCTACACTAGACATCATAAAATATGGAGCAAATTTATAAAGTGCATAAAATAAGAATATACAAATAAAGCTTAATAGAAAGTTTGCGATTGGACCCGCAAAACTTGTCCATATGATTCCTGTCTTCGCATCTTTGTAGTAACGTGCATCCACGGGTACTGGTTTTGCCCAGCCAAATCCACATACTAATAGACAGACAAGTCCAATCCAGTCAACATGTTTAAAAGGATTTAAGCTCAATCTACCTTCCATCTTAGCCGTAGGATCTCCCATCCAATAGGACACAAGTCCATGTGCCGTTTCATGAATCGACATGGAAAGAACAACGGCAATGACAAGATAAATAATATTTGATAAATTAAACATTAAATCTAAAGTGCATTACATCGCCATCTTGAACGACATAATCCTTTCCTTCTAGACGTAAGCGTCCTGCTTCTTTAATAGCTAATTCACTACCCAATTCATCGATATCTTCAAAACGATATACTTCAGCACGAATAAATCCCTTCTTGAAATCTGTGTGGATAACACCTGCACAATCCGGTGCTTTCATGCCTTTTTTAAATGTCCATGCACGACATTCATCTTCTCCAGCCGTTAAGAATGTACATAGATCCAATACGGCATAAGCCTTTTGAATCAATTGATCCAAACCAGATGTTTCAACACCTAATTCTTCTAAGAAAGCATCTTTTTCTTCTTTATCTAAACCAGACAATTCTTCTTCCATTTGCGCACATAAGGCAACAACCTGGTTATTCTGGCTTTGTGCATATTCTTTTACTTGATTATAGTAAGCACATGAATCTGGATCCATGATCCCTTCATCATCTAAGTTGGCAACATAGATCATAGGTTTAGCTGTCAATAAGTTATAGCCTTTCATCAAGATTTGTTCATCTTCATTCAACTCTAATGAACGAGCTGGTTTTCCTTCTTCTAAGATTGGTTGTAAACGATCCAATAAAGCTAGTTCATCCAATGATTCTTTATCCTTATTTGTTTTAGCCTTACGTTCGATCTTACTTCTACGATTTTCAATTGTCTGAAGATCCGCTAAAGTTAATTCTAGATTAATAATTTCAATATCACGAATTGGATCCACACTATTTTCAACGTGTGTGATATCTGGATTATCAAAACAACGAACTACGTGACAAATCGCATCTGTTAAACGAATGTTTGATAAGAATTGGTTACCAAGTCCTTCACCTTGACTTGCTCCCTTAACTAATCCCGCAATATCTGTAAATTCAAATGTTGTATAGATTGTTTTTTTCGGATTGAAGATTTCAACTAAGCGATCAATACGATAGTCTGGTACTTCTACAACACCTACATTGGGCTGAATTGTCGCAAATGGATAGTTTGCGGCTTCTACCTGTGATTTCGTGATAGCGTTAAATAAAGTTGACTTTCCTACGTTTGGAAGACCAACGATTCCTGCAGTTAATGGCATAAATTCAATACATCCTCTCTATTCTTCTTCATGTCGAATTACTTTTTTTATTTTCTTTTCAAATTTTTGTCTAGGCATTAAAACACTGGCTCCACAACCCAAACATTTAATTCGAATATCAGCACCCATACGAATAATTTTCCATTCATTGGACTTATGACAAGGATGCTCTTTTTTCATTTCTACAATATCATTTAATCCATATTCCATAATTATTCTCCTTGCATATGCATATGATATGCATCCATCGTATTCGATAATAACATACAAACCGTCATTGGACCAACACCTTTTGGCACTGGACTTACATAACTTGCCTTTTTCGCAACCGATTCAAAGTCACAATCCCCTACAAGTTTTCCATTGACACGATTGATACCTACATCAATAACAACAGCCCCTTCTTTCACCATATCTTCTTTCAGAAAATGCGGAACACCAATCGCCACAATCAAAATATCCGCTTGCAGAGTAATATCTTTCAAATTCGCTGTTCTACTATGGCATAATGTAACGGTACAATTAGCATTCTTGGCTTTCCGGGACATTAACACCGCCATTGGGGTTCCCACGATATTACTTCTTCCGACAACAACACAATGTTTACCTTCTGTTGGGATATTATAACGGGTCAGCAATTCCACTATACCCGCCGGGGTAGCTGGTAAATAGGTCGGTAATCCTAACACCATTCGTCCCACATTACAAGGATGGAAACCATCCACATCCTTATCCGGATGAATACGGTTCAAAACTTTCTCTTCGGAAATATGTTTCGGGAGAGGTAACTGCACAATAAACCCATCTACATCGGGGTCCTCGTTCAACTTATCAATGACTGCCAACAATTGCTCTTCAGTGATGTCATCACCATAACGCAATTCTGAACTTTTCATCCCTACCGCCTGACAGGCTTTCACTTTACTAGCAACGTATGTTTCGCTAGCCCCGTCATTTCCTACAAGCACAGCAACCAAATGCGGAATCTTTTTCCCTTCTGTCACGAAAGCAGCGATTTCATCTGCAAGTTCTTGCTTTACCTGTGCTGAAATTTTTTTACCGTCAATAATTTCCATCTAATCAATTTTAAATTTTAGAGTTCAAATTTTAAATTTCACATAAACATTCACGTAAAATCTAAAATTATAATTTTATCTATTTGATTTTAAATCTTAAACCTCAAATTAAAACCCGATAAAAGGATTAAATCCAAAATTTAAAATTTAAAATCTAAAATCTTTAGCGTCTCTTCATCGGGGCTTTCCCCATCATTTTGCCGCCTTTGGATAACATTCGCATCATCTTTTTAGATTCATCGAACTGTTTCAACAAACGGTTTACATCCTGAATAGTCGTGCCGCTACCGGATGCAATACGTTTACGGCGTGAACCATTGATTAGTTCCGGATTCTCCCGCTCTTCCGGAGTCATCGAGTAAATGATAGCCTCAACTCCTTTAAACGCATCATCATCAATATCCACATCTTTCAATGCTTTACCCACACCCGGGATCATGGAGGCCAGATCTTTAATGTTACCCATCTTCTTGATCTGCTGAATCTGACTCAAGAAGTCGTTAAAATTAAACTGATTTTTGGCGATCTTTTTCTGCAACTTCTTCGCCTCTTCCGCATCAAATTGCTCCTGAGCTTTTTCAACCAAAGAAACAATATCACCCATACCCAAGATACGGTCAGCCATACGTTCGGGATGGAACACATCAAGAGCCTCCAGTTTTTCACCCGTACCGACAAATTTAATCGGCTTACTTACCACGGTACGAATAGACAATGCCGCTCCACCACGAGTATCACCATCCAGCTTGGTCAGGATCACACCATCAAAGTTCAGACGATCGTTAAATTCCTTCGCCGTGTTCACGGCATCCTGTCCGGTCATGGCATCCACCACGAAAAGGGTCTCTTCCGGATCGATTGCTTTCTTGATGGCAGCAATTTCATTCATCATCTGCTCGTCAATAGCCAAACGCCCCGCAGTATCGACAATTACGACGTCTTTACCTGTAGCCCGGGCCTCTTTCACGGCATTCAAGGCAATTTTCACCGGATCGTTATTTCCTTCCTCGCTATACACGGGAACCCCGATTTGCTCTCCCAGCACTTTTAACTGCTCGATAGCTGCCGGACGATAAACGTCACAAGCTACTAACAATGGATGTTTTCCCCGCTTTGTCTTCAGCAAATTAGCCAGTTTACCGGAAAATGTTGTTTTACCGGAACCTTGCAGACCCGACATCAAGATTACAGCCGGATTACCTTTTATATTAATATCAACATGGGTTCCTCCCATCAACTGGATCAATTCATCGTGAACAATTTTCACCATCATCTGACCCGGTTTCACGGCAGTCAGCACGTTCATTCCCAATGCCTTTTCCTTTACCGTGTTAGTAAACTCTTTTGCGATCTTATAGTTTACGTCGGCATCCAACAATGAACGTCTCACCTCTTTAAGCGTTTCTGCCACGTTGATCTCGGTGATCTTTCCCTGTCCTTTTAAAATCTTAAACGATTTTTCTAACCTCTCCGATAGATTCTCAAACATAGCGTTTATCAATTGAAAGTTGAAAATTGGAAATTGGAAATGAAAACACCTCCAAATCTCAT
>OGZA01002777.1_pt1 | contig 10492 bp, 9 predicted proteins | sample 1576591 | NCBI WGS metagenome assembly OGZA01 (sample SAMEA3541565, study PRJEB24748) | human gut metagenome | biome: human gut; feature: human-associated habitat; material: faeces | place: China | collected 2012
CACACTGTATCGAGAACAGCAAAGAACTACGTGGCGTTTGTTTCTGTCTCCTTTGTCCGGCGTGGCCACGCAAACCACGCGGCGGCAATTACCAAGACAACAACTGTGATCATTGCCCACGTAGGAATCGTCGAACCGAACCGCATCAGAGACTGTTCCCACGAAGCCAAGGTCGTTGCTGAAATCAATCCGCCAAGTGGATTCGCGATGCCAGCGACCAGAAGCATCGCGCCCAGCGCAACCAAAACGATGCCTGAGATGACGTTCGTCCACGTTGTATCGCGACCGAATAGGCGAAGAGGGCGGGGACGCAACCAGGTGCTGGAGGACAGATTCGTCGACTGCCACGCCAATGCAAGCACTGCCAGAGGAACAACCATGCCAGTGGCGTACAGAGCCATCAGAGTAGCGCCTGTTGCCGGCGAACCTCCGATACCTGCGGCCACCAAAACGGCCCCTAGGATTGGCCCAGCGCAGCCGATACCAGCAAAGCCATAGGTGAGCCCCAAAAGGTAGATCGACAGAGGATGAGTGCGATCACGTTCTTTGCGCACTCGGGCTGACGCCTTGCGATGGGGCGTGGGGATTTCAAGAGCGATAATCTCAACGATGCCAAGAATGATGATGATGAAGGCGCAGATGCGTGTGATCAGATCCAGGTGATCGCGCAGAGCTGAGCCCGCCGCGCCAACAAGTACGCCCAAGGGCAGAAGAGAGGTCAGCAAGCCCAGCCAGAAGATTCCGGTGCGCAGTAGCAGTGCAGAACGCGACTGGAATGCGTATGCGAAGAATGCTGGCAGGATCATCACCGAACAGGGGGCGAAGACCGTCAATACGCCACCGAGCAGGGCGGCCAATGGGGTCAAAGTCATGAACGGGCAGCCTCCGCCTGAAGTTCAATCGTTGTGCGCACATACTCGTAATCGCGGTAGCCCGAAATGTAGGTGTCCCCAAGGAACATGAAAGGTGTGCCGGTAACGCCGATGGAGTACGCTTCCTTCTTTGCGTTGGCGACAGCCTGAACGGTTTCGGCTGCATTCATCGTGGCGCGGAATGTATCGATGTCTGAAACGCCTGCTTGTTCAGCGAATGCGACGAGAGATTCCTCGGTGTATTCCGGGTGTTCGTGTTCGTTGGTTGCCTGATACAGCAAGTCGTGGAATTCCCAGAACTTGCCCTGATCGGCTGCCGCGCGACCTGCTTGAGCTGCCAAGGGGGACGTGGGGGTGATCTGCGCCAGGTCGCGCCATTCGATGCGAAGAGTTCCGTCTTCGATCAGATCGGCAAGCTTGGGTTCGATTTCTTTAGCAAACAGCGTGCAGTAGGGGCAGGCGAAGTCAGAGAAGAGCGTGAGGACAACCGGAGCGTCCACTGCGCCCTTGGCCTGATTGTCGTTGGCGTCGCGCTTGGGTGCGGATCGAATGACTGCAAGGAGTTCTGCGTCCTTCTCACTGGGCGCTGCGACGTGCGGGTCAACGTCGGCGGCTGCCGCGGCGGCGGATGAGGCCCCTGGTGTGGCTGATGCAGATTGGGCAGATTGAGGGTGCGTCGCGTCTGACGATTGCGCTGCCGAATCTGCTTGCTTGTTTCCACTAGTTGTCCAAATGCCGACGGCAAGGACGATTGCTGCAATGACGATAAGTGCGATCGAAATGATGAGCGATCGGGATTTACGGCGTGGCTGGGGTGAAACAACTGGTGATGTCACGACTTCGCTTCCGATTGGTTGTTGGTGGGGGATAGTGAAAACTATCGATGATTCTTTAGTGTGGCATGAGAAGTGAAAAGGCGTCGCGCTATGTGCGCGACGCCTCTGTAAGACTGGGTTAGATTACGACGCTCGACGCTGACGATGCGATGAACGGATTTCTTCGCGTCGTTCTTCTTCTGTCATTCCGCCCCAGATGCCGTAGGGCTCTTGTGATGCCAGCGCGTATTCGCGGCACTGGTCTATCACGGGGCATGTTGCGCAGATTGCCTTAGCGTTGGCGGCGCGACGGCGACGCGTTGAACCGCGTTCGCCTTCAGGGTGGAAGAAGAGCTCGGTATCGAGGTCACGGCATGCGCCGTCGTACTGCCAATCCCAAGCGTCGATCATCGGACCGGGGAGACGTGAAACGTCAGACATGTGTACCTCTCATTCGGTGACTGTCGGTCGAAGTACTTCTTCGCGAGCAGCCTCCACCAGTTTAGATGTTGTTCGTAAGTTGTTCAAGACCCGTTCATGCATTCTTAGTTATTTCTCAGAAAAGGCAATAAAGCTGAGAAAAGCCTGAATAAATTGCTACAAAACGTGCGAAATGTCATGAAGAAGATTTGTCTAACTTACTTGATACATCGTCTTCGTTCCGGTGGCGAAAGTTCGCTCTTCGGTGAACAATCGTTGTAGGAATGAACAACGTTGAATAAAAACGTTGGTAGCTGGCGAGCGGAAAGGAAACGACATGCCTCGCGCACATCTTGCGTCTTCAGCTGATTCAAGTGTCGATGCTCCGCTGACAGTGACTGCTGTTTCCGTTCGTCTTGGAATCTCTCCCTCGACTCTTCGCACCTGGGAACGACGCTATGGCCTTGGCCCAGATGAGCGCCAAGCAGGAACTCATCGTCGCTATCGTGCCAGCGATGTTGCGCGTTTGACCGCGATGGTTGAGCTTGTGCATCAGGGGGTTTCTCCTGCAGATGCTGCCGCTACCGTGTTGGCGGCGGCCCCTGCGCATTCGCGTCAGGAAGATCTCCCCGTTCCTCATACGGTTTCTGAACTACTGAATTATGTATCAGCCTGCCAAGGGCATCAGCTGAAGAATGTCCTTCGTTCCGCGGTGGGCGACGAGGGACTTGTTCATACCTGGAGTCGCTTAGTCAGCCCAGCACTCGACACCTTGCGTGCCTCTACATGCGGGCAGAAGCCTGGATGTGCGCCGTCCTCGATTCTTCAAAACGCTTTCCTTGATGTGCTTGCTCAGTTTGCTAGCGAGTGCGTTTCTCCTCAGACAGTCCTTGGGTCTGTTGTTGTTCTTACGGACGTTGCCCACGAGCTAGGAGCGCACGTTCTTGGTGTTGCTCTTGGCTGGTACGGCATTGATGTGCGCGTCGTTTCGACTGCGACAGTCGATGACCAGGGAGCGTGTGCTCGCGTTGCTCTTCATACCAAAGAACGCCCGGTCGTGTTGGCTATTGTCATGGGTTCTGGGGCAAGTTGCGAGAAATTTATTCATGCTCTTACTACTGATCTTGACCTTGATGTCATGCTGGTTGGCGCGGATGCTCCGAAGGTCGTTGATGAGCGCGTACTGCGCGTGCGCACAATTGCTGCCGGCGTAGAAGAAACTCTTGCGGTGCTTGCACCCGGTGCTGATCTTTCCTCGGTTTTGTCTTAACAAGTCCTATAGAACCTCTCATCGAAACTTGAGGCAGTGATACCTTTATCGGTGTTACGCATATCTTTTGACCGGGAGTGACAATGAAGACCCCCTGGAATGATTCCGCTCTTATTGACGCTTTTGATGCTGATTTCTCTGCGCTTGTTGAGTTCGCTTCAGCTTCAGCGTGCTCTGCTGGCTTCGGTTATCTGGATGCCGATGGTGCCATTACAGAGTCCAAGGGCGTTGAGCTGTGGATTACGTGTCGAATGACGTATGTGTTTGCACTTGCTGAGATGCGTGGTGTCCAGGGAGTGTCTGGTCTTGTCGAACACGGGCTTGATGCGCTGTCTACCTCGTTGCATGACGATGAATATGGCGGCTGGTTCTCCGCTCTGGATGCGACGGGGGAACAGGCTCGCCCGGTTGAGCCGATCCGCAAGGAAGCCTATGCGCACGCATTCGTGATTCTTGCGACTTCCGCAGCCTATCTTGCTGGGCATGAACGAGGCCGGGCGTTGCTTGATGAAGCGCTTGCCGATCAGGACGCGCACTGGTGGGAACCGTCGTATGGGCGCGTCGCGAACTCGTGGAACCGCGACTGGAGCGAGTGCGAAGAATATCGAGGTCTGAACGCGAATATGCACACGGTCGAGGCGTATCTTGCTTCCTTCGATGCGACGGGGGAGCGACGTTGGTTGGATCGTGCGCGCGAAATGATGCGTTTTGTTGCCGATCTTGGTGCTCGCTTTGGTTGGCGCTTGCCTGAGCACTTCGATAAAAACTGGGTTGCTTGTCCTGAGATGTTCATTGAAAATCCCGCTGATCCTTTCCGTCCTTACGGTGCAACTCCGGGACACGGGTTTGAGTGGGCGCGTTTGATCCTGCATGGTCGAGCCTCACTCATTGCGTGCGGGGATACTCCGGGTGAATGGATGTATGACGTTGCGCATTGTCTTGTTGATCGAGCGGATGAGGATGGTTGGGACAGCGAAAAGGGTGGGATCCTTTACACGACGGACTTTGATGGAAAGACTGTTGTGGATACTCGCATGCACTGGGTTGCTTGCGAAGCGGTGAACGCAACGCTCGCTCTGGGTAAAGTCAGTGAAGAACTGGGTAATGATGACGGCGTTATGGTCCAGTCAGAGCGTTTCGCTCGCTATGTTGCGTGGGCGGATCAGTTCATTCATGCTGGCCCGGGACGCTGGATTCATGAAGTCGACGCAGATGGACACGAGAGCGAAACTGTCTGGGCAGGCAAGGCTGATGCCTATCATGTCGGTCAGATGTTGCTATTGCCTCGTGTCGGCTTGTATCCCGGATTCGCTGCGACATTAGCGCAGTTGAGGGCACAAGACCACTCGGAATTGTGAGGTTCGTCCGAAGTTTTTATCCGCCTTGAGCCACAGCCTAGACTTGGCTCATGGGAGACTTTTTAGAGCATGATCCGTTCTCGCTGACTGGCCTTACTTACGATGACGTTCTTCTGCTCCCAGAGCTGACTGACGTCGTTCCATCCACCGTTGACACTACGTCGCGGCTGACGAAGAAAATTACCCTGCGTGTTCCGTTGCTTTCTGCAGCGATGGATACTGTGACTGAAGCTCGTATGGCGATTGCCATGGCTCGTCAGGGTGGTATTGGCATCCTTCACCGCAATCTTTCGATTGAAGAACAAGCGCAGCATGTTCGTCAGGTGAAGCGCTCCGAATCTGGAATGGTTGAAGATCCTGTGACTGTTGGTCCCGATGCGACCATCGAACAGCTCGATGAGCTCTGCGGTCACTATCGTGTGTCTGGTCTTCCTGTTGTTGACGAAGAAAATGGTCTTGTTGGCATCATTACGAACCGTGATCTGCGTTTTGTCCCCGAATCCCAGTGGGCAACGCTGAAGGTTCGCGATTGCATGACCCCGCGCGAGGATCTTGTTGTGGGTCAGGTTGGTATTTCTCGTGAAGATGCGAAGGCTCTGCTGGCTGAGCATCGAGTGGAGAAGCTTCCGATTATTGACGAAAACAATAAGTTGACCGGCTTGATCACGGTCAAGGACTTCGTGAAGACCGAGCAGTACCCGAATGCGACGAAGGATGACCGTGGTCGTCTGGTTGTTGGCGCTGCTGTTGGTTATTGGGGTGATACGTGGGAACGTGCAACCGCGCTCGCTGAAGCAGGCGTTGACGTTCTTGTTGTTGATACGGCTAACGGTGGCGCCCAGCTTGCGCTGGATATGATTCGCCGTATTAAGGCGGATCCGTTGTTTGCTGGCGTTCAGATCATCGGTGGCAACGTCGCAACCACTGAAGGTGCTCAAGCACTGATTGATGCCGGTGTCGATGCGGTGAAGGTTGGTGTTGGCCCGGGATCGATTTGCACCACCCGCGTCGTTGCTGGCGTCGGCGTCCCGCAGATTACTGCAATTTACTTGGCTGCCAAAGCGTGTAAGCCCGCCGGTGTTCCGCTGATCGCTGATGGTGGCCTGCAGTACTCGGGCGATATCGGTAAGGCTCTTGTGGCTGGTGCTGATACGGTCATGCTCGGCTCGCTTCTGGCCGGCTGTGAAGAGTCCCCGGGTGAGGTTGTCTTCACGAACGGTAAGCAGTACAAGCGTTACCGTGGCATGGGATCGCTGGGCGCAATGAGCTCGCGTGGTCGCAAGTCCTACTCGAAGGATCGCTACTTCCAGGCCGATGTCACCAGTGATGACAAGATCGTTCCAGAAGGTATTGAAGGGCAGGTTCCATTCACTGGTTCACTTGCCTCGGTGGTTTATCAGCTTGTTGGTGGTCTGCATCAGACGATGTTCTATCTGGGTGCTTCGTCGATTGAGGAGATCAAGAAGAATGGTCGCTTTGTTCGGATCACATCTGCTGGTCTGCGCGAATCTCATCCGCACGATGTGCAGATGACCAGCGAAGCTCCGAACTACCATTCGTCAGGGTCTTCTCGCTGATAAACGTTTGATAGGTATTGACCCTCGTCGCAGATGTTTCACGTATGCGACGGGGGTCCTATTTTTTATGCCAAAATGAGCGCTAATCTGAACCTGTCGGAACGTGTTTTCACACTGTTGAAAAGGGAATCGCACACATGCTCATCCTGGTCGATTACGCAAACGTCGAAGCAATTGAACAGACACTGTCCTACCTTCCGATTGACGGTGTTACGACTAACCCGACCATCTTGTATCGCGAAGGCAAAGAGCCTTTGGATGTTCTGCATCAGATCCAAAATTTACTGCCCTATGGGTCGCAGTTGCATGTTCAGATCGTGTCAGAACGCGCCGACGATATGGTTGCCGAAGCGCGTGCTCTGCGTGAAGAAATTGGCGGCAACCTATTTGTGAAGCTTCCTGTAACTCGCGACGGCTTCGCGGCAATTCCTCGCATTGTCGCAGAGGGCATGCAGGTGACGGCAACAGGCATTCACTCTTCGATGCAGGGATTCATGGCGGCAAAGGCTGGCGCCCGCTATGTCGCTCCCTACGTGAACCGCATGGATAACTACGGCATTGATGGTGTTCGCGTTGCCAGCGAAATCCACCGCACGCTGAAGTCGTATGGAATGGAAGCTGATGTTTTGGCTGCGTCTTTCAAGAACTCTGAACAGGTTCTTGAACTGGTCCGCCAGGGCGTTGGTGCTATCACTGCTGCGCCCGAGGTTCTTGCGGCACTGATTAAGAATCCCGCAACCGATGCTGCGATCGCCGAACAGAATAAGCACTTCAGCCTTCTGGTTGGTGAGAAGCGCACATGGAAAGACCTGATCGATACCAAGTGACGTCACAGTGGTGGTCAGCGCTTAGCGTTGACCACCACGCGTCCAATCAGTCCCACCTATGGGACGAAGTTGCGCCCGCACATGGAAGTGACAGCGCGTCGAAGACTGGTGACCCGGTAGTAACAAGGGCGTTCTATTGGGTCATCGACCTCTTCAATTAACCGACCCGTTTAATGAGGGGGATGCTGACCCCTTCAGCTATTCAGCGCCCTTTGTGGCCACTGGGAATCAATCTGCTGGGGCTTACCCTGACGTGCAAAGTAGGTTTCAAGCCCCTCAGCCCATTCTTTAAAAGCGCTGGCCTGCAATGCCATCAACGCATGAGCGTTGCTCTGAGTGAGCGGAGCACCAAAAGCCTGGGCAATTTTTGCCAACACGTCTAACGTCATCGAAACGTCAACTTCTGCCGTGTGAGCATTCGGATCCGGATCCACACCGTAGTGCGGTGCCATGGTGGTCAGGGTTCGCTTTCCCTTCCGATACTTATCGAAGTGACGATCAAGGACGATCGGATCAAGAATGAGTCCAACAGGGCCGCCGAGGCGTTCTTCTAAAGTTTGCAGACCATGGCGAGTGAGCTCAGCATTCATCAACGTAATATCGAACGCCGCATTGAAGACAACAACAGGGAATCCGCGTTGCCAGTGCGCAACCAAAGAATCAGCGACCTCGTTTAAGACCTCGGAAATATCCCGTCCCTGGGTCTGAGCTTTTTCGTTGGAAATCCCGTGAACAGCGCTGGCACTTTCAGGGATCTCTACCCCGGGATTAGCTAGCCATGTGACAACTTCGTCAGGGCCAGACGGGTTGATACCCCCGCGTCGCAAAACAAGCGCAGCCGTGACAAGGCGATCCGAAAGAGGATTCGTGCCGGTTGTCTCTGTGTCGAAACCAAGCCAAGGCTGATCAATCCAAGAAGTGTTTTCATTCATGGAACCAGTGTCGCCTAAACCATGGAGAAACGAAATGGCAATCAACAGGTCGGCGAAGCCGGCCTCGTCGACTACCTCATCGCACCCGCCTGCAATCATCAACAAAAGCGCATGTCAGCGCCCCAAAGTGGTTAGTATCAAGTCGTGAGCAACGAAATTGAAATTGGTCGTGGAAAGCGTGCGCGACGCGCGTACAGTCTGGACGATATTGCCCTGGTTCCCTCAAGGCGCACTCGTGATCCTGAAGATGTGAACGTCGGCTGGCAAATCGACGCCTACCACGTCGATATTCCGATCATGGCTGCCCCCATGGACTCGGTCATGAGTCCCGAAACGGCAATCGCATTCGGAAAACTCGGCGGGTTGGGTGTTCTAGATCTGGACGGTCTATGGACGCGCTATGAAGATCCGGAGCCGCTTCTCGAAGAAATCTCCCATCTTGGAGAAGACGAGTCTATTGCGCGACTCCAACAGATCTATTCGGAGCCAATTAAGCCGTCGCTCATCACTGCTCGCCTCGCTCAACTTCGGCAAGCCGGCGTAGTTGTTGCGGGTAAGTTGTCGCCTCAGCGTACCCAAAAGTACTGGCGAGCAGTCGTCGATGCGGGCGTGGACCTTTTCGTCATCCGAGGCTCAACAGTCTCTGCAGAACATGTTTCCAGCCGATCTGAGCCCCTCAACCTTAAGCGGTTCATCTATGAACTCGACGTCCCCGTCATTGTTGGTGGAGTCTGCACGAATACGGCAGCGTTGCATCTGATGCGCACGGGTGCTGCCGGTGTTCTTGTCGGATTTGGCGGGGGAGCGGCGCACTCGACCCGTCAATCGCTCGGCGTGCACGCCCCGATGGCAACAGCAATCGCCGATGTGGCCGCTGCGCGTCGCGATTACATGGATGAATCCGGCGGACGCTACGTTCACGTCATTGCTGACGGTGGCATTGGGCGTTCTGGTGATTTGTCGCGCGCCATCGCCTGTGGTGCGGATGCAGTCATGCTGGGTGCTGCCCTAGCTCGCGCGGAAGAAGCGCCCGGGCGCGGTTGGCATTGGGGTTCCGAGGCCACGCACCCAGACATGCCTCGCGGTCAGCGTGTTCACGTAGGCACATCCGGAAGCCTGCAACAGATTCTCTACGGTCCTTCGACGCGTGCAGACGGTTCCCTGAACTTTGTTGGCGCCCTGAAGAGAACCATGGCATCAACCGGCTATTCGGAAGTCAAAGACTTGCAGAAGGTGGATGTGGTGGTCTCGCCCTATCAGCCAAGCTGAGTTCTCAACCTTCATCTTGGGATCGCCTAGGCGCGTCCGGTCGTGGTTCCTTGCCGCGTGGGCGCCCTCGTCTCCGCTTAGCCGTTGCAGGGCGAGTGCGTGGTGGGGGCTTCAGCGTGTTTGGCGGAGCAAAGTGGCCCTTACTAGGGTGAGAGCCCCCAGGGTAATCATGTGTGCTTCGCCCCCTGACTTGAATGCTCTGTATTCGCATACTCGGGCGAGTAATAGGGGTCTTTAAAAAGTAAATAAATAATTTTCGTTTACGAATAGGTGTCCATTTGTTAATCTTGGGATTTACGGGATGTCAAAGTTGATGCCCGTTTCGATTCCGCTCCCCGAACTGTTTTACATGGCGTAAAAATATCCAATAATAGAATAAAAACGGCATAAGCGACGTTCCTCTCATGTTTTACGGACGCATCTATGCAAGCGAAAAGGGCTTCCTGCGGGAAGCCTTTTTTGTGCCGGTATTTTGCGGAAGCACTTATTCGGTCAAACGTTCAAAGTTCTCTCTCAAATTAGTAGTAGTGAATTTGATATATGATGACCTATAACCGGAATTTCAACAGGCATCGGTGTATCCCGTGGGTAATATGCGCATTTACCGAAAAAATTAGGTCTGCAATTAATCTATCTGTGTCGGACCGGAAAACATGACACGGGAATCGATCATTCTCCGTGGTTATCCGCCTGCTGTTTCATACGTCGGATTCGCTCGATTTGAGCGATTCTTTCCGTTTCATTCGGTGAGATGGGGGAGTAACCGCTCAATCCGTAATATTGCAGCAGCAGCGCGCCGAACCGTTCCAGGAAGGCTTCCGTCGTTTCATCGCTATGCAGCAGTTCGGCGATGTTGGCGACGGGACTGGGTACCGAGGCCACGCCTTTGCCTCGCGCCGTGCGGTCGCCGCGCAGGGCCTGTTCGAGCATGTGCAGGTCGGTCCGGTGTAGCAGTGTGCCGTGGAAAAGCTGGCGGTTGCGTGTGACGTGCGAGGCAGTACCCGAAATCTTACGGCCTCCGGCCAGCAGTTCCTTCCGTTTGCCCGCTGTTGCTTCGACGCCCAAGACCTGCAGGAGGGTTACGACCGGCCTCAGGAAGTCGCGGTCCAGTACCGGTGAGGCCTCTTTGTTCGAGACGAACGCATAGTTGAT
>OGZA01002778.1_pt1 | contig 10490 bp, 12 predicted proteins | sample 1576591 | NCBI WGS metagenome assembly OGZA01 (sample SAMEA3541565, study PRJEB24748) | human gut metagenome | biome: human gut; feature: human-associated habitat; material: faeces | place: China | collected 2012
CGCTCCTGACAACAAGCTGATATTTGCCCACACCGTGCAGAACGAAGCATTGCGTGTGGCCTATGTCCGGGAAGCCAGCACCCAGTGGCTGCTCACCGCCTGGATTCTCACGCCGGAAGAAGCGGCCAGCGTCTTCAAAAAGCGCTGACAGATACGCCCCTACCCCATTGAACTGCAACGCCGCACAGCCTGCTGGCGGCGCTGCGCTCTTTTCCCCTTTTCCCATATGCAGCAGTCCTGCGCGACTGCATGGCACACACGATGAGCAAAAAAGTATTTATCAAGACCTTTGGCTGCCAGATGAACGAGTACGACTCGGACAAGATGGCCGACGTGCTGAACGCCGCCCAGGGCTATGAACCCACGGACAACCCCGACGAGGCCGACCTGATTCTGTTCAACACCTGCTCCGTGCGCGAAAAGGCACAGGAAAAAGTGTTCTCCGACCTGGGCCGCATCAAGCACCTCAAGGAAAAAGGCGTACTCATTGGCGTGGGCGGCTGCGTGGCTAGCCAAGAGGGTGACGAAATCATCAAGCGCGCCCCATTCGTGGACGTGGTGTTTGGCCCCCAGACCCTGCACCGCCTGCCCGAGCTGCTCAACGCACGCCAGAGCAAGGCCAAGCCCCAGGTGGACATCTCCTTCCCCGAGATTGAAAAGTTTGACCACCTGCCCCCCGCACGCGTGGAAGGTGCATCGGCCTTTGTGTCCATCATGGAAGGCTGCTCCAAGTACTGCAGCTACTGCGTGGTGCCCTACACCCGTGGTGAAGAAGTCAGCCGCCCCTTTGAAGACGTACTGGTAGAAGTGGCCGGTCTGTCCGACCAGGGCGTCAAGGAAGTGACGCTGCTGGGCCAGAACGTGAATGCTTATCAGGGCAAGATGGGTGACACCAGCGAGATCGCCGACTTTGCCCTGCTGCTGGAATACGTGGCGGAAATCCCCGGCATTGAGCGCATTCGCTTCACCACCAGCCATCCCAATGAGTTCACCCCCCGCCTGATCGAGGCCTACGCCAAGATTCCACAGCTGGTGTCCCACCTGCACCTGCCCGTGCAGCACGGCTCGGACAAGATTTTGATGGCCATGAAGCGCGCGGAAGCATCTAATTTTCGAATGTATTCAATATTATCGAAGAAGATATTCTTGATAGGGTGATTGAAATCGAAGTTTCGAACATCACAATCTAATAATGATAGAGTTTCAATTGGAATGTTTGAATGATAAGTAGTGTCCATAATTGAAGTATAGAATTAAATAGATATGTAAACAAGACTTGGCAAATGAAAAGCGCCCATACAAATCATTTTACATGATTTGATGGGCTTTTTTTAATTCGCGAAATTTACAAGCTCTCTTGTGGCAAAAAAGTTTGGAAGGAGAATCGAAGAAATAACTTTTTTGGCTTGCGTTGTTCTAAGAACAAGGCTGTAAATTGAAAAAGGAGTAGTGTGCAATGAAGTATAAGGTGAAGTGGATCGAAGAACATATGGGAATCACAAGAAATATGATTCGTAGATATGAAAAGAAGGGAGTGATTTCAAAGAATGAAGAAGGAAAAGATCGAGAGTTTGATGAAGAAGGGTTGAGACAATTATGGGATATAAGAATGTTGGTGAGTTTAGGGTTTAGTTTGGATGAAGTTAAAGAAATTTTGAGTGAGGGAAATTTAAAGGAACTGAGCCAAAGAAAGTTGGGCGAGTTGGATAAGAAATGTGAGGATTTACAAAGCAAAAAAGATGTATTGAATATAGTTCAGAGAACTGGAGAGTTACCTTGTTGTTTAGAAGATGTAATTGATGAGTTTGGAAAGAAGAGTGAATAATAATGAAAAAGTTAGTGTGTTTAGGATTGTGCTTGATTCTTAGCGGTTGTACAAGTATACCTGTTGCCAAGAATGATGCAGAACGAAAAGTGAACGCGAATGTAATTGAGGTATCTGCTTCTACGATAGATGAAATAGAGGAGATGGCAATCAAGGATGTTGAGGACACAAAGGAAAAGTTAGAGAGTGAAAGGGATGCTTTGAGTGAGGAAATTAAGGATTTTGATGCATATACGAAAAATATAGATAAGGTAAAAGCGTATTATGAGGATGCTTTAAAACAGACAGAGTTGTTGTCCATTCGATTGAGGGAATATGCTTATAAGTATGCTGAATTGATTATGAATGAGGATGTATCATATAAGGTGAAATACAAAGATTTGAGCGGAATCTACGAATATATATATATGAAGATGCGGGTAAGGATATGTATGGTATATATGATAAGACTGTAAAAAATATGTATGATATCTATTATGATGGAATTATTAAAGATGCATATGATACGGAAGATTACGATGTGTGGAGTGATGCAAGTTCGGATGCTTACGATGATTGGTCGAATTGTTTATCGATATTTATGATGTTTGGTCGGATATGCAGTCTGATATTTATGAATTCCAATCGGATTTGAGAAGCGAAGTATATGATCATGATGATGAAAGAGTGCAGAAGAAGATGGATAAATTCAAGAAATCAATTCTTCGTATGAAAGAGGATGTGAATGATTAGAGAGAATCGATGATTTTCTCTAATTTTTTTAAAAATGAGCTTGCATCGCTGAATATAGTGGTGTATAGTAAATGGGCATGCGTGGGAGAATGCGTAACTGTTCGTATTACCACAGCATAGGACAAAATATAGGAGGAACGTCTTATGAGCAAGAAAAAAGTTACAAAAGTTTGTAAGTTGCAGTTCCAAGCTGGTGGAGCTAAACCAGGTCCAGCATTAGCAAGTGCTGGTATCAACATGCCTCAGTTCTGTACAGCTTTCAATGATGCAACAAAAGATCGTAAAGGTGATATTGTTCCAGTTGTCATTACTGCTTATGAAGATAAGAGTTTTGATTTCGTATTGAAAACAACACCTGCTGCTAACTTATTGAAAAAAGCAGCAAACGTACAAAAAGCAAGTGGAGATCAAAAAGTAGTTGCTGGTACAATTACAGTTGATCAATTAAAAGAAATTGCTGAGTACAAAATGCCAGACTTGAATGCCAACGATGTAGAAGCTGCAATGCGTATTGTTGCTGGTACTGCACGTAACATGGGTATCAAGGTTGAAGGATTTGAATAGGAGGAACATCAATAATGGCAAAAGTAAGTAAGAGATATGCTGAAGCAGCTAAATTGGTTGATCGTTCAAAAACTTATTCAATTGAAGAAGCTGTTAAATTAGCTAAAGAAACTAGTAAAACAAAATTCGACGCAAGTGTTGAAGTAAGTTTCCGCTTAAACGTAGACCCTCGTCACGCTGATCAACAAATTCGTGGGGCAATGGTATTACCTAATGGAACTGGTAAAACACAACGCGTTTGTGTAGTTGCACAAGGCGAAAAAGAAAAAGAAGCTCAGACTGCTGGTGCTGATTTCGTTGGTGGTGCAGATATTATCGAAAAAATCTCTAAAGGTTGGTTCGATTTTGATGTATTAGTAGCTACTCCAGATATGATGGGTCAATTAGGACGTTTAGGACGTGTTTTAGGTCCTAAAGGATTAATGCCAAACCCTAAGACTGGTACAGTAACAATGGATGTTGCTAAGGCTATTGATGAAATTAAAAAAGGTAAAGTTACTTACCGTGTAGACAAAGAAGGAAACGTCAACTTAGCTATCGGTAAAACAAGTTTTACTGATGAAGCATTAGTTGAAAACTTCAATGCAATCTTCAACACAATTGCTAAGGCTCGTCCTGCAACTGTTAAAGGTGCATACATGAAAAACTTAGTTGTTTCAACAACAATGGGTCCTGGAATCCACGTTGAAATCGTTAAGTAATTGACAAATCTAGTAAAATAAATTAAACTACAGATTGTTATCAATATTCCAAAGACAGTAACGGCATATGCTTAATAATGTTACCGAGGGTATGATGCATTGACTTTGCACAATTAGCCCGTCTTTGATGCGGGCTTTTCTTTTGAATATTGTTACAATAGATGAAAGAAGAGGTGGATCGAATGAACAAAGACATCCTTGCACAAAAGGAAGCTGACGTTATCGCCTTATCTGAAAAAATGGAAGCTGCTAGTAGTATTGTATTAGTAGAATACCGTGGATTATCAGTAAAGGAAGTAACAGAACTTCGTCGTGCTTTGCGTGAAGAAGACGTTGAATTCAAAGTTTACCGTAACGCAATTGCTCGTCGTGCAGCTGAAAAATTAGGTCACGAAGATTTCGCAAAAACTTTAGTTGGACCTAACGCATTGGCATTTGGTAAAGATCCAGTTGCTCCTGCTCGTGTATTAGCTAAATTCGCTAAAAAACATGAAGCATTGGTATTAAAAACTGGTATCGTGGATGGAGCTATGGTAGACGAAGCTACTATCCAAAAATTGTCTGCATTACCTAACAAAGAAGGTATGTTGGCTAAATTCGCATCTTGCTTAAATGCTCCAGTTATCAAATTTGCTATGACTGTTAAAGCATTGGCAGAAGCTAAAGAAAACGGATCTGTAAAAACAGAAGAAGCACCAGCTACAGAAGAAGCTGCTGCGTAATTAATTATAGGAGGAAAATAAAATGGCTAAATTAACTCAAGAAGAAATTCTTTCTTATTTAGAAGAAGCAACAATTTTAGAATTAAACGACTTAGTAAGTGCAATCGAAGAAAAATTTGGTGTAGTAGCTGCTGCTGCTGTTGCTGCTCCAGCTGCTGCTGCTGAAGAAGCTGCAGGACCTAGCGAAGTAACTGTTACATTGACTGATGTTGGTGGAACAAAAGTTGCTGTAATCAAAGCCGTACGTGAAATCACTGGTTTAGGATTAGTTGACGCTAAGAAATTAGTAGATGGTGTTCCAGCTGCTATTAAAGAAAACGTATCTCCAGAAGAAGCAGAATCAATTAAAGAAAAATTAGTTGCTGCTGGAGCTACTGTAGAAATTAAGTAATTTAAGCTTAATAAGTAATTAAAGCCTTTGTCCTTAGATAAAGGCTTTTTTTCTGCTCATTTAATGAGTATGGACTTAAATGATACTATTATGATACTAAAAAAGACATCATTCTAATTGCGATGATGTCTCTTATATATGTTTATTCGTCTTTTAATATTTTTGTGACTGCATTATAGATACCGTTATCGTATGTAGATGTTGTGGCAAAATTAGCATAGCTTTTGACAAAATCACTTGCATTTCCCATCGCAACACCAATATCCGCTTTTTTTAACATATGGATATCATTTGTGCTATCTCCAAAACAGATGGTATCTTTCCATGTGAATCCTGTTTTTTCAAGAATCATTTCAATGCCTTTTGATTTATCATTATCAGCATTGAAGATATCGAAGCAGAATCCATTAGTTTTAACGTTAATTAAATCATTTCTTAGATTTGGATGAGCTTCCATAAATTGGTCAACTAATTTTTTATCTTTAGTAAGAACTACGGCATTAAAGGCTTTGTGTCTTAAATGATAAGATTGACTAGGGTCATAGAATAGTGAATCTAGCACGTTACAGTATTTACAGAAGTCATACATTGGGTAAAAGTTGTTGTAAATGTATGTGGCATCTCCAAAGTGAAACATTAGACCTGTTTCGTGTTTTTTGCTGAAATCGACTAAGTCATTCACATTGTCTTGTAAGATTGGATAGCTTCCGATTTCTTGAAAATCTTTGTCTAGAATGTAGCTTCCGTTGATCAATACATAATAATCAAATTGAACGCGTTGTAATATAAGTTTCATTTGATTTAAGGGACGGCCAGTTGCCGCGCAGACAATATACCCTTTATCTTTTAGTGTCTGTATAGCGTCTAATGCGCTTTCTTGAATAACGTCATTTTCGGTTTGGTAAAGTGTTCCGTCCATGTCGAAAAATACAATTTTGTGTTTCATAAACATACCTCTATTCTTGTCTATATTATACTTTAATGAATGGGGAATGCGTATAAAATTTTTTTATAAAAAATCAACAAAAAAGAATTGACAAATCATGCCGAATACTGTATCTTAGTATTGCATGCGAAAATAGGTTCTGAAAAGAGCCTATATTTAATGGATGGGCAAGACCCACCCGGCTTCGTTTGCTTGGAAATTGAAAATTTTGAAAGGAGGATCTTATGCCTACAATCAACCAGTTGATTCGTAAAGGTCGTAAGGCCAGTCAAAACGTTTCAAAGTCTCCAGCTTTGAACCGTGGTTACAACTCATTGCAGTCTAAACCAACAAACCAATCAAGTCCACAAAAACGTGGAGTTTGTACTCGTGTTGGTACTATGACACCTAAGAAACCAAACTCAGCACTTCGTAAATATGCGCGTGTTCGTTTAAGTAATGGTATGGAAGTTACAGCTTACATTCCAGGTATCGGACACAATTTACAGGAACACAGTGTTGTATTGATTCGTGGTGGACGTGTTAAAGACTTACCAGGTGTTCGTTACCACATCGTTCGTGGAACTTTGGACTGTGCTGGTGTAAATGACCGTAAACAATCTCGTTCATTATACGGAACAAAAAGACCTAAGAAATAGATCAATCGTGAAAGGAGGAAATTAGATGCCTAGAAAAGGACACATTGCGAAACGTGACGTACTAGTCGACCCAATTTATAACTCTAAGTTGGTTACTCGTTTGATCAACAAAATCATGATTGATGGTAAAAAAGGGGTTGCACAAACTATTTTGTACAACGCGTTTGAAATCGTAGAAGTAAAAACAGGAAAAGCACCAATGGAGGTTTTCGAACAAGCTTTAGAAAATGTTATGCCTCAATTGGAATTGAAAGTTAGACGTGTAGGTGGAGCCAACTACCAAGTACCAGTTGAAGTAAGTGACGAACGTCGTTTGACTTTAGGACTTCGTTGGATCGTAAACTACGCACGTTTACGTAACGAAAAAACAATGGAACAGAGATTAGCAGCTGAAATTATCGATGCTTCTAATGGAACTGGTGCCAGTGTTAAAAAACGTGAAGACACTCACAAAATGGCAGAAGCTAACAAGGCTTATGCTCACTACCGTTGGTAAGAGAAGGAGTAAAGAAATATGGCTAGAGAATATGCTTTACACGAAACTCGTAACATCGGTATCATGGCTCACATCGATGCCGGAAAAACAACAACAACAGAACGTATTCTTTACTACTCTGGTGTAAACCACAAGATTGGTGAAACACACGATGGAGCTAGTACAATGGACTGGATGGAGCAAGAACAAGAACGTGGTATCACTATCACTTCTGCTGCTACAACAGCTCACTGGAAAAAGACAGACGGAACTGGTAAAGAATGCCGTATCAATATCATCGATACACCAGGCCACGTAGACTTCACAGTAGAAGTTGAACGTAGTTTACGTGTATTAGATGGTGCCGTAACAGTATTAGATGCCAAAGCAGGTGTTGAACCTCAGACTGAAACAGTTTGGCGTCAAGCTACTGAATATAACGTTCCACGTATTGTATTCTGTAACAAAATGGATGCTACAGGTGCTGACTTCTTAATGTCATGCAATACAATCATCGATCGTTTAGGTGCTAAATCTTGTCCAATTCAGTTACCAATCGGTGCTGAATCAGACTTCGAAGCTATCATTGATATCATCAAGAGAAAAGCTTACGAATTTAGTGGAGATTATGGTCGTGTAATCACTGAAATCCCAGTTCCAGAAGATATGGTAGATCTTATGGAAGAATACCGTGCTAAATTATTAGATTATTTAGCAGATTATGATGAAGATTTCATGATGCAAGTATTAGAAGGTGAAGAACCTTCAATCGAAGAAATCAAACGTGTATTACGTATTGCTGTATGTAATGGTGACTTCTTCCCAGTATTATGTGGATCTGCATATAAGAACAAAGGTGTTCAATTAGTATTGGATGCAGTAGTAGATTACTTACCAAGTCCATTAGATGTACCTTCAATTAAGGGTACTACATTAGATGGAGAACCAGATGTTCGTCACCCTGGTGATGATCAACCATTCTCAGCATTAGCGTTTAAAATTGCTACAGACCCATTCGTTGGAAAATTATCTTTCTTCCGTGTTTATTCAGGTACTGCAAAAGCAGGAAGCTATGTATTAAACTCAACAAAAGATAAAAAAGAACGTTTCGGACGTATCGTTCAGATGCATGCCAATGCACGTAAAGAAATCACTGAAGTTTATTCAGGTGATATCGCTGCTGCTGTTGGTTTAAAGGTTACTACAACAGGTGATACATTGTGTGATGAAGATCACCCAATCATCCTTGAATCTATGGAATTCCCTGAACCAGTAATCGAATTGTCTTTGGAACCAAAAACTAAAGCTGACCAAGACAAAATGGGATTGGCTCTTGCAAAACTTGCAGAAGAAGACCCTACTTTCAAAACATATACAAACGAAGAAACAGGACAAACAATTATTGCCGGTGTAGGTGAACTTCACTTGGATATCATTGTTGACCGTTTACGTCGTGAATTTAAAGTTGAAGCAAATGTTGGACAACCACAAGTTGCTTACCGTGAAACAATTCGTCAGGCTGCTGATTGTGAAGGAAAATATATCCGTCAGTCAGGTGGTCGTGGACAATATGGTCACGTATGGATCAAATTCGAACCAAACGAAGGAAAAGGATTTGAATTCGTTGATGCTATCGTTGGTGGTAGCGTACCTAGAGAATATATCAAACCAACTCAAGAAGGTTTGGAAGCAGCATTGGAAAATGGTATGGTTGCAGGTTACCCAGTAATCGATATCAAAGCTACATTATTTGATGGATCATACCACGATGTCGACTCTAGTGAAATGGCTTATAAGATTGCCGCTAGTATGGCATTGAAAGAAGCCGGAAAGAAATGTAAACCTGCTATTCTAGAACCAATCATGTTCGTAGAAGTAACTGCACCAAGTGAATACTTAGGTAGCGTTATGGGTGACATTTCAAGTCGTCGTGGACAAATCACTGAACAGGAAGAACGTGGAAATGCCATTATCGTTCGTGCACATGTTCCATTATCAGAAATGTTCGGATATGTTACAGACTTACGTAGCTTTACTCAGGGACGTGGAAACTACTCTATGAAGTTCGACCACTACTCAGAAGTTCCAAAGAGTATTGCAGAAAAAATTATTAAAGAGAATTCAAACGAAAACTAGTTGATTTTCGTTTGGTTCTGAAATACAATATTTATTGTATGAAATATGTTAGCATTTAGGAGGAAATTATAAATGGCTAAGGAAAAATTTGACAGAAGTAAAACTCACGTTAATATTGGTACTATCGGTCACGTTGACCACGGTAAAACAACATTAACAGCAGCTATTACAACAGTATTAGCTAAAAAAGGTATGGCTAAAGCTGAAGCTTATGACCAAATCGATGGTGCTCCAGAAGAAAAAGAACGTGGAATCACTATCAACACTGCACACGTTGAATACCAAACAGAAAAACGTCACTATGCACACGTTGACTGTCCAGGCCACGCCGATTATGTAAAAAACATGATCACTGGTGCTGCTCAGATGGACGGAGCAATCTTAGTAGTTGCTGCATCTGATGGACCTATGCCTCAAACACGTGAACACATCTTGTTAGCACGTCAGGTAGGTGTTAAATATATCGTTGTTTACTTAAACAAATGCGATATGGTTGATGATGAAGAATTAATCGACTTAGTAGAAATGGAAGTTCGTGAATTATTAAACGAATACGGATTCGACGGAGACGAAACTCCAGTTATCCGTGGATCAGCTTTAAAAGCTCTTGAAGGAGATCCTAAATACGAAGAATCAATCTACGAATTGATGAATGCTGTTGATACTTGGATTCCAGATCCAGCTCGTGAAATGGATAAACCATTTTTGATGGCAGTCGAAGACGTTATGACAATTTCTGGTCGTGGTACAGTAGCTACAGGACGTGTTGAACGTGGTCAAGCTCACTTAAACGACGAAGTTGAAATCGTTGGTATCAAAGACACTCAAAAAACAGTATTAACTGGTTTGGAAATGTTCCACAAACAATTAGACGTTGCTGAAGCAGGTGACAACATTGGTGCATTGTTACGTGGTATTGCACGTGACCAAATCCAACGTGGACAAGTATTAGCTAAACCTGGAAGTGTACACCCTCACACTAAATTTAAAGCACAAGTTTATGTTTTAACTAAAGAAGAAGGTGGACGTCACACTCCATTCGTTTCTAACTACCGTCCTCAATTCTACTTCCGTACAACTGACGTTACAGGTGTAATCACATTGCCAGAAGGAACTGACATGGTAATGCCTGGTGACAACGTTGTTATGAACGTTGAATTGATCGCTCCAATCGCTATCGAAACTGGTACTAAGTTCTCTATCCGTGAAGGTGGACACACTGTAGGTGCTGGTAACGTTACTGAAATTGACGCTTAATTAAACTTATAAAAACAAAGGACTGATACGTTTTTGTATCGGTCTTTTGACTATATAAAAATAGTTAGGGTCTAGATACGCTATAAGATTACATAGGGTAATG
>OGZA01002780.1_pt1 | contig 10487 bp, 8 predicted proteins | sample 1576591 | NCBI WGS metagenome assembly OGZA01 (sample SAMEA3541565, study PRJEB24748) | human gut metagenome | biome: human gut; feature: human-associated habitat; material: faeces | place: China | collected 2012
CCCAAGACCTCGGACGGCCGCGTGCTGTTCGCCGTGCCCTGGCACGACAAGGTCGTGGTCGGCACCACGGACATCGTACGTCCCAAGGCTGAAGAAGACCCGCGCCCGCTCAAAGAAGAGATCGACTTCATCCTCGGCACGGCAGGACTCTACATGAACCCCGCGCCGACCTACAAGGACATCCTTTCGGTCTTCGCAGGGCAACGTCCGCTGGCGGCGCCCAAGAAGGAGGGCAAAAACACCAAGGAAATTTCGCGCAGCCACAAGATCATCGTTTCGGACAACGGGCTGGTGACGATCACGGGCGGCAAATGGACGTCCTACCGTCTGATGGCCGAGGATACGGTGGACAAGGCGATCGAGGTCGCCAAGTTGCCCGACCGCAAGTGCGTGACCAAGAAACTGCGTATCCACGGCTACCGCAAGAATCCCAACCTGGCGGATCACATGTACGTCTACGGCAGCGACGAGCCCAAGATCCTCGACCTTATCAAGCAGCAGCCCGAGCTGGGCGAGAAACTCTCGCCCAAATACGGCTATACCTATGCCGAGGTGCTGTGGGCTGTACGCGAGGAGATGGCCATGACGGTCGAGGACGTGCTTTCGCGCCGTGTGCGCCTGCTTTTCGTCGATGCCCGCGAAGCCATCGCGGCGGCGCCGAAGGTAGCCGCGATGATGGCCAGGGAGCTGGGTCACGACCAGGCCTGGATCGATACACAGGTAAAGGATTTCACGGATTTGGCGAAAACGTATATCTTTGAACAAAACTGATCGCTGAACCATGTGGAAAATACTACGACCCCCTAAACACAAACCGCCCGTCGCTGCGGAAAAAATAGACAAAGAGTACAAGCGGCTGCGGTTGCAGGTATTCATCGGCATCTTCATCGGATATGCCGGTTACTACCTCGTGCGCAAGAACTTCACGCTGGCCATGCCCCACCTTGTCGAAATGGGATTCGACAAGGGCGACCTGGGCATCGCGCTCTCGGCGAACGCCATCGCCTACGGGCTTTCGAAGTTCCTGATGGGCGGCGTCTCCGACCGCAGCAACGCCCGTGTCTTCCTGCCGCTGGGACTGGTGTTGTCGGCGCTGGTGACGATGTTCCTCGGGACATCGGCCGGTATCTCGTCGATCGTCATGATGTTCATCACGCAGTTCCTCATCGGCTGGTTCCAGGGCATGGGCTGGCCCCCGTGCGGACGCGTCATGACCCACTGGTTCTCGCAGAACGAACGCGGCACGAAAATGTCGGTCTGGAACGTCGCCCACAACGTCGGCGGCGGCATGATCGGCCCGATGGCGGCCTACGGACTGTTGTGGTTCGGGTCGTGGCAGATCGGTACGTTCTGGTTCCCCGCCGTGGTGGCCATCGTGGTCGCGATGCTTGCATTCCTGCTGATCCGCGACACGCCCCAGTCGACCGGGCTCCCGCCCATCGAGAAATACCGCAACGACTACCCGAAAAATTACAGCGAGAAGTCGGAGCAGGAGCTTACGACGAAGGAAATCTTTTTCAAATACGTACTCAACAACAAGATACTCTGGTATATCGCCTTCGCCAATGCGTTCGTGTACCTGGTGCGTTACGGCGTACTGGACTGGGCGCCGACCTACCTGAAGGACATCAAGGGTTATGACATCAAGGATGTGGGCTGGGCCTACTCGGCATACGAATGGGCAGCCATCCCCGGCACGATCATCTGCGGATGGTTGTCGGACAAGGTCTTCAAAGGACGCCGGGCCATCACGACCATGATCTACATGGCACTCGTCGCGGTCTTCGTCGTGATCTACTGGAAAAACATGGACAGCGTACTGCTGGACAACATATCGCTGATCGCCATCGGATTCCTGATCTACGGCCCCGTGATGCTGATCGGCGTTCAGGCCCTCGACCTCGCACCCAAGAAGGCCGCCGGGACAGCCGCCGGGCTGACCGGATTCTTCGGATACTTCTTCGGCACGGCCATCCTCGCCAACATCGCCATGGGTTCGATCGTACAGCACCTGGGCTGGGACTGGGGATTCATCATGCTGCTCGCGGCGTGCGCCCTGGCCTTCCTCTTCATCAGTTTCACCTACCGGGAAGAACAATATCTGGTTAAACAACGGAAATAGCAAGGCTTCACGGCGGCCCGGACGGCCGCTGCGGAGCGAGGGGTTCCTTTTATAGGATTGTTATGTTTGGGTGGGGCGTCAGCCCCGAATCGAAAAAGCCTTTAACTCCCGGTTAAGGGCTTTTTCATTGCCCCCGACCAGCCGGTCGACCAACGCATGGAACTTCGGGGAATGGTCGTGGTGAACGGTATGGCACAACTCGTGGACGATGACGAAATCGCGCAAATGCTCCGGAAGCGTCATCAGGAAAAGGCTCAGCGAAATATTGTTCGTCCCGGTACAGCTCCCCCACTTCGTACGCGAGGCACGGATCGTCAGCTTGTTGTACTTCAGCCCCGTGATGCGGGAGATCCGCCCGATACGGTCGGGCAGGTCGGCTTTGGCGGCGCGCCGCAGCTCTTCGACGCGGGCTTTTTCCGCGGCAGGCGGCAACTGCGGCGGGAGTGCCGCACGCCGCTGCGCAAGCCGTGCCCGGGCCGCCTCGACCCATCCGGCTTTGCACTCGAGAAACTCCATCGCTCGCCGTGCGGAAACCCCGCAAGGAAACGACAGGCGGACACACCCCGTCCCGCGCACGCTGATCGAAATACGGCGTGCGCGGCGCGACTGGGAGAGGACGACCTCACCCAACCGGGGATGTTCGACGGTCGTAATCATGCCTAACGGGCCATAATGGCCGAGATATCCACATCGTCGAGGCGAAGCGCAGAATCCCGCCGTTCGATGCTCATACTGAAAAAAAGGATCAACAACTCTTCATCCGAATAGGTCAGGAGTTCATTGGCAGCGTTCTCCAGCTCAGAGGGCAGGGGATAATCCCCCTTGCCCGCACGCCGCAGTTGCCGCTGCAACAGGGCGGGTGCGGAAATTACGAATTCGGAGCGTTCCGTGCCGAAGTCGATCCGCAGCGTATCGTCCGCGAACCGGTAATACGGCCTGCGGCTCCGGTCGTAACGATTGTACGAAAGGTTGGCATACAGCACCCGATACCCTTGGGCAAGGTCGATGCGTCGCACCCCGTCCGGGTACACCGACACCCAGTTGTCGTTGGTACGGTAATCGTAGCCGTAGACCACATAATCGCGGAACAGATCCGGCACGGCCTCCCGGACTTTGCCGATCTCCACCCCGAACCGGGCGAAGGCCAGCGTATCATGGTCGGCAACATAATCGAGCGCCTCGTAAAGGCGGCGGTAATCCCGGCGCAGCAGGGTGTCGGGGACAAAGGCGTCCAGTTGCAGCCGGCCCTCGCCGTCGAGCATGTTAAGCTGTTTTGCCACACGGACAGCACGGCGCACCTGCGAGCCGGTCGCTATGCGTTGCGGTTCGAGCACAGGCAGGTAGGCCAAAGCCGCAAAGCAGACGAACCCCGCTAGGCCGACGTACAGGTAGCGCCCGGTACGGCGCGAGAGGAACAACAGCACGCAGAGCGTCATCAGCCCGCCGCAGACAAGCAGGTATACGCGCGGTTCGGTAAGCCCGTATTCGTTCGTACGACGCAGGACGCCGATCCAGAACAGCAACTGCGTAGGCAACGACACCAGGCTGAAGCGGTCGAAGAACCAGTCGTACATGCGTTTCTGCAACAACGGCTGCAACGCCTTGACCGCGATGGCCAGCAGTGTGAACCCGAATACCAGATAGGCCACCCCACCCTCGGGCAAAGACCACGTAACGAGGATCTTGACCATGTAAAGGCAGAGTATGGCGGTGTAGATCAGCAGTGCGGGCGTCACGATATAGTTCAGCAACACGTCGAGGATGCGAGTGCCGCGGCATTCGGCACCGGCCCAACGGTCGTACATCATCAGGAAAAGCACCGGGCCGACGAAGGTCTCGAAAAGGATCAGCGCATATATCCAGACATGCTCGATCCAACTCCCTTCGAGCCCGAAGATATAGGTCGTGGAGAAGAGGATGGCAGAGAACAACCCCAGCGCCACATTGGCGAAGAGCGCAGCGAGGATGCCCGAACGCAGCCACACCATGATGTCGTCGACGAACCGCTTGTTGCACGCGGCACGGCGGCAGAGCAGCAGCGCCAGGGGCGCCAGGATGCCGAAGGTGATGAACGACGGCTCGCTGGCGAGCCAGTCCTCCAGACCTCCCCAGAACGCGAACGGCACGAAAGGCGCCCAGCATACCCAGTAGACTTTCCGCCACGGCCCCGTCCCCGCAAGGTTATTGAAGGCCAGCGCAACAGCGAAGGCCAGCGGCACGAGCGCCAGCCTGACCAGGGTGTCGTCGCTGTCCGTCTCGTAGGCGACGAGGCAGCCGATACAGCCGAGGGCAATCAATCCCGCCTCCACAGGGTGCAGGCGCAGCATTTGCAGGAACCCCTCCCGAAGCCACTGCACGTAATGTCCGAGTTTCGCTTTCATGGTTTTCGTTTATTGTCCGATACGCTGGCGCACGACCTCGAAAAGCATCACGGCCGCTGCGGCCGAGACGTTCAGCGATTCGATATGCCCGATCAGGGGGATTGCCAGCTGTTCGTCGCAGAGTTTGAGCACCTCTTTCGAGATGCCCGTATCCTCGGCACCCATCACCAGGGCCGTAGGCTTGCGGAAATCGGCATCGTAGAGCAGTTTGCGGCTCTTCTCGGTCGCGGCGACGATCTGAAACCCTTCGGTCTGGAGCAGTTTTATCGTATTGCGGATCGACCCCACGCGGCAGACCGGGATCGTCGCCAGCGCCCCGGCCGACGAGCGGATCGCCTCGGCATTCACGGGGGCCGAGTTCTTCAGCGGCGTCACCAGGCCGTGCGCCCCGGCGCACTCGGCCGAGCGGGCGATGGCGCCGAAATTGCGGACGTCGGTCACCCCGTCGAAGATCACCACCAGCGGCGTCTCGTCCTCGGGCACCCGTTCCAGGATGTCGGCCAACTCGACATATTCGATGGCCGAAATCTGCGCCACGACGCCCTGGTGGTTGCCGCGCGTGAGGCGGTTGAGCTTTTCGACCGGCACCTCCTGCATCCGCACGCGGTGACGGATGCAGAGGTCTTTCAGCTCCGTCATCAACTGCCCTTCGGCACCTTTGCGGATGTAAAGTTTCTCGATCTGGCGTCCAGCCTCGATGGCTTCGGCCACGGGACGTATCCCGAAAATAATGTTGTCCATAGCAGCTTATTTTTCATTTGCCCCGGGGCGGGCGGCACAAGGTTCAGCCGGGTTTCCCGGAAATCACTGTTCCTCGGTTAATTCGAGTTCGTACGATGCCTTCTCCCACTCGTGCATCTGGTGGTCGTAACGGGCTTTCAGGTCGTTGTAGGCCTTGTAGTCGGCTTCGTCGTAGGTGGTCGCCACAGCGAATTTCGCATCGTAAGCGGCGATCTGTTTTTCGATCGCGGCAAGTTCCGCCTCAATTCCCTCGACCGCCCGGCGCAGCTTGCGCAGCTGTTTCTCCTGCTCCTTGCGCTGCTCGTAGGTGAGTTTGCCGCAAACGGCCGCCCCGGGGTTCGGGGCTGCCTGCACGGCGGGTTTCTGCGGGGCCTCCCTGCGTTCGATCTCCCGGAGCGACTCCAGCTTCCGCTTTTCGAGGAAATAGTAGATCCCTCCGAGGTACTCCTTCACCCCGCCGTCGCGGAACTCATAGACCTTCTGCACCATGCCGTCGAGGAATTCGCGGTCGTGCGACACGACGACGACCGTGCCGTCGTACTTCATGATGGCATTCTTGAGGATGTCCTTCGAACGCATGTCCATGTGGTTGGTCGGCTCGTCCAGTACCAGCAGGTTGCGCGGTTCGAGCATCATGCGGGCCATGGCCAGACGTGCCCGCTCGCCGCCCGAAAGCACCTTGACCTTCTTGTCGATATCCTCGCCGCGGAACAGGAACGCCCCGAGAATATCGCGCAGGCGGGTACGGATGTCCCCCACCGCCACGCGGTCGAGCGTATCGTACACCGTGAATTCGCCGTCCATCAGGTCGTCCTGGTTCTGGGCATAGTAGCCGATATTGACGTTGGCACCGAGCCGCACCGAACCTTCGGTCGGCGTCAGCTGCCCGACGAGCATCCGCGCCAGCGTGGTCTTGCCTTCGCCGTTACGGCCGACAAGGGCGATTTTGTCGCCCTTCCCGATGATGAAATTCGCGCCGCTGAAGACATGCTTCGCCCCGAACGACATCCCGGCTTCGTTGATCTCGGCCACGATCTGTCCCGAGCGGGGTGCGGGCGGGAACTTGATATTGAGCGTCGCCAGGTCTTCCTCCTCGACCTCGAGCCGTTCGAGGCGTTCGAGCTGCTTGATGCGCGACTGCACCTGGTTCGACTTGGTGGGTTTGTAGCGGAACTTCTCGATGAACTCCTCGGTCTTTTCGATCATGCGCTGCTGGTTTTCATAGGCAGCCATCTGCTGTGCCCGGCGTTCGGCGCGCAGCACGACATATTTCGAATAGGAAACCTTGTAATCGGTCGCTTTGCCCAGCGAAAGCTCGACCGTGCGGTTGGTGACGTTGTCGAGGAAAGCGCGGTCGTGCGAAATCAGCAGCACGGCGCCGCTGTAATTCTTCAGGTAATCCTCGAGCCACTGGATCGACTCGATGTCGAGGTGGTTCGTCGGCTCATCGAGCAGGAAGATCGAGGGACGGCGCAACAGCAGTTTCGCCAGCTCGATACGCATGCGCCAGCCGCCCGAGAATTCGCTCGTCGGACGTCCGAAATCCTCGCGTTTGAACCCGAGCCCCAGCAGCGTCTTTTCGATATCCGCATCGCGGGTCTCGCCGCCGAGGATATGGTAGTGATCCTGCGCATCGTTCAGGCGGTGCAACAGCTGCGCATAACCGTCGCTTTCGTAGTCGGTACGCTCCGCGATCTCGCGCGTCAGGTGCTCGATCTCGGCCTCGAGGCGCAGCACCTCCTCGAACGCCTTGGCGGTCTCCTCGACGAGCGTCGTCGTATCGGCCACACGCATGGTCTGCGGCAGGTAGCCGATCGTACAGTCGCCGTTCAGGGTCACGCTGCCCGAGGTCGGTTGCTGCTCGCCCGTAATGATGCGCAGCAGCGTGGTTTTGCCCGCCCCGTTCCGGCCGACGAGGCCGATGCGGTCTTTGGGGTTTATCAGGAACGATATGTTGTCGAAGAGCGTCCAGCCCCCGTAACTTACTGTAAGGTTGTCAAGAGATATCATGGTCTGTCTAAAATCACGGCAAAGTTAGTGATTTAATCCGACATATCGTATCTTTGAACTCCGAAACGAACATTGTTATAGTATGGAGAAGTTGGAACGCTACCTGCGGTTCATCCGCGAGGCCGAACGGCTGAAAGACGTCCTGCGCACGGCGCACACCTCGACCGGGAGACACGAAAGCACGGCCGAACACTCTTGGCGGCTGGCCCTGCTGGCCGCCGTCCTCACCGGCGAACGCCCCCGGCTGGACATGCAACGAGTATTGTTGATGTGCCTCGTCCACGACCTCGGCGAAGCGTATGACGGGGACATCCCGGCCGTGGCACAGATGGCCGACGGTACCAAGGAGGCTTCGGAGCTGGTCGCAATCGACAAACTGACGCGCATGCTCCCGCCCGCGGCCGGGACGGCGATCCGGAAGATATGGGAGGAATACGAAGCATGCCAGACGCCCGAGGCGCGGTGGGTGAAAGCCCTCGACAAGGCCGAGACCATCATCCAGCATAACCAGGGTGCCAATCCCGCCGATTTCGATTACGCGTTCAACCTGACCTACGGCTCCGGCTATTTCCGCGACGACGACCTGCTGCGCGACCTGCGCCGCCTGCTGGACGACGAGACCCGACGGCACATCGTCCCCTAAGCCGCTGCGGAATGCAATACGGGCGCGACACCCCGGCAAAACCCGGAACACGAGACGTCCGGAACCCCTGAAAACCCTGGCCGCTCCGCCCCGAAATATCCGGCGCGCCGAATGGTCAGGCGTTGAGCATCCGCACGATCTCGGCCTGCGGGTCTTCGGCGCCGAAAACGGCATTCCCGGCAACCAGCACGTCGGCCCCTGCCTCGTAGACCTCGCGGGAGTTGTGCGACGAGATGCCGCCGTCGACCTCGATGATGGTCTGCAACCCCAACTCCCGGGCCATGGCCCGCAGAGCCCGGATCTTCCCGGTCGAAGCCGGGATGAACGACTGCCCGCCGAAACCGGGTTCGACGCTCATCACCAGCACCAGGTCGACCAGCGGGAGGATATCGCGCAGCACCTCGACCGAAGTCGCCGGCTTGATCGACACCCCGGCCTTCGCACCGGCCTTGCGGATCATTTCTATGCACCCCCTGGGATCGTACGTGGCTTCGTAATGGAAGGTCACGATGTCGGCGCCCGCCTCGGCGAAACGCGCTACGTAACGCTCCGGCTCGACGATCATCAGGTGCACGTCGAGGCACTTTGCGGTCACCTTGCGGATGGCCTTCAGCACCGGAAACCCGAAGGAGATATTGGGGACGAACACGCCGTCCATCACGTCGATATGTACCCACTCGGCCGCACTGCGGTCGACCATCTGCGTGTCGCGTTCCAGGTGGCCGAAATCGGCCGAAAGCATCGAAGGTGCTACGATTCTGTTCATGGTTTGAATATTACTTACGACAAATATAGTCATTTCCAGGCAGTTTCCCACGCTTCGGAGCGGGATTCCGTCCCCGCAAACCCGGGTTTTGGGGTTCGGGGTTGCAGTTCGGGATTCCGAATGCCGGTTCCCTGTCGCACGGTCTTCCCGGGGATTCCGTCCCGAAAGAGCTGCCGGTCAGGATCTTTTCCGGTTCAGGGTGTCGATCCTCCGGCGTATCGCAATGCCGTTGGACAGCGAAAGCAGCAATGCAAGCCCTATGCCGCATACCCATGTAACGCCGACCCCGGAGGGGGCATACCCCTCCTGCAATGCCGCCAGTTCGGGCAGGTACCACATACGCACCAGCCACGACAGCACCACGGCCACGACGAGGACACCCAGGTTGAGCCACAGGGTCAGCAACCAATACGGCCGTGCCACACGCCCCGGTGCATAACCCAGCAGAAGCAGGGTCTCCAGTTTCGCGCTGTTCTTCTGCAAGAGCAGGAAAATGCTCAGCATCAGAATGTAGAAAGACATCACGCTGAACACCAGCCCCACCCCTCCGAGTCCTCCGGCCGCAAGCTGCAAGAAATAGGCAGCCTTCCCGTCGTCACGGCGGTCGCCTTCGGCCTCATAGCCCTTGCCGTCGAGGTAAGCCGAAATCGCGGCATCCACAGGACGGTCGGTCTCGACGATGACCCGCGATGCCTGTTTCTCCCCGCCCTGGCCGAACCGCCCGTTCGACCAACGGATGAAAGACTCCGGAACGAGGATCGTATTGAGGCGGTTCGACAACCCGACGATACGGCCCCGGAACTGTTCAGTCCGCCCGTTGCCGGCGACCTCGATGCCGAGCGAAACCCGCTGGAATATCCCCTCCGAAATCTGCGGCAGCCCCTGCGACTTGGCAAACCCGTAATTGTAGAGGTTCAGGTAATTGCGCGGGATGATGATGGGGATGTCCCCGTCGCCGGGTTCGTATTTCCACTTCCCGGAAGCGACATCGAGGAAGCGGTCGGGCACCGCCTCGAAAAACAGGTAGGTCGAGAGCTGCACGCCGCCCATGCCCACCGTACCCTTCACCCGGTAGTCCGCCGGCGTGAAAGCCCCGACATCCCGGACGAAAGGCTGTCCGCCCAGCTCCTCCAGCTCCCCGGGGGTAAAGTCGCTGCTCCCAAGCCCGATCGTCTGGAGCGCGCCGACCCGTTTCGAAAGCACCAAATAATCGCCCCGCATGAACGAATCGGGGGCATCGAAGACCGGCATGACATCGCGGTAAGCCTGCACCGAGGTGAGCACGATGGTCATGCCCACGACCCCGGCGAGGGCGAAACCTACGGTCTGCGCGACGCTCAGATGGCTGCGCAACAATTTCCAAAGCAGCGTCATAGCGTAAGGGTTTTATGGTAGGGAAGCCCGAGCCGGCTGCCCACCGAGGTGACGACGATGCCCGCCCCCTGCGCCTGCGCCTCTTCCAGCAGCATCCCGCTGAGCAACTCCCCGTTAGCGGCATCGAGGTGGCTGACAGGCTCGTCGAGCAGGATGAAATCGAACGGCTGGCACATGCAGCGGATGAAGGCCACGCGCTGCTGCTGTCCGAAGGAGAGCTTATCGACCGGGGCATCCCGCTTGTCGGCGATACCCGCAGCCTCGAGCATTCGCCCGATCTGCTCCTGCGTCTTGAAATGCGTGAGCTCGTTTTTCAGGCCGATATTCTCCGCGACGGTCAATTCGCCGAAAAGACGCAGATCCTGGAAAAGCATACTCAGCGACCTGCGGCGCAGGCCGCTCCACGCCGCGGCGGAAAAGCCGCGGCAATCCGCCCCGTCGAAGAGTATC
>OGZA01002783.1_pt1 | contig 10474 bp, 8 predicted proteins | sample 1576591 | NCBI WGS metagenome assembly OGZA01 (sample SAMEA3541565, study PRJEB24748) | human gut metagenome | biome: human gut; feature: human-associated habitat; material: faeces | place: China | collected 2012
GACGATTCACACGAGTAATGGCTTGGAGTAAATTATGGTCTTTCAATTTACGGCCAAAATACAGACGTTTCAAGCGGGGGGCATCAAAACCTGTCAAAAGCATATTGAAGACAATGAGAATATCCATTGTCATATTTTTCTTGAAATCCTTGACTATTTGTTTTCTTGTTTCCTTATCATCCGTATCATGAAGAATGATTCCGGCTTTTAATGGTTTATACTTTGATTTGTAATCCACCTCAGGTTCACCTACAACATACGAACCATCGGTGAGCTTAATCTTGATAGGCTTCGGTTGATATTTTTGCCATTCTTCTTGGAATACATCATAAAGTCGCCGTGCTTGTTCACTGGTCTCACAGATAACCATACCGCCTAAAGTATCATCTCCTTGTATCTTGCGAAACTCTTTTAAGTCCGTCATAATGTAACGGGCTAACTCGCTTACATAACTTGGATGCTCTATGATTTCCGACTTACGAATGTCTTTCTTTTGCACAAGGGTTTCCAGTTTATCGTACACATCAGACAAACGCTCTTTATAGGAGGTTTCTATATCTTCACGTATGATTTTCAGCGTGTAGCCATCCGCAATGGATTTATCGTAATAATAGGTATGCAAATAGTTTCCGAACACCTTGCAACTGGCACGTTCCTCCTTTAACAGCGGTGTACCTGTAAGTGCGATTTTAACCGCATCGGTATCGGCATCAAAGAGGTTGGCAAGAAAGCAGCCACCGGGTTTATATCCTCGGTGTGCTTCATCAAGAATAAAGATGCGTTGAAGATTGGTTGCATAGTCGCTGATGCGCACCTTCTCCTTGTCCTCGGCAAAGCGTTGAATGTTCACAACCGTGATTTCTGCCTGTCCGCTTACACCTTGTTGTGCCTGATTACTGCGGAATTGCTCCATCAGTTCGGCTCTTGTATTGGCGGTAGATACAACCAATCCACGAGCTTCAAACTCTTGTGTAGCTTGTTCCAACAAATCAAGACGGTCAACTATGAAATAGAATTTAGCCACCTTGTTCTGTTTAGAATAGAAATCGTTGAGAATAAATGTCAAGTAATAAGACAGGGCCGTTTTTCCACTACCTTGTGTATGCCATACCACACCAGATTTCACCCCCTCGGCCAGTTTCTTGCGAATAGCCAATGATGCAAACAATTGTTGGTAACGCATGATATGTTTTTGGTCGGTAGATTCAATCTTTCCATCTACCTCTCGTTCCATTCTAACGTATGCTATACCGTATTTAATAATATACAGCAAACGTTCCGGTGAACACATGGAAGTCAGAATCCTGTTAGTAGGTGTATTGGAGTCTAAATTGGTTTGGTATTCCGGGCTTGTATGAATGACTTGGCAATTATAGTCAGACAATATCTGTTTTTCTGCTGTCTTGTCAATGTCCTTATATGGATAATCACAATGGAAAGGTGCAATCTTTTGCGCAGACAGATTTTCTTCACGGAAACAGTTAAAGGGAGAATATGAGCGTGCTCCAGTACAATAGAAAGCCCCTTGTATGGGTACAATGCCACCAAGTGCATCATATTCCATATTGTTACTGAATATCATTAACTGTGTGATATTAATGAAACGACGGAACTTCTTATTTGGGAAACGTTCTTTGTTCATTCGTGCGCTCTCCGCCAACATTCCACCCTGATTGTTGGGCTTCTTCACTTCTACAAAGCAAAGTGGCAAGCCATTCACAAACAAAGTAATGTCAGGTCGAAACTCATCTTGTCCGTTCTTACAAGTAAATTCGGCTGTGAAATGAAAGGTATTGTTTCCGATATTGTCGAAGTCAATCAACTTTACAGGAGATACGGCTTTCAAACGGTTATAAAACCCACGACCGAGGTCATCATCATTCAGTTCCTTACGAATATCTTTCAAGACTTGAAGATACTCACCCTCATGTTCAGGATTCAGTCTTTTGAACTGCTGCTCAAAAATTGGCAATAGAATATTCGTATCACCGTCATATACAGTGCTATTCTTATCTTCGCTCAACTTACCGAAGTAAGTATATCCTATTCGGGTAAGATGAACCATTGCAGGCATCTGTACCCGTGTAGCCTCCGAGAATTGCTTCATGTCACCTATCCTTTTTGTCGGTTATCAAATCCTTTAAATCCACTTGTAGTATCTCTGCTATCTCTTGTAAGGTCTCCAAATTAGGCTGAATCCGATTACATGCATAGGCATTTACCATACTGAAACTCTTATCAAGTTTCTTCGCCAACCATGTTTGAGAAATACCTTTTTCCAAAAGGACAGCCTTTATTCTATTCAGTTTCATTCTTTAATTTAATTTTATGATGCAAATATAGCGAATTATATTCGATAATCGGGATCGTTTTTGTACTTTTGCATCATACGTAGCTCAATTTTGGGCATAAAACTCAAAAAGAACAAATAAGATCATGCATATATTTGACGAATACTTAAATGATGAAAACGTAGATAAACGTGAACGTGCCAAACTTTGGCGAACATCTATTGGTTTACAGGCTGTTGATAATCTCACGGTTTCAGGCTTCCTTATTGAAATGGCACGTAAACATATAGAGGGAGAAATATCAATGGATGAAGTCAATAAAATGATAGAAGAGCATTACGCACAAAAACGACTAAGAAATGACTAAAATGCTCACATACAATATTGTTTCACTTCAGTTATTCGATATTTTCGAATGGCTAAAAGATCAGAATCATCACACTGATATAGTAAAAAGGTTACACCGAATAAGTAATAACCCTCATAATAGTTTAGTTTATACTTCAATCGGGATGAATTTGTGCATTCATTGAGTTGACAGACTATCTGTCATCCTGAGCGCAATCGAAGGATCTCCTCCCTTGCTCTTGCGTCGAGATGCAAAAACAGATACCGAGAAAAGTATAAATATTGGTTAGCTCATCTATTCCCGAATAGGTATCTAAAAATTTAAATAAATATCAAAATGAGAATACCGGATGAAATAATTAGACAACTTCACGAAATTAACTGTGAAGATGCTGCCAAACGCTTTGGACTTGATGTCAAAAAACATATGGCTCATTGTTTTAAGCATAATGACCGTATTGCAAGTCTTGGCTTTAGAAATAATCATTGGAAATGCTTTTCATGCGATATAGGTGGAGACGCAATAACTTTTATTCAAGAAAAATTTTCAGTATCTTTCGTTGAGGCTTGTATAATTCTGGCTAATGAATATGGTGTTCACATCCCTTCTGTTGAAAGACGGTCTGCAAAATGGAAAGATTCTGTTATAAATCTACCACGAAGGGAATCAACTAATGACATTTCACCTCTTTTCGATCGAGAGGTTGCTGAATTTATAATGGAACACACAACCCTGACAAAGGCCGGAATTAATTTTTTACGAAGTCAGAGAAACATTAAAAGTGATGTAATTGAGTTCTCCAAGATTCATTCTATTGATGGCGTGAATAGTTTAAAAGATATAATACAAGTTCGATTCGGAATAGATCGATTAAAAACAGCGAAGATTTTAACATCAAATGGAAAATATCTAACTATTGATGCACCCTCATTAATCATTCCTTACTATGATGAGAGTAATAATCTAATAGGTTTGCAGACTCGATATTTGGGAAAAGATAATCCAGATTTTCACATACCAAGATTTAAAAGAATATGTGGCTCATCAATTAGATTATATAACCTCCCTATTTTGAAATCAATGCAACATGGTGCAAGACTTTTTATTACTGAGGGCATAACTGACTGTTTAGCCATGTTATCAGTAGGTTATAATAGTGTAGCACTTCCTAGTGCGACTTCGTTACCAACTGAAGACCTTACCAAACTAAAAAGCTATAATCTTTATATGATAGCTGACCAAGATAAGGCAGGAAATGATGCTTTCATAAAGTTATATCGACTTATGCTCAGATTCGGGTGCGAAGTAAAAAGAATTAAACTTCCAAGCGGTGTTAAAGATTTTTGCGATTATTATCTAAAGACTACAAAGGATTAAACAATATGGAAAACATATACCCCAGCAATCTCGAACAAGTTTTATTTAAGGACTTGAATAGAGAGGTGTTATACAAATTGTTCATCAATAGTAATGCCCAATCAATGGATGTAGATGAGATAGGTATGATTGATGAAGGAGTACAGTCATCGCCTAAAGAGAGAGAGGTAAGACATAGAGTAGAGAAGCTATTATTCTTGAATTTATTGATGGATTATGATTTGGAAAATCAGATAGAGCGAAGGAAAAACGCCAAGTATGATTATATGAACGGTCTTCTTCTATACATTGCTTCGAATCATCATTTCAAATATGGGTTTGGATATTTTAAAGACAACATACAATCATTTGATAATATGCTTGGACAATGGTGTAAATTCCTGAACGCAGTTATATCTGACATCAAGGTTCTTCCTATTATCAAACTGGATCAGCAGATCGCTGTTGAATTTGGAGAAATTCTTAATATTACGTTATCAAAGGATGTTATTTACAATGTGAATATTAACATGGATAACTTTGATAGGTTATTTAGAGAAATGCCCCAAAAATACGACTTTTGTATAAGAGTTGATAAGGGTACATTTGAGTGTGGCAAAAGCGATGGGAGCGGACTACAGAGCGACTTATATAAGGCATTCTCAGAGCTTAATCGATTAATACAGACATTATCGTCAAAATAAAATTAGTACACATAGAATTATGAGCACCAAATTAAGAGAACAAATACTATCAGAGGAGAATATCTATAAGGCAATTTTTGCTATGGAGTCATATATATCAGAGCGTGATTTGCTTAGCCCCGAAGATCTGGATACATTTCTTCGGCTAAGGGATAAATATGACTTTAATGGCATTGTTTCTGATACTATTGAAAAATGTAAGAAAACTCTAACCCAATTACTTGACGATGAAAACGAATTGCTAGAAGTCAATGTTTTCTTTAAAATTAAGAAACTGAGTTCCGAAGGAAATACAGTTGTGGAGTATCGCCCATTGCACACGGCTAGCCTCGTCAATCAGATTTGTATGGCATCAATGCTTATGCCTTTAATGTTTGACGATTCTAATGGGAAACGGAATCTATCGGAATTATCACGTATGCTACCTCATAATTTCTATGGTAATATTCCAAGTTGTAATATAGGTAGTATCTTTATGAATTGGACAGAGAAATACCGCCAATATTCTCAAATAGTAACGACTCGCTGTCGGGAATATTCCAAGACACGCGAATATGATAAAGAAATAAGTTTTGACCTTAAAGACTTTTTCCCATCTATTAATCCTTTGAAGATTCTGAATTTTATTTGGAATGCTGTTTCGAGTAAATATAAAGACAATACTGATAAAAAGTGTCTGAAGACCATTATATCTAAACTTCTATATTTTAAAATTCCCGAGGAGAACCTCCGGGAATGGAAAGATGTATATTATAAGGAACAACATAACAATGTAAAATCGGTTAACGGTTTCTATCCTGTCCGGGGAATAGCGCAAGGACTACCACAATCATACTTTTTTGGTAATTTATGCATGATAGAAGTCGCTGATTGTATGAGTCATGTCGATAAATTAATGGATTCAGACTCGTATTTCTATGTGGATGATTCAGTCGTATTTGCCAAAAACATTAATTCGGATTTATTTGGAGAATTAATCCAAAGACTCAATAATTCGGTTACTGAAGCCAAAAAAGATTGGGAGGAATATCCAGTTATAGGTCAGGATTTACTGTCACAAGCAATGGATATAAATTATAACATACAGTTTCATCCTAATGGAAAGAGTACAATTTGTGATATAAATGACTCTTTTAAAGGTATGGATGGTCTGTTTCTAGTTCAACGACCTGTGTCAATGGGCGGATGGATAAAGGGAAATATTGATGAAGTTGACGATAACGTTGCCTTGAAAAAGCTAACGGCTTTACAGGATGTCGTTAATCTTGAGATAAATAAACTCCGTTCGAAAAGAACTAAACTTGGAGATAATTCTTATGGTGAAGAACGACTTAAGTGGCTCAGACGATACAAACGATATTTTCTATTTAGACAAAGAAAACTGCAAATTCTTTTGAATGGGAAATATGATAAGGAGCTAAAAGCGAAGTTCTACGAAACATTCAAAATTGACGATGTTACATCTCAGGACAAGACTTCAAAAGAACTAATTAATGCTTTATTTGAGGTCTTTGAGGAAGAAATATTCAAATCTGAATTTGAGTTGATTCTAAGAGATATGCCTTTCAGTGAAAAAAAAGGTTTCTGCGCCAAAATTCAACAATATGATATCGCTCTGTCAAAATATAATTGCAGCACTCATAGGTCTGATAAATACTTGTATTACCATAGAATCAGTTCGATGTTATGCAGTGCAGATGTTGCCACTGTGGACGAATATGAATCCCTTTCGCGTGTTGTGCGAAGTGTACGTCCTTTCCGTAACTCTGAAAGATTTGTTGAGGCTATAAAGAATACATCTTATAATGCCAATGATGTGTGGGAATTGTTCCCATTCCTAAATTCAATCACAGGAGTGTCTGATTCCGGAAATCCATGTCTTAATTCAAAAACAGGATTTCCTTCTTGGTGCGAGTTTGTTTTCAGAAATTCAGAGAACTTCAGACGTAAAATTTTGAATTGCTGTTTCTCATTCGCTTGCAACATTCAATCTGGAGATAATCTATCAATTTTGAGGTCTGACATTAAGCCAATAAAATACTATGAGTTAAGAATTATTTCAATGCTCAGGAATTATCGTTTGAAAATTTGCGATTTCTTTGAGTTTGTGAGATCTCTTGATCCAAAAGATTTGAACGAGAGGATGGATATAGATCTCGGAATTCTTGAAGGGCTCGGTATATACCGGCAAAAGATTCAAGATCCTGAAAAGATTGACCGATTAATCCAAACACATAGACTTGTTAAAAGCCTTTGGCATAATGGTTCCAAATTCTTGAATGCTTATACATTACACAATCACGAACACGCTATCAATCTAATAAAGAATGTAGTTAGGCTCGTGAATAATGTGGATTTTTTGAATTTGAAGGCTAATGATTTCTTCTTGCTATTTAATGCGTGTTATCTACATGATATAAGCATGGTTATACATCCGAGTGTATCCTCGTTTAACGATTCTAATGTCAAGTCTGAACAATTAATCAGTAAGTGGCTTAATCGTATGTTGACATTTAACAAAAAAGTTGACAATGCCTATAAATCAAACAAATTCGCAATGGACGAAATTCATCGGATTAGGAAAGAGATGGGATTGTCTTTGATTGAGGTATTTCAAGATATTTTTGACTTCTTTGAGAACCGTGTGCGTGCACCTCACGCATATGAAAGTGCTATGTTTATCCGTCATTGGCAAGAAGATATGTTGTCTTTCCTATCAGAGCTTGAAGCTGAAACAATAGCTACAATATCCGATAGTCATGGATGGAATACAACAGATGTATATGAAATGAAATCTTCAGCGAAGGAAGAGTTAATCAGCTTGAAGTACATGATGATTCTCATACGTTTGGCAGACTTGCTCGACTTGGCAAATGATAGAATAGATTATTTCTTACTGAAGCAAAATCGTTCGCAGATGAGTCCGGTTTCACGATACCATTGGATTTCCCATCTGATAACTGAGCGATATGAATTGGATGTTGATTACGAAATCATTAATGAAAAGGAACTAACAGATCAACCTATCCAAGAACTGATACATCTTGATATTTTCTTAAATGCAGAGATTCTTGCAAATATAGAAGTGCATAAAGAGTGTTGCAGAGGATTTCAAGCAGAACTTACCAAACGTAGAAAAAATAAGATTCCAAAGAACGATACAGAATATAAATGCCTAGAATTTAAGGTAGGGAAAGATGATGAACCCTGCTGTTCAAATATGTGCAAACGAAATGGAGATTCTCATAGTTGCCCATTCATTTGTCTATGGATGAGCGACAAGCATTGGTGGTTATTCTCTGAGCTTGGCAAACTCAAACATTATCTGAATTCCGTCAATTCAAAACTGATAAAATCAGATATTTCAGTTAGATTTTTCTATAATAATACCCACAAACTTGACTCTGAGTTTTTTGACGATGTTAAGAATTATCTGAGTAGATAAGGTTATCGAAGTTTATTGCAAATCTTCGTGTTTGAAGCAGAAGCTGTTTCGTAATCAAGGAGCTTAGTCAATAAGTTATGAAATCAGGGACTGAACCTATATCATTCATGTATAGATTCAGTCCTCATTAAACTACTCCATTGATTCCCGAATAATCCGCAAAGTTTCTTTCTTATACTCCTTGCGATCATATTCAAATCCTCTACACATCCAACAGCTACACGGAGTACCTGTCGTTTTGTATACTTGTGCCCATTTGTCTTTTGCCAACTCAAACCAATGAGGGTGTTCATAATAGCTTCCATCCTCACGAATAATACAATGCCCATAAGCGGCATAAAGAACCATGCGAGCCTTAAACACACGAGCCATTTGTTGGCGTCTCCAAAATTTGTTTCTTTTGTCCATCATCTCTTTCTATTAAAGTTAGGATGAACAATGATGCTATTTTGGTTAGATTTAATGTATCCATAATAATTGTCTTATAAAATATGTTCAGTCAATACTATTCTTCTTCCTCCTCAAACCCTTCTGACGCATTAGCAATCAGTGCTTTTCCTATCTCCATCTGTAGATATTTAGGAAGACGAAGTAACTTTGCCATCAGCTGGCTATAAGTAAACTCAACTTTGGTATCAAATATAGGTTCTTCTTCAATGCTCGTATCAATTTTCTCAACGATTCCAGCCCCCTCTATAAAATCGGAAAAGTCTGGCTCCTCAGGCCAATTTTCTATCGTGCCGTCATAGTTGATTCTTAAGCGAATATAATCCCCACAATCATCCACTTCCGGTATTAATCCATTGGGCACATAATCGTCAATTTTGCATATCACCTTTTTATCTTTATCAAGTAAGAAATAGGTTCCGCTATCACATACCTTGGCTTGAAAATACAAACTCCCATACTCTTGCTTCCAATTCAGGAGCTTATGAGCTTTCAAGTCAATTATAGCTGACCACATTCCCTTAGAAACCAAAGGATACTTGTTTTCATAAAGTTCACCCAACTAATTATCGGTATAACTACACAGTTCCTCATTGTATGGGAGATATATCATAAGGTAGTGAGCCACCTCATTCAAATCCTGCTCTCTGATTCCTAGTAATATCTGCTTTGCCATAATATCTTTATTTCAAATTAAATGGTAGTCAATAAACTCAAATCAACATCAGGAATAATAACCTCCGCAAGCTTATCCTCAACAAGGAATCCCATATAAAGCGGAATGGTGAGTATATCTCCCTCACGTCCTACATTATATTGACCTAACTTGATTGCATTCTTGACATGATACACATCCTTGTTCTTCAAAACCGTAGACATGCTTTTCGTCTTTCCTGACTTTGCCTTGACTTCAAGGATAACGCATTCCCCTTTGAATCTTACCAAAAAGTCCAATTCAAGACCGCTATCCTTATGAAAGTAGTATAGCTTTTGCCCGGACTTGCATAAGAAATCAGCCATCAGATTCTCAAAGATAGCTCCCTTATATCCAAGAAGATTACCCTTCAAAATATCCGCCTGCGTGCCATAGTCGAGCATAGCCATAAGAATACCTATATCGGTAGTATATACCTTGAAACACTCTTTGATGGAATTACCCTCTAACGGTAGTTCTGTAATCTGCGTGTTATAGCATCTACGAACTATCCCGGCATCCTCCAACCATTGGATACTACCGATATATTGTGAAGAGCGCCCGCCCTTCTTGACGATTGAATACTGAAATTTCTTGTTCTCTTTGGCTAATTGTTTCGGAATAGATTCAAAACATTCACGGATATTAGGTTTGTCCGCATCATCCGCATAAGGGGTTTGCGGGAGAACGGCCGGAGCTGAAAACTGAATGCGACTGTCGAAAACCAAAACCTGGGCTGTTGCTGAAGGCAGCGATGGACTTTAACATTGATTTGTCACAGTCGTGGATGGTCGGCGACGGAGAAAACGACGTCAAGGCAGGCCTTCACGCCGGATGCCGGACGGCATTGCTTAGCGATGAAAATGAAGACTATGGACAGACAACGATGGTCAGTTCGCTGGCTGAGTTCACGAAGACCCTGTTCGCGGGGGAATGAGTTTTGAGGGAGACCGGATGGCATGGAAAAGCAGGCGCTGCTGAATACATTTATAAACAACGTAACGATGTCGGAGACCGTGGAAGCGATCGAACAGATGATTGCAGCGGATAAGAAATCCTATGTTGTAGCGATTAACGTCGACGTGGTCATGAAAATAGAGGCCGATCCTTATCTGAAGAAAATTGTCGATGACGCGGATATGGTTCTGGTGGATGGAAAGCCATTGGTATGGATTTCCAAATTGCATG
>OGZA01002787.1_pt1 | contig 10453 bp, 7 predicted proteins | sample 1576591 | NCBI WGS metagenome assembly OGZA01 (sample SAMEA3541565, study PRJEB24748) | human gut metagenome | biome: human gut; feature: human-associated habitat; material: faeces | place: China | collected 2012
GATCTGCATTCTTCACCTGATCTCCGAGATAGTCCAGATCTGAACTGCGGAAATTCGGCGTCCACCCCGATAAAGGAGTGGGGCATGATTTCTTTAATCTTCTCGATCTTATGACGGAAAAGGGCCGTGTCGTAACGGCGGCGCATCAGTTTCAGCACCTCGTCGCTTCCGCTCTGTAAAGGGATATGGAAGTGAGGGGCGAACCGTTTGCTGGAGGCTACGAAGTCGATGGCCTCGTCCGTAATGAGGTTCGGCTCGATGGAAGAAATACGGTAACGCACGATACCTTCCACTTCGTCGAGAGCACGAATCAGGTCGATGAAAGTCTCGCCTGTCGACTTGCCGAAGTCACCGATATTGACTCCGGTCAGCACGATTTCTTTTCCACCTTTGGCAGCTACTTCTCGTGCCTGTTCCACCATACTGGCGATTGTGCCGTTGCGGCTTCGTCCGCGGGCAAAAGGAATGGTACAATAGGAGCAGAAGTAATCGCATCCGTCCTGTACTTTCAGGAAATGACGCGTACGGTCGTCTGCCGAACAGGAAGGGGAGAAGGTCCGTATATCTTTAGTTTGTGAGGCAACGACTGCGCCGCCTTCTTCTTTCTTTTTCAGGTCATCCAGATACATTAATATATCCAGTTTTTGCTCTGCGCCCAAAACCAGGTCGACCCCCTCGATATGGGCCACCTCTTCCGGTTTGAGCTGCGCGTAACAGCCGGTCACAACAATAAAGGCTCCCGGATGCTGTTTGCCGATGCGGCGGATGGCCTGGCGACATTTCTTATCGGCCAGTTCCGTTACCGAGCAGGTGTTTACGACACAGATGTCTGCTTTTTCACCCGCACGGGCTTTACGTACGCCCTGCTCTGCCAATACCTTCCCGATGGTGGAGGTCTCTGCGAAGTTGAGCTTACAGCCCAGGGTATAATAAGCAGCTATTTTATTTTCAAATACGGTTTTGTCTATCATTGCGATTGAATTATCGCGCAAATGTAATTAAAATTATTGACATGTAGATTGTTGGTGTTTTGTGTGGTTTCAGTAATCTCGTTATTGGGATGGGTTTTATGAAATGCGCTGTTTTATAAATGGTGTGGCGAATAATAAATATTGATTATCTAAGTCTATTATAAAAGCTTTCTGCTAAATTTGTAACAATTTAATAAATGATACGATATGAAAGAGTTATTTTTAAGTTTTAAGTATTCCTTTAGTTCAGGAACTGGTGAATTGGAAGGTGAGAGATATTTTCAAACTGTATTTATTGATATCTATGCTGAAGATGCCGATAATGAGGGAGATAGTGTGTTGATTGGTAAATCTTGTGTAAAAGTTATTTTATTAAGTCAGGCACTGGAAAATCAGTATGACCTTGCTGAATTAGCGGATATGAATAGAGAACTGGGGCAGATCCTGGATCTTGAGCCAGAGTCGGACCTGGATATTTTCAAACAGTCCATAATAGAGAAATATCCGGAGTGTTGCATGAATAACAATGTTTGCGTATTGGATAGATTGGTACTTATTCCTGAATATAGGGGATACGGAATTTCTAAGAAAGTAATTAAAGATACGATCTTCCATTTTAGCACGGCTTGTGGTTTGTTCGTTATTTATCCTTTCCCCTTGCAGTTAGAGGGAGAACATTGTATTTGTGAAGATCCCTGGGAAGACAAGAACTGGTATAAAGGACTTGAAAAGAATGAAAAGAAAGCGTTCAGCAAATTGACTTCTTATTTTCAAAAGCTAGGCTTCGAGAAGATAAAAGGTATGAATGATTTACTGTTTTATTGTCCTTTCTTTGTGAATAAGAAACTGGATGAAATAGATTTGAATGAATTGACCGTTATTCCGGGTTAACAGGTAATAAAGAGGAAATATGTAGAATGGCATGCAGATTGGCAGATATAGATGCTCTCTGCATGCCATTTTACATATTAAGTTGTTTATTCGCCATAAAGTACGTATATTTCGTACGATTTATTCGTGCAAACGTAAGGTCGTTCGTAATTAGTATTCACAACAAACAGAAAGAAATGAAGAAACTAAATGTAAATCTGGCAATTATCCTCTTTTTCATAGGGGGATGCACTGGTTGCCAACAGTCCGGTTCCCAAAATGACGAGATTATCACCGTCGATGTCACTGCCAGCTATCCTGAAAAGGAACTGATTCTCCAGGATATAATGGATGTGGAATACGTTCCGCTGGAAACCACTGACGAGTTTATCACTCATGGTATTGTGGAAGCTGTCGGTAAGGAATTCCTGCTGGTAAGAAACCGGAACGATGGAAATATCTTCGTCTTTGACAGGAAAACAGGTAAAGGCCTGCGAAAGATAAACCGTCTGGGGCAGGGCGCTGAGGAATATTCCGGTATTTCAGGGATTATTCTGGATGAAGATAATAACGAATTGTTTGTCGTAGACTATACTAAGAAGATATTGACATATGACTTATCCGGAAACTTTAAAAGAAGTTTCAAATTTGCAGATAACAGTCATTATGACGATGTATTCGATTACGACCGGGAGCATCTGATTACTTATAAGAAATACTACGGAACGCCGGAAGAAAACAGGCAAGCATGCCATATACTGTTTTCAAAGCAGGACGGAAGTGTCACCCAGGAAATACCAATTCCCTTTAAAGAGATGAAGACACCGGTTGTGATGAAAGATGAATTGGTTGTAACGCCTGAGTTTCATATGACATTTCCAGCCAAGGATCATTGGGTGCTTGTGAATACATCTTCCGATACTGTGTACAACTATTTGCCGAAGGGCAATCTGACTCCTTCTATTGTCAGGACTCCCTCCATACAATCCATGGAAGTAGAAGTCTTTCTTTTCCCAACCATTATCACCGACCGCTATTATTTCATGCGGACTATGAAGAAAGAATTGGACTATAAAACGTTTAAAGGATTTCCCGGTACCGATTTGGTGTATGACAAGCAGGAAAAAGCAATCTTCAACTATACTATATGTAATGCTGATTACTCGAATAAGAAACAGGTCTCTTTCTTCTCGAAGCCTAAAAATCAAGAAATACCGGTCAGTCTGTCATTTGAAGCCTCTGACCTTACGGAGGCTTACGAAAAAGGACAGCTGAAAGGCCGTTTGAAAGAAATTGCAGCGACCTTGGATGAGGAAGCGAATCCGGTGATTATGCTGATAAAGCATAAGAAATAAAGAAATCAAACAGAGGCTGAGTTTGACCGGGTAAGGGTTAAACTCAGCCTGTCTGTTGTGTATCTGCCGGATAGTCTGTATTTTTGCACAAAATATAAGCATCTGTGCTATGATACAAGAAAACTTCATTAAGATATACGAAAACAGTTTCAAGGAAAACTGGTCGTTACCCGCACTGACAGATTACAGCAAGAACGTCACTTTTACATTCGAGGATGTAGCGAAGGAAATAGCCCGTATCCATATCCTGTTTGAGGAATGTCAGATACGCCGGGGAGATAAAATCGCTCTGATCGGTAAAGACAGTGCCCGCTGGTGTATTGTCTATATGGCGGCTGTTACGTATGGTGCAATCATAGTGCCCATCTTGCAAGATTTCAACCCGAACGACGTACATCATATTATCAATCATTCCGAATCGGTCTTCCTGTTCGTCAGCGACCGTATCTGGGATTCGTTGGAAGAGGATAAGATAGAAGAGATACGCGGTGTATTCTCTCTTTCCGACTTCCGTTGCCTGCATCAGCGTGATGGCGAAAGCATTCAGAAGTTGATGAAGTCGATGGATGAAAAGATGGCGGAAAAGTATCCGAAAGGATTCAGCAAGAACGATATAAAATATGCCGAACTGGATAACGACAAGGTTGTCCTGCTGAACTATACTTCCGGTACGACCGGTTTCAGTAAAGGCGTTATGCTGACCGGAAATAATCTGGCGGGAAATGTAACTTATGCCAAGACCCTCGATTTGATGTATCGTGGCGACCGCGAATTATGCTTCCTGCCGTTGGCACATGCCTATAGCTGTGCTTTCAACTTCCTCGTACCGATGGCGGTAGGTGCCCATGTCTATATGTTGGGAAAAGTTCCTTCTCCGAAAATCTTGTTGAAAGCATTTGAAGAGGTAAAGCCGAATCTGATTTTGACCGTTCCGTTGATTCTGGAAAAGATATACAAAAAGATGATTCTTCCGCAGTTGAGTAAAACAACGATGAAGCTGGCATTGAATATTCCTTTGCTGGATTCGCGCATCTATGCCCAGATTCGTAAACATCTGGTGGATGCTATGGGAGGACGCTTCCGTGAAGTGATTGTCGGTGGAGCTGCCATGAACCAGGAAGTGAGCGATTTCCTGTATAAAATCAAATTCCCGTTTACTATCGGTTACGGAATGACCGAATGCGGACCGCTGATTAGCTACGACCACAATTATGAATATGTGCCCGGTTCCTGCGGACAAGTCCTGAAAGGAATCATGGAAGTACGTATCGATTCTGATGACCCCTATAATAAGGTAGGGGAAATCCAGGTCCGGGGTGAGAATGTAATGAAAGGTTACTATAAAAATGAAGAAGCGACAAAGAATGCTTTTACTGAAGACGGCTGGCTTCATACCGGCGACCTGGGAACAATTGATGCGGATAACCGTATCTTTATCCGTGGCCGTAGCAAGACGATGATTCTGGGAGCAAGCGGACAAAACATCTATCCGGAAGAGATTGAGTCGAAAATCAATAACCTGCCTTTCGTCATGGAAAGTATCGTTATCGAGAAAAACGGTAAGCTGGTAGCTCTGGTCTATCCGGATTACGACACGGTAGACGGTACCGGAATATCCCATACCGACCTTCCGGTCATTATGGAACAGAACCGGGTTGAGTTAAATAAGCAGCTGGCTTCCTATGAAGTTGTTTCAGAAATACAATTATACCCGACAGAGTTTGAAAAAACTCCGAAGAAGAGTATCAAGAGGTATTTGTATAGCAACTACTGATACGTATCCATGTCTTGATTAACAGTCTATTACGCTTGTTGCAAAAAATAATTGAAAAAAAAGTATCTTATGTTGTACAACATATATAATTAATACATACATTTGCATCGTTTTACAACAACAAGAAGATATTATAGACCGTTTAAATTAAAGACAAAATGAAAAAGTTAGTTGCATTTGCTGCTATCGTTGCAGCCGTTTCTTTCACATCATGTGGTAACAAATCTGCAGAATCAAATGCTGAAGTAGCTGAAACAGAAACTACAGTAGAAGAAACTACTCCTGCAGTTGTTGAAGAAGAAACAGTAACAGAAGAAGTTGCTCCTGCTGAAGGTGATTCAACTGCTGTTGCTACTGAAACAGAAGCTGCTCCTGCTGAATAATATTCAGTAATCAGTTAAAAGGACAGTCTGTATGCTCAAACATACAGACTTTTTTTGTTTATAACGGTATTCAATATGAAAAGAAATCGAATCATTATCCCTGTTGTCGCATTGTTGAGTCATACGATGTATGCCCAGACCCCGGTTGACATGAATTTGCAGTTGCAGAATGTGGAAATACAGGGTAAACGTATTGCCGGTCTCAATGGCGGTGAGGTTAAACGTCTTCAGGTAGACAAGAACCTGAGCAGTATGACGGGCACGGTGTCGGAGGCCTTCCGGCAAATGCCTTCGCTGGTGACCGATATTGAAGGGGGAGTCACTTATCGCGGGTCGGGTAAAGCCGGGATGCTGATTAATGGTATTCCTTACGGATTGCTGGAGGAATATAGCGGAGATGTCCTTATCCAGTTGCCAGCTTTATTTTTCAACCGGATATCAATGTCTGCCTTGCCTGATATTTCGCTGGTGCCTGATGGGGATGCCGGTGTACTGAACCTTTCCTCTACCAATTATACAAAATCGGATTCACCGCTGACGGTGACGTTGGGAGCGGGATTGCAGGAACGGTATAATGCCGGAGCAATCGTAAATCTGCATCCGGGAAAATTTCATATCATTGGGAAATATAATTATCGGAAGGAATACCGCGAACGTTCGTTTGACAAGACGACAAAAACGGATGCCGGTACAACCATCATGAATAATAATGCATCGGCACGTCCGGATGTTCATCTGGCCGACCTGAGTGTGGGGTATGACCTGACTTCAAAAGATTTGCTGACTGTCTACGGATTATATCATTTGATGGATTACAGCCGTTATGGGGGAATCAATAATAAGGTCTTGAACCCTGATGGAAGTGTAAAGAACCAAATGACCCGCCATCGTTATAACGACCAGCGTCAGGATGCTTATGCCTTGGAGGCCCGTTGGAACCATTATTTTTCCAATCCGTTGGATCAGTTGAGTGTAACATTCAATTATAATGACTTCGGTTATGATGAGGACAATTACTATGAAAATGAGAAGCCGGGAACCGGAACTATCCTGAAGAAAGACAATATGTTCATCAATCAGGACAAGCATAATTATTATTTTTCTGCTGCTTTCAGTAAGTTGTTTGCCGATGAATGGTATTTCAAAGCCGGATATATCGGACGTATCAAGGATGAAACTTACAGGACGGAGACAAACGACATCGGCCTGGATGATAATAACTGGACTCCCGTTGCAGATAAAACATACGATTATTCTTTCAACCGGAATACCCATTTGTTGTACGCCTCGGTCGACAGACACTGGGACCGCTTCTCTGTCGAAGCCGGTCTGCAGGCGGAAGTCAATGCACAGAAATTCAAAACACAAAAAAGCAATACTCGTTTTCATGTGTATCCCCGGGTAAAGTTTTCTTTGCAGACCGGCAACGCGGGCAGTTTGTCATTGAGTTATCTGCAACGCGTGATTCGTCCTAATGGAGCGGATTTGAGTCCTTTCACCAATTACAGTGACCCGACTCATCTGTCACAGGGAAATCCGGATTTGAAGGATGAGTTCATTCATTCATTGGAATTGTCTTATCTGTTGGTTGCAAATCGTTTCCGTTTCTCTCCGGCCATTTATTACCGTAATAAATCGAACCGGATTATGGAAGTGATAAACGAGGAGTCTATCTGGCAGAAAGAGAATATAGGCCACAGCCAGGCATTGGGTTTTGAACTTTCCGGAAACTGGAATCCTATCCGTATCCTGAATATCGGTTTTTCCGGTAATGTGTACAGAGATGAGATCGATGGCAGAACGGTTGGCTATGAGGAGAAGAAGTCAATGGTTTGCACCGACCTGAAAGGAAGTGTGAGTATCTATATCACCCCGACCACGGAGTTTCAGCTGGATGGCTTCTTTATCTCGGACCAACTGACTCCGCAGGGTAAAATCAAAAGCCACAGCAGTGTGAATGCCGGGCTTTCCCAATATTTCATGCATCGTAAACTGCGTGCCAATCTGAGTATCAATAATATCTTTGACGGCCTGGAAGAGACGACCCTTATCGATACAAGCAAAATGCACATGGAGCAAGTACGCAACCGGGATGCACGAGTGACCTGGCTGACATTGACCTATAGTTTGTAATAAACGAAACTATATAGGTGGGGAAGGGGGACTGAATGTTAACTCTTCCCCACTTTCTTTTTAGGAATATACAATATCAGGCGAATGGACTGGTCGTATGTGAAGTAACTCCATATCCATTCGATCAGTACCATCAGTTTGTTCTTGACACCCAGGATAGAACGGAGGTGTACCCCCATCCACACCATCCAGGCAATGAACCCTTGCAGCTTTAACTTTTTCAGGTCGGCCACTGCTTTATTGCGTCCAACGGTAGCCAGTGTTCCGAGATTTAGATAATGGAAGGCTTTCAATTCTTTGCCCGATTCCAGCCGTTTGAGGTTGTCGGCAAGCAGGTTACCTTGTTGGATTGCTACCTGGGCTACCTGTGGGTGGCCGTTCGGGTAGTCTTCCTCTGTCTGGAAGCAGACATCTCCGATGGCAAAAACGTTTGCCATTCCCGGCATCTGGTTAAATTCATTTACCGTTATTCGTCCACCGCGGCTTAACGCTTCTTTATCAATATGTTCGAAGTGGGTGGCAGTTACTCCGCTAACCCATACGAGTGTTTGGGTTGCGATGGTGGAGTTGTTGTCCAGTATCACTTTCCCGTCCTGATAATCAGTAACGCGTTTGTTTAGTTTGATGTTTACTCCCATTCCTTTCAGGAACTTTTCTGCATTGGCTGATGCTTCGGGCGACATTACTCCGAGTAGCCGGGGAGAACCTTCCACCAGGTAGATGTGCATGTCCGACTGTTTCAGGTCCGGATAATCCTTGGGCATAACGAATCTTTTCATTTCAGCCAATACGCCCGATATTTCAACACCTGTTGCACCGCCACCGACTATAACTACGTTCATTAGTGCTTGCCGTTCCTCCGGGTCGGTACAGATTGTAGCCTTCTCGAAGTTTGAGAGCAGGGTATTCCTGAGTTCGAGAGCTTCCTGGATTGTCTTCATCGGCAAAGCCTTTTCTTCGATGGTCTTGTTGCCGAAGAAGTTGGTGATAGTTCCCGAGGCAATCACCAGATAATCGTAGGTTAATTCACCGATGGATGTTTCAATCAGATTGCGTTCGGCAATGATGGCTTTCACTTCCGCCATCCGGAAATAGAAGTCTTTCTGCTTCTGGAATATCTTCCGGAAAGGAAATATGATTGAGCCCGGTTCCAGTCCGGACGATGCTACCTGATACAACAAAGGCGGGAACTGATGGAAATTGTTTTTGTCTATCAGGACAACCTGGAAATTACTCCCCTTCAGTTTATTGGCCAGCTTTAATCCGCCGAAGCCACCCCCTATGATGACTACGCGTTTCTTATTTGTTTTTGCGATGTTGAAGCCCATGATGTTCTATGTTATGTTTTATAATAGAACAATCGGAAACGGAATATGTTCGGATGGAATAGGGGGAAGGCCTTGATTTATAGGATGAGTTATCAAGGATTAAGGCCTCTGAAACAAATACTGTTTAAATCCTTCCGTATAATCCGTGCGATAGTCTCCATTCTCATCCGCATAGATAAACATATATTCCAGTTCCGGATGTTGTTGTTGGATTTTGTGGGCTTCTTCGCGGCCCATAGCCATGAAGGCGGTAGCGTAAGCGTCGGCGGTCATGCAGTCGGCGGCGATAACGGTTGCGCTGAGGATCGGTTGTCCGGCAGGAGAACCTGTTCTCGGGTCGATGGTATGGGCGTATTTCTTTCCGTCTTTGATGTAGAAGTTGCGGTAGTCGCCGGAAGTGGCAAGGCCGTGGCGTCCGCATAACCGGACGATTTCCTGTACCTCCTGATTGGTGCCCATCGGGTCATCGGATGGCTTGGTGATCCCGACACGCCAGCATTCTCCCCGGGGATTGACACCTTTAGCTGTCGTTTCACCACCTATATCGATCAGGTAGTTTTCGATGCCTTTACTGTCGAAGAGGCGGGCAATAACTTCGCAACAGCATCCGTCTCCCAAAGAGGAACAATTCAGCAGAAGGCGGGGATCGTCTTTGATAACCTTCCGTCCCTCCAAACGGACTTTCTGATAACCGACAAATGGACGTATGCTGTCTATCATAGCCGGCGTAACACTATCACTCTTGCTGAATCCGAATCCCCAAAGGTTGATAAACGGGGCACAGGTAATATCATAGATGCCATTGGTCTGTCCGGATACTTCCATCGCTTTATTGAAGACTTCGATGAAAAGATCATCGACCTCTATATCTTTGTTTTGGTTTACCTGGGAGATGACGGAGGTAGAATCGAACGGATTGAGGCAATGGTAGTAGCGTTGAAGTTCAGCACTGATTTCATTTTCCAGCGATTCGGTATATTCGAACTTGATTTGATAGGGAGTATGAAGCATGCCGGTTACTTCGTAATACTGTTTCGGCTGATTGCATCCGGTCAGGAGAAAGAATAGGGATAAAGAGAGGAGGTATAGATGTTTCATATATTTGTTAATAATATACTAATGAACCATTAAATAGGTATTCGGGAGGGTTGAAAACAACTACCCTCAAAGGGGAATGTTGTCTACCTGGTAAGTCGACGTTGCCTACCTAGTAGGTAGATGATGCCTACCAAGTAGGTAGACATAGCTTACCAAGTAGGTAGACGTGGTGACTTCCCATAGGTGACATAACCGACCTGCTCCCGTGTCAGGCACGGGGACAGGTTTTCTTTCAGGTTATAACCCCATCAATATCTTCTTCAATACTGTTTGTGCTGAGATTTCCCGGTTGGCTGCTTCGGGGATGACGATGCTTTGCGGGCTTTCGATCACGTCGTCGGTGACGATCATGTTACGACGAACCGGCAGGCAGTGCATGAAATAAGCGTTGTTGGTCAGTGCCATCTTTTCCGTATCGACAGTCCAGGCGCGGTCTTTGCTTAATACCTGGCCATAATTCGGGTCGGTATAGGCAGCCCAGTTCTTGGCATAGATGAAGTCGGCACCTTCGAAGGCCTTCTTTTGATCATATTCTACACGG
>OGZA01002791.1_pt1 | contig 10446 bp, 5 predicted proteins | sample 1576591 | NCBI WGS metagenome assembly OGZA01 (sample SAMEA3541565, study PRJEB24748) | human gut metagenome | biome: human gut; feature: human-associated habitat; material: faeces | place: China | collected 2012
AGAATATCATTATACTACCGTTGATATCCGTATCCGCGAAAATATTTAAAAAATTATAGTATAATCTGCCAACCTAAACGAGAGATATTGCTTCATAAAACACTTCAAATCTGTATGAATACTGCAACAGGCTGTTAATATCATGGGAGATTAAATTAAGTGATTAATATTGTTAATGAATGGTATGAAACAAAGAAAAATGTTGATGAAATGGTGCACTGGGAGAAGCCAGCGCTTAAAAAATGGGAATCAACAGTCTCAAAGTTATTTCCACAGAAAGCAAAAATTTTAGATGTGGGGTGTGGATTAGGAAGAGAGGCTTTTGTCTTATCAGATATGGATTTTACAGTGACAGGCATTGATATTTCTCATGAAGTTCTTAATCAAGTTAAAACATTATCGTCTCAAAAGGGATATAATATTACTTTCGACTGGTATAAGAAAAGAACATACGATATTCTTCGTGAGGCACAGAGTAATTCATTATTAGGTTTGAAGGCTCCGTATATCAATGCTGGTGAAATGGTCAATAAAGGTATTGAAGTGTCATTGGCTTATAACGGATATATTCAGGAAGGTGTATTTAAAGGGTTGAGTTATAATGCCGGTGTCTTCTTTGATCGTACGAGAAACGAATTGACAAAATATGGTACTGATTATATTGACTCTTCTAAAGGTTTAATCTATAAGGAGGGCTTACCTTACGAGTCGTATTACGGATATGAAGCAATCGGTATTTTCAAGGATGAAGCAGATGTTGCTAATTCTCCTAAGCAATTTAATGACAAGACTTTGCCGGGTGATATCAAATATGCCGATATCAGTGGTCCGAATGGGGTTCCTGACGGTGTAGTCGATGAAAATGACCGTAAGGTTTTGGACGGCCGTTTACCGGACTTCGAATATACAGTGAACCTGGCTGCCAGTTGGAAAGGATTTGATCTTTCTTTGATGGGACAAGGTGTGCAGGGAGTCAAACATTATGCCAGTGGTTGGGGATTACGTCCTTTCTACCAGGGTTCACCGATCTCTCAGGATTATATAGACAATATGTGGACAGAAGAGCATACGGATGCTAAATATCCCCGCCTGTATTTTGCCGATCTGGGAGGCGCAAAGAATCAACGTGAAAGTACTTATTGGTTATACAATGCTTCTTACTTCCGTTTGAAGAACCTGACATTCGGTTACACCTTACCGAAAGCATTGACAAGCAAAGCGAAGATCGAACGTCTGCGTTTCTACTTCTCCGGTGATAATCTGCTGACATTTACTAAATTCCCGCAGGGAGGTGACCCGGAACGTAACTATAATTCGACAAAAGGTACGCGTCTGGTCTATTATCCGCAGAACCGTATTATTTCATTTGGTGTAAATCTTGAATTCTAATTAAATCGTAAAGCAATTATGAAAATGAATAAATTATCATATATATCCCTGTTGGTTGCCGGTATGATGACAATGTCTTCCTGTTCAGATATTCTGGACACCCCTCCGACAACAACTCCGTCGGAAAGTATCTTCTGGCAGTCCAAGTCTGATTTTGATTCTGCATTGACCGGTTGTTATCAAGGCATGCAACAAAATACATTGTCGCATCGGTCGATTGTTTTCGACTGTTTAACGGATAATGCTTACGGAAGTTCCGGGTCTTCTTATGTCTATTTGTCCTATATGATTCAGGCAGACAATATAGATCCGTCGATGACCGGTTTTATTCCTGACCTTTACAACGAGGCCTATTCTGCCATTGCCCGTATGAATATATTCCTCTATCAGTTGAGAAACTATGAAGGAGCGGATATGAATAGTGTACGTAATCAGTACGAAGGTGAAGTGTTATTTCTTCGTTCCTACTGTTATTATCTGCTTTATTTGTGCTATGGGGAAGTGCCTTATCCAACCGAACCGCTGGATCTTGTAACTCAGAATATGGCGAAGGAGCCTTTGGAAACAGTTTACAAAAATTTGATTACTGATTTGCAGACGGCTATCGATAAAATGGATGACAAGACTTTTAAAGGTGCTGGTGGGCATGCAACCAAAGGTGCTGCCAAAGGGCTAAAAGCGCGTCTCCTGATGTACCATGCTTATGGTGAAGATGGTAAAGTGGCTAATCGGGACGAGGTACAGGAAGCATATAATTTATTGAATGAAATCAATGGATATTCACTGACCGATCGTTATGCAGATAATTTCACTTACGATACTCAAGAAGGCAGCAATGAAATTGTTTTCTCTATAAAATATCTTGCTCCGAATAATTATACGGATTTTGACCGTATATATGGTGACTATGCTGCGGTTCGCCCTGTCGCAAATTTGACAAATGATTATGAAGAAGGTGATAACCGATTAGGTCAGATTGTTGCTTTTGATGATAAATATCAGTGGCCCGGTGGTGAATTGCTATCATTACCTAAAAGTGATTTGAAGAAGGCAATGGTTAAATATCTGACCCCGTTAATGAAAGAAGGCGATTCATGGGGAGCAAGTTTCCGTAGTGAAACGGATTTCATCTATCTGCGTTGGGGTGAATTGCTACTTTTAAAAGCTGAAGCTGCCAATGAATTAGGTATCGGTGGTGCTGCCGATATGGTAAATCAGGTGCGTAAGCGTGCAGGATTGGCTGACCTGGCAACCAATCTGACACAGGATCAGTTGCGTGAAAATATCCGCCATGAACGCCGCGTAGAAACTCCGTTTGAGTTGATCCGTTACTATGATATGAAACGTTGGAAAATCATGGATAAACTGAATGGCCTTGAACTCGATCCTCTCTTGTCCGGACATGTGACTGCCTGGTCGAAGGCGCATGAGTATTTCCCGTTGCCGCAGTCGCAGATCGACTTCTCTAACGGCGTATTGATCCAGAATCCGAACTATTAATCGTTCGATAATAATTTAAGTATGGGTGAGAAGCTCCGTTGTTAAAGGCGGGGCTTCCTTTCCGATTTTAGTGGGACACCGCCGCTAGCGTTAGTGGCACATCTCTGCTAACGTTAGTGGGGCACCTCTGTTAACGTTAGTGGGATACCCCCACTAACAAGAGGGACCGGATTTCATAAACCGGTAGCGCAGATCATCGTAAAATATAAGAGATAGATATCATGAAAAAGAGTTTAATTGTTTTATCAGCCTGCCTGGCCTTTTCGCTTTCCGCTTTTCCTCAAAAGCAGAAAAAGCAGGGCAACACGCCTGCTTCCTGGTCTGAGAAAATTGCCGTTGCCAAACAGAATGCTTACGAACAGATGAAAATGAACAGCCTTCCGGTTTCTTCAAAGGTAATTAAGGCGAAACAAGCTACCGAAATGTTTACCGCCGATGTGACCGGACTGGATGAAATGGTACTTTATACCTGGGGTACGGTCGACGGAACTGCCGACGACCAGGCTGTATGGGCAAATGCCCGATTGATCGCGGCCGACGGTTCTTCCGTCTGGCTGAACGATCTGAAAGATACTTTTAAGGATACCGGTACAGGCCGCCCGGTCTTTAACGCCAATGCCAAAGGCGTTCCGGTCATTATGAAAGGGAAAACATACGAACGGACGATTATGGCGAATGCCAACTCACAGATCGTCGTTCCGCTGGATAAAAAATATGTCCGTTTTGAAGCGGAAATCGGATTGGAAAACCGTTCCTCCGCAGGGACCGCTATTTTTCGCTTGCAGGGGATAACGGGCAAAGAGTTATCCGAAGATATTATTGCCGGCTATCCGGCTGAATCGGCACAATTCCTTCCGTTTGCCGGAAGCGACATGAAAGCCCTGGTTACAACCTATGATGCTACCATAGAAAAACATATCGCCGAATCGGTCGTAGACCTGCTGGCGGATAAAAAATATTTTACAGCCTGTATCGCTGCTGCCTGTCAGGAGAAGGAGCTGGATAAACAAGTGGTGACATACCTGAATATTGCACAGGATGCCATGAAGGTATACGAATTGCAGGAGTCGCTGAGCTGGCTTAATATGCGGGCCATCGAAGAGGCTTTCAATGATATGAAACGCAGTAAGTCGTTTGACCAGGCCGTAAACCAATCCAGATTGTCTACCTTAAAAGGATTGGTAGGCAAAGGTTTTGCCGGTATCTATTCAAACGATGAAAATACACTGAAAGATGCCCGGCAGGCTTTACAGTTAAAACGGGAAATACTGCTGGCCAATCCGGAACTGGATATGGATAAACTGATCGTGGGCCGTTACCATATCGGTACCTCTGCCCGCCAGGTCAATCCCCGTTCGCTGGGAACACAGAATAATAACTGGTCGAACCAGACTTCCGCCCCGCGTGGCGGATTCGATGCGGAGATCGTCGAACTATCGAATCTTCGCGGCGACATTCAGTCACGTACCATCTTCAAGCCGGATAACGGTTCGTCCGTTCCCGACCTGAAACTGCATTGGGATGCCGACCGTGTGATGTTTTCCATGATCGACACCGATAAGCGCTGGCAGGTTTTCGAAGTGGGACTGGATGGGAAAGGTTTGAAAAAACTGATTGAATCACCCGAAAAAGACCTCGAGTTCTTTGATGCGACCTGGTTGCCTTCGGGAAAGATCATTGCCGTATCCAATATCGGTTACAACGGTGTTCCTTGCGTAAACGGGAATGATGAGGTCGGTAATATGGTGCTTTATAATCCGGAAGACCGTTCCCTGCGTCGTCTGACGTTCGACCAGGATGCCAACTGGTCGCCGGTTATCATGCACAATGGCAAGGTGATGTACCCCCGTTGGGAGTACACCGACCTGACACACTATTTCTCCCGCTTTGTGATGCATATGAATCCTGACGGAACCGAGCAGAAAGCACTTTACGGCAGCGGCTCTTATTTTCCGAACAGCACATTCGATGCGAAGCCGATACCCGGACAGGCATCCGGTTTTGTCGGAATCATCTCCGGACACCATGGCGTTGCCCGTTCCGGCCGTCTGATCCTGTTCGATCCCTCCAAAGGCCGCAAGTCGGAACTGGGAATGGTGCAGGAACTGCCATTCCGCGACCGCAAGATCGAACCGATCGTGAAAGACCGGCTGGTGGATGGTGTCTGGCCTCAGTTTATCAAGCCTTATCCGTTGAACGATAAATATTATCTGGTTGCCGCCAAATTGAATCCGAATGCTTTATGGGGCATTTATCTGGTAGACGTGTATGATAATCTGACGCTGATTGCCGAGTATGAAGGTGAAGGATTGATCCACCCGATACCGGTAAAGAAAACTCCGGTTCCCCCCATTATTCCCGACCGTACGAAACCGGGCACGAAGGAGGCGACTGTCTTTATCCAGGATATTTACGAAGGTGAAGGTTTGAAGGGCGTACCCCGCGGTACGGTGAAAGCATTCCGTGTGTTGTCTTACGAATATGCTTATAATAAAACTCCGTCCGACCATTGGGCACAGGGTGTTCAGAGCGGATGGGATATCAAACGCCTGTTGGGTACGGTGCCGGTCGAAGAGGATGGTTCCGCATTGTTCACTATCCCCGCCAATACGCCGATCTCGCTTCAGCCGCTGGATTCGTGCGGACGTGCCGTGCAGTGGATGCGTAGCTGGCTGACCGGAATGCCGGGAGAAACCGTCTCCTGTATCGGTTGCCACGAAGACCAGAATCAGATACCTATCCCGAAACGTGTGGTCGCTTCGACCATCAAACCGCATGCGATCGCATTGCCGGAAGGCGGACAGCGTCCGTTCACGTTCGAACTCGAAGTACAGCCGGTGCTGGACCGTGCCTGCATCGCCTGCCATGACGGTTCCAATAAACTGGCCGATTTTACCGGTGGGCGTATCGATGATTTTACCGGATTTGGCAAAAGTTATCTGAATCTTCATCCGTATATCCACCGTCAGGGACCGGAAGCGGAGATCGAAGTCTTGAATCCGTACGAATATCATGCCTCGACCAGCCAACTGATCAAGATGTTGAAAACCGGACATCATGGCGTTGAACTGACCGATAAGGAATGGAAAACGCTTTATAACTGGATTGACTTTAATGCTCCTTATCATAGTAAATTTAAAGCAAATATCTTTAAGGGAGTGGAACAGATCAGCCGTCGTACGGAGTTGACGGAGAAATATGCTGGTTCCGGTGTAGACTGGCAGTCGGAGATCCGTGCCTATGCCGATTATCTGGGCAAACAACCGAAGCCGTCTCCCGTAAAACCGGAACGCAGGGAATATAAAGATAAAGAAGTGAATGTGAAAGGCTGGCCGTTTGATGCAACAATCGCTAAGAGCATGCTGGCAAAGGAACAGGAGACAAAGAAGAGCATCGAGCTGGCTCCGGGCGTCGTAATGAACTTTGTACGCATCCCGGCCGGTAAGTTCGTGATGGGAAGTAACAAGGGACATTCCGATTACTCTCCGGCCAACAAACAGGAGGTGAAAAAGGCATTCTGGATGGCGGAGATAGAGGTGAGTAACGAACAGTTCCGTACGATTTTCCCCGATCATAACAGCCGTTTCGTGAACCAGCTGTGGAAGGATCATGTGCACCAGGGGTATCCGGCCAACAATCCGGAACAACCCGCCATCCGTGTCAGTTGGGAAGAGGCGATGGCCTTTTGTGAGAAACTGAGTGAGAAAACCGGTTTGAAAGTGACTTTGCCGACTGAAGTGCAGTGGGAGTGGGCCTGCCGTGCCGGCAGCGAAGACGATTTCTGGTACGGGGCTCTGAATACCGATTTTGCCGCCTATGAAAATATGGGTGACAAACAACTGAACAAGCTGGCGGTAAGAGGTGTGAACCCGCAACCGATGAACCCTGGTGATCCCTGGTACAAATACTACACATACCAGCCGAAAGACAATAATGTCGACGACGGCAATATGCTGATGGTGAAAGGTGGTGGTTATCAGGCTAACCCCTGGGGATTGTATGATATGCAGGGTAATATCGCCGAATGGACACGTTCCGACTATCTGCCTTATCCTTATAACGAGAAGGCACAAGGTAACGGAACCGAAAAAGTGGTACGCGGCGGTTCCTGGACCGATCATCCGAAAACTTCGACAGCCTATTATCGTAAATCTTATCTGCCCTGGCAGAAAGTGCATAATGTCGGTTTCCGTGTAATCATTGAAGATTAAGTATCGAATGAGCGCATTTAAACAAATCATAATCGGACTGGTGGCCGGAGCAGCTTTCGTTTGTAGCCATGCACAGACGAAGCTGCCGCCGGCCTGGCAGTCCTCGCTGGTCAGGATCAGTGAGGAAGGTATTCTGACTTATATTCCCGATAAAGACGGCAATACCATACCTGATTTCAGCCGGGTAGGCTATCATCATGGCGATAAAAGTATTCCTCGATATCCGGTTGTTAAAGTCGTTTCTCCGGTAAAAGAAGGGGATAGCGGAGCCTTGATACAAGAGGCTATTGATGAAATATCCCGCAGGCAGCCGGATGAAAACGGCCATCGGGGGACGATCCTTTTAAAACGGGGCGTTTACAGGATTGCAGGTTCTGTCGTGATAAACACCGGTGGTATCGTGTTGATGGGAGAAGGCGATAATATCAATGAAACCCGTCTGATCGCTACCGGTAAAGAGCGTCGTACTTTGATCCGGGTGGAAGGTGCCGGTTCGATGAAGGAAATACCGAATACACGGGTGAAGATAACAGACGATTTCGTGCCGGTCGGTACCCATTCATTCCGGGTTTCGTCGACAAAAGGTTTTAAGGTGGGCGACCGGGTGATCGTTTATCGTCCCGGTACCCGGGAATGGATCCATGCCATTAAAATGGACCAGATCGTGGAACGGAAAGGTACACGCCAATGGACGCCGCAGGAATATAACCTGGCTTTCGAACGTCAGATCACGAAGATCGAAGGGAACCGTCTTTTTATCGACAACCCTGTCGTGATGCAGATGGATAAGAAGTTTGGAGGTGGCGAAGTCTATAAATATACATTCGACGGACGTATCAGTGAGGTCGGTATATCGGATATCTGCTTTGAATCCGAGTTTGAAGATTATGAAGACCTGGAACACGGTTGGATTGCCGTCGGACTGGATAAGGCGGAAAACTGTTGGGTGCGGAACATCACGGCCCGTTATTTCGGCTACTCGGCTGTCAGTTGCGAACGTTTTGCCAAAAATGTTTCTGTTGTGGATTGTCGTTGCCTGGAAGCAAAATCACTTATTACCGGAGGCTATCGTTATTCCTTCAATAACTGGGGGCAGCAGAATCTCTTTATGAACTGCCAGGCGACGGAAGGCCGTCATGATTATGTAACCGGTGCACAAGTATGCGGTCCGAATGTCTTCTATAATTGCACGGCTTCGCAGACGTTTGCCGATATAGGTCCGCACCACCGTTGGTCTGTCGGCACGTTGTATGATAATATCGTCACCGATGGCGAAATAAACGTACAGGACCGCGGCCAGATGGGAAGCGGACATGGTTGGGCAGGCGTGACGCAGGTATTGTGGAATTGCCGGGTGAACCGTGCTGCCGTACAGAACCCGTGGACTTCGGGGCATAATTATTGTATAGGATTGAAAGGTGAGAAGTATCCCGGTCATTTTACCGATCGCCCGGATGGCATCTGGGAAGGACAGAATGAGATCAATCTATTTCCCCGTTCCTTATATATAGCGCAATTGATGGCGCGACAAAAGAATAGTGATTTGAGTATTTTGGTAAAATAGGCAACTATCAAAATGTAACTACTCTACCGGGTAAATCGGATTAATATACCGGGTAAATGAAAATACCCTACCGGGTAATATTTTTTAACATATCAATATGTTTATAAAATACCTGGTAGGGTGTTATTATGTCAAAGAGGTAGTTTCGATTTATTCCCCTTTCAGCAAATCCGGTCGTAGCCGTGCCGTCCGTTCCTGTGCCTGCTGCAACCGCCATTCGTCGATCTTGCGCTGGTGGCCGGAGAGGAGCACATCCGGAACTTTCCAACCGTTATAATCTGCCGGGCGTGTATAAACCGGCGGAGCCAGCAGGTTATCCTGGAAAGAATCGGAGAGGGCGCTCTGTTCGTCACCGATGGCTCCGGGTATCAGGCGGACAACCGCATCGGTAATAATAGCGGCAGCCAGTTCACCGCCTGTCAGGACATAGTCACCTACGGATATTTCCCGGGTGATCAGATGTTCACGGATACGGTAGTCGACCCCCTTATAATGACCGCACAGAATGATCATGTTATTGAGCAGGGACATGCTGTTCGCCATCGGCTGGTTGAATGTTTCCCCGTCGGGAGAGGTGTAAATTACCTCGTCATACTCCCGTTCGCTTTTCAAAGCGGAGATAGCCCGGTCGATCGGTTCGATCTGCATCACCATCCCGGCCTCACCACCGAAAGGGTAATCGTCTACACGGCGCCATTTGTTAGTCGTGTAGTCACGCAGGTTATGTAGATGGATTTCAGCCAGTCCCTTGTCCTGTGCTCTTTTGACGATGGAGCAATTAATCATTCCATCGATCATTTCCGGAAGTACGGTCAGTATGTCGATACGCATAGAGGTTCATTTATTTATGCTGCAAAAATACAGCTTTATTTTATAGTTATCAAAATTCTCTTGGTCCATAATATCTTTTTACTACATTTGTAATCTAAATCAAACAGCTCAAAAATCAAAGCTTATTAAAGCTATTTGCATATGGATTTTATATAAGCAAATTATATCTGATGAAAAAAACACTAGGTGTAGGGTATTTAAAAGTGTTGCTGCTCGCAACTGTTATAGCCATTTTAATCGTGACTACAGGATATTCTTATGTAAATAGGGGAGAAATCATATTTATCGATGAAGTGGAAAACGGAGGAACGGAAGATCTTTTTCAAACCAATGAACTGGATTTATCGAATTCCTACGAATATAAGAGTTGGAAAAATACGGCGGATACGACTTTCAAAAGTTTGTATAACGGTAATCAGGCCGAAGACATTTTGGCTATGCGGCCCGAAATGGTAATCTTGTGGGCGGGTTATGGTTTTTCAAAAAGTTATTTGTCTCCGAGGGGACATATGTATGCTATTGAAGATCTTTATCATAGTTTGCGTACCGGAGCTCCGCGAAAAGCGAATGAGGGTCCTCAGCCCGCTTCCTGTTGGGCCTGTAAAAGCCTGGATGTTCCACGGCTGATAGACGAAGTGGGTTCGGATGGGTTCTATAAAAAGAAATGGTACGACTGGGGATCGGAAGTGGTCAATCCTGTCGGTTGCGGTGACTGTCATGATCCGGAGAGTATGGATTTGCGTGTTCCGCGTCAGTTCCTGATCGATGCTCTGAAACGGGAAGGCGATCCCATTGAAGATGCTTCCGACCAGAGGATGCGTTCGCTTGTTTGTGCCCAATGCCATGCGGAATATTATTTTGAAGTGGAGAATAAGGAAGTCGTCCTTCCCTGGGATTCCGGTTATACGGTTGAAGCTATGGAAAACTATTACGATAAGATCGGTTTTTCCG
>OGZA01002792.1_pt1 | contig 10444 bp, 6 predicted proteins | sample 1576591 | NCBI WGS metagenome assembly OGZA01 (sample SAMEA3541565, study PRJEB24748) | human gut metagenome | biome: human gut; feature: human-associated habitat; material: faeces | place: China | collected 2012
TCTGGAATCTTGGAATCATATCCTTTATGGTACGTGTCTCAACATGTCCGATGTGAGGCTTTCCGTTTGCTGTAGGAGGTCCATCATAGAATGTGTATGTCTCTCCTTCTTTTCTGTTTTCCATAGATTTTCTGAAGATATTGTTCTCTCTCCAGAACTGCTCTGTCTTCTTCTCGCGTTCAACGAAGTTCATATTGGTGTCAACTTTGTTGTACATGACTATCTCTCCTTATTCTATATTGTTCGTAAACATCCCGGTTTATGGAATATTCACAAAAAAAGGCACACATTCCTGTAATTAGGAACGCGTGCCTGATACGTCTATACCACCTATTACAATGTACTTAAGGGAAATACCCTTGCATACCCGCCCCTGTAACGTAGGGAATACGTCAGAACCTACTCTCGCAACGCTGTATGGCGATTTTAGCCTGCGGCTCAGAAGTGATTTTCAAAACGGCTCTACTCATACCGGCTCTCACCTGTCCCGGCTCTCTTTGACTTTCCTGCCATCTCTACTGTCTTCGTCACTGCCTTTTACTAACTGTGTTTAAGTATATAACTGAAAAGCCACTGTTGTCAAGATGTAATTGATTCTGTAATAATTTGATAATAATTAACTCTAATAAATGCCATCATACTCAAAATTCTGATAATCAAAATCGTCATAATCAAAAGAATCATAATCATAATCGTAATCCTCATAGGAATCGTCATCATTATAATACTCATAGCCCTCATCAAAGCCCTTCATGAACTCCTTTTCAAAATCTGTGTTTGCATTTGAGCCTGCCACAACCCAGAATATGATGCTGACTATAACTGAGATAGCTGCTGTTGCTATACCAACTATACCAAACACCTTGTTGTTGCCCTTTATGATATGTATAATACCAAAAATGATAGCAAGCAGAGCTGTCACATAATTGATGCATGTACAAAACAGTACAATAGATGCGATTCCAAGTACCAGAGAAGCTATACCAAAGCCATTGCTGTTCTGGCGGCTGGTTGTATGGATTAGCTCCATACTGTGGCTGATTGTAGGCTGTCTGTCCGTATGCGGTCTGATTGTAGCCACCCTGTCCGTTTGGCTGCTGGCCATACTGCATCTGTCCGTAAGCTGACTGATTAAATGAGCCCTGAGCATATGTGTTCTGGTTGTATGTACCCTGGGCATTTGGATTCTGGTTGTATGTACCCTGGGCATTTGAATTCTGATTGTATGTACCCTGATTTGCATAACCATATGCACTGCCCGGATTATTGACATATCCGTCTGTGCTGCCTGTCTGGTCTGATGCCTGTCCATATGCATACGCATTGCCACTGCCCTGCTGGGATACCGGCTGACCATATGTGTCTGTCGGCTGGCTGTATGTGTCATGTGGCTCGCTGTATGTGTCTGAGCCATTTGCTGTTCCTGCTGACTGCCCGAATACACCTGTATTGTCCGGTGTGCCTGATGACTGGTTGTCATTGTTCATAAAATTGTTATCGTCCATAACTTCCTCCATATATCCTATGTTTATGTTTCTATTGTGTTAGAAATATTTTATCATATATTACGATAATGTAAATATTTTTATCATAAAAATATATGTAAAAATGGCAGGAGCTAATGCACTCCTGCCATGAATATGAAAATCATATTTACTGCTCCTGGAAATCATATTTCTGTCCAAGTACTTCCTCGCTCTCCTCAACAGAGTTTTTGAGGTCATCCGCAAGCATATAGATATTTTCCAGTACCTTCTTGCACTTTGCCATGCTCTCGACTGTGGTATCAGCCATGCGAAGTCCCTCTGTTGAAGAAGCTGCGACCTCTTCTCCGGTAGCTGAAAGGTGTGTGATATTGTCTGATATGACTGTTGTTGAATCAAGAATCTTTTTGATACTCTCCTCAGCCACATTGATATCCTTCATCAACAGCTCAACTGCCTCTCCCATGGCATTAAACTTGTCTCTTGTATCGTCGATAAGCTCATTCTGCTTCTCTACCGATGATACTGAGTTCTCGATACTCTCGTTGGCACGCCTTGTGTCCTCATTGAGCTTGTTTATAATCTCTGTAATATTGGCTGATGCATCCTTTGTCTGCTCTGAGAGCTGTCTGATTTCATCTGCTACTACCGCAAAGCCCTTTCCTGCTTCACCTGCCCTGGCCGCCTCAATTGAAGCATTGAGAGCAAGCAGATTTGTCTGGTTAGAAATATTGATAATCGACTCAACAAAGCTCTTTACTTCCTCTACCTTAGCTGTAAGACTCTGGATAACTGACACTGTAACATTGCTTGCCTCTGCCACGTTGTGTGCCTGCTCCTTGAGTTCTTCCACAACATCAGCTCCCTGCTTTACGGTCTCATCAGTCTGGCGTGAGGCATCTATCATAGCCTTGATTCCACTCTCTGCATTGTCTGTATTTCCCTGAATATCAACACACATAGCTGCCTGCTTCTGGATAGCCTCAGCTGTACTCTCTGTGCTGTCTGCAATCTCCTGAATTGAGCTGTGGCTTACTGCAACCGCCTCATCAAGGTCATTTAACATGGCCATGGCCTCATCAAAGTGCTTTGAAATATTCTCTGCAACTATGACCATCTTCTTATTGCTGTCCACCTGTGCCATGGACGACTCTTTGATTTCATCCATATTTTCATCAAAGAAATGAGTAAGAAGAATCGTGATACTATCTGACGCATATCCCACAAGTACAAGTACAAACACCGCTATCACGTCATTCTGAAGAACTGCACCCCCTGCTTTAAGCTGCATGATAAGCCTGATGACGCTGGATATGATTATAACTGCATTCATCACCATCATCATCTTTGTATCCAGATATACCATTGCCGCAATAACAAGTGGAATAGCATATGTCCATGTACCGATTGTTAAGTTGAACAGTGCGATAATAAAATATCCGGCTGTCATGGCGCTTACCATCATAAGTGCACCGGTTCTGCTGTCTCTTTTTGTGAGAAAAGCAATGATAGATATTACTATTACTGCTATTGCCGCAACAAGCTGTATAATTATCCTTGTGGTATCTGCCCCTTTTATCCCAAATGCTGCAAACAACGTAAATGCTATATATGCAAATACTATGATTACCGCCAGGAATACACGTTTGTTGGCTCTGCTATACTGTTGACTATTCATAAAATCCCCCTTCTTTTGTTTGAGTTTTTAAAGTAGTTTTATTATACAACAGTTTTTTATAATAATCCACTACTATTTAGTGCCAACGTACCATTTTTCTCATTTTGCTCCTGATTTGAAGAAAATTCTCCTTTCAAATAAACATTTACACAAAAACACCCGGCAGTTATCCTGCCGGGCATCCTGTAAAAAAATATTTATTCTTTAACTCCACCAAGTGTAAGTCCTGTAACAAAGTATTTCTGTAAAAACGGGTAAATACATATGATCGGAAGCATTGTTATAATTGTTGCTGCGGCACGAACTGAGGTAGGTGTAACTGCGCCTACAGCATTTTTCAATGTTTCTGCTGATCCTCCCTGATTTGTTACAGCTGAAAGAAGCTTCATAAGCTCATACTGTAATGTAGTAAGCTTTGTATTCATACGGTTATAAAGCATTGCATCAAACCATGAGTTCCACTGTCCTACTGCTACGAATAAAGCTACTGTCGCATATACCGGTTTGCAGAGAGGTGAATAAATCTTCAGAAAAATGGTGGTATATCCTGCACCGTCAAGCTGCGCTGATTCCTCTAAGCTGTCAGGAATTCCATTCATATAGGTCCTGATAACGAGCATGTTAAACGCACTGACCATTCCAGGGACTACATAAACCCAAAAACTATTGGTAAGCCCAAGTCCCTTGTACAGGAGGAAGGTAGGGATTAATCCACCATTGACATACATTGTGATAACCCAAAATAGGGATAAACCTCTTTTGAACAAAAATCTTTTTCTGCTGACTATAAAAGCAAGGATTGCATTTGCCACCAGTGCTAAGACTGTTCCAATTATTGTTCTGGCAACAGTAATGTATGCTCCTGTTATAAGATTATCTTTTTGTAAAACCGTTATATAATTCTTCCAGGTAAACTTTCTTGGTAAGAGGTAAATTCCACCTCTTAATGCATCTGTACCATCATTAAGCGATATCGCAAGTGTATTAAGCACCGGATAAAGCGTTATGATCAAAAACAGTACCATAATGATGCAATTTACAATTGGAAATATACTTATCTTCTTTTTCTTTTTGCTCTTTACAGAGCCTGCTGTTATATCTGCCATCGTACAAGACCTCCTTAAAACAACTGCTCTTCACCATTATGTTTGGCAATTTTATTTGCAATAAATATAAGAATTATACTTACCACACTCTTGAATATACCTGCTGCAGTACCTATTGCATAATCTCCCTGGCTTATGCCCCATTTAAGTACATAAATATCAATAGTCTGTGATACTTTCTGTATCAGACCGTTTCCTAAGAGATACTGTATCTCAAATCCTGCATTTAAAACATTACCTACATTCATAAGAAGAAGGATTATGATAGTTGGTTTGATTCCCGGCAGTGTTACGTACTTGATCTTTGCCCAGCGTCCCGCTCCATCAATAGATGCTGCTTCGTAAAGTGAAGGATCTATTGATGTAATGGCTGCAAGATATATGATTGCATTCCATCCTGTTTCTTTCCATACATTGGCAAATGCCACTATCGGCCAGAAATATCCCGTATGTGCGAAAAAGTTTATCGGTTGGTCTATAATATGCATATTTACAAGGAACTCATTTAAAATACCTGTTCCTGAAAGCATATCGTGTAAAATACCTGTTACAATGATCCATGAAAGGAAATGTGGAAGATATGATATAGTCTGTACTACTTTCTTTCCACCCTTTGATGCAATCTCATTAAGTAAGATTGCAAATGCTATGGCTGTGACAAAAGTTACAACCAGATTGATAACGCCCATTGCGAGTGTATTTCTTATAACACGGATAAATGTCATATCCGAGAACAGCATCTTGAATTTGTCCAATCCAACAAATGCAGAATGAAATATACCAAGTCTTGGTTTGTAATCCTGAAATGCCATTGCCCAGCCAGCGAGCGGCAGATAATAGAATACGACTCCATATGCCACCATTATTGCTGCCCAGAACAGCAGCACTTTCTGGCGTTTGACTTCTTTCCATGTAATTTTTGTTCTAGGTTTTCTGACCTTTTCTTTTTTATTTTCTCTCGTTAATGACATGACACCACTCCTTAAAAGGCAGCAGGCAGATAAAACGCTATTACATCTGCCTGCCTTAAATTTCATTTAAGCTTTATTTGAACTTAGCAGCCTGCTCTAATCTTTTATCAAGCTCAGTCTGTAATTCATCCAGGAAATCCTGTGGATTGCATGCATTGTATGCATCCATGTATGTATCCCATGCTTTGTCAAAGTTTTTTGCCATAACAACCTGTGGAAGCTGCTCATGCTTAACTTCGCCAATCTTTGTCCAGGCTACTCCACCAGGAGTGCTTGTGTTAAAGTTGTTAGAGTATGACCACATCGGATACCAGTCTCCAGGTGCATCGTTTGTTCCAAGCATCTCTACATAAGTTTCTGCACCATAGGCATCGAAAGCTTCTTGTACATCACTGTTAAGACCATCATAGAACTCTCTTGCCTGTCCATCAGGTTTGTTGGCATTGATTCCATCATCACTTGTTCCATTGTACTGTGGGAAGTATGAGTATGAGCATAAATGAGAAGCCTTGTATGCTGTATCAGAAGCCTGCTTTCTCTCATCTGCTGTTCTGTAGAACTCACCATTCTCATCTACTTCATAGTCAGTACCCTTGACACCCCAGAATCTGAGATTGTGGATATCCTGATCAAGAAGATCATTTACAAACTTCATGGCCGCATCTACATCATCACAGGCTGTTGTAACAGCAAGACCTGTTGCCTCGTTGAAAGCACCGCCTGCATTGTGCCACTGATTGTCACGGCCGTCGATTGTTACAGGTACCGGAATGTAATCGCATCCCTGCTCAGCAAGACCTGCCTGTTTAATTGCATCACCTGCTGTGAATGCAAAATCCCACCACTGGTCAATCATTCCAAGTACACGTCCTGTAGAAAGCTTAGAGATATATTCATCATATGTCTGTGTGAATGACTCAGGATCTACAATTCCCTTATTATACTCTTCATTGAGCTTCTTGAAATATTTAACTGCTGTATCAGATGTATTATAGTCAAGTACTTTCTTTGTATCAGGATCTACCATACATGATCCATCGTTTGGATATCCGTCAAGGAACTGTGGTGCATTCTCAAGACAGAAATATCTCCAATCCTCACAAAGGATTGTATATGGAATATTTTCTGTTCCATCAGCCATTGTTGGATTTGCTTCATTATATTTCTCGATGAGGTCAAAATACTGATCCAGTGTCTTGATTTCCGGATAGTTAGCCCATTTAAGTACTCTTGCCTGGATCCAGAATGCCTCGTCATTGTGTGTGCAGACTTTCTCGTCTCCCTTTATGCAGCTAAACTGTGGTATCCAGTAGATATGTCCGTCATCCTGACGAAGTTTTTCCCACTCAAGTTCTGTGAAAAGATTTTTGATGTTTGGATATTTCTCGATGTAGTCATCCAATGGAACAAGTGCACCTGCTTCATATAACTGCTTCTGTCCACTTGCACCTTCAATGAAATCAGGATACTCGCCACCTGCGATCATTGTTCCGACTGCCTCATCTGCTGTCTGTCCGGTAAGCCAGGTTTCCTTTACCCTTACACCTGTCTTTTCCTCGATGATCTTCTGGATTTCATTATCATCATTGATTTCAGATCCCGGTACAGCAAAGAATGCATCAAACTCTTTCGCACCTCCAGAGCTACCTTTTTTGCCACTATCATTGCCACATCCGGCAAACAATGTTGCTGCCATGGTAGCCACAAGCAGCATGCTTACAAATTTTTTTCTTCTCATATTGTAATGTCCTCCCTTTTGATAACTTAATTTTATACTTTTTAAGTTTTCAAACAATCGGAGTAACTATAGTCAAAAACAGGGTAAACTATAGTTTCTCGAAAAAACTATAATTTACCCTGTTTTGCAGTAATATATATTATTCTCCACTTTGCATCTGGCGTCTGAAACGCGCCGGTGTACAGCCTTTTACCTGTATAAACCTGTTCACAAAATAATCCATATCATGATATCCGACTTCCTCTGCTATCTGTATTATTTTCTTATCAGTCCTAAGCAGAAGCTCTGCCGCCCGTTCCATCCTGTAATTGTTCAGATAATCCTTAAAGGACTGTCCGTATTTTTTTCTGAAAAGCTGCCCTAAGTATGCACTGTTTACATAATACTTCTCACTCAGGCTCTTAAGCGTGATGTTCGTGGCATAATTGTCTCTTACTTCCTTTTCTACCATGCCGATCACACCTCTTGACACATTTTTTCTAAGCTGTGACAGATAATCACCATACTCACAGCAAAATCTGGTCATATGTGCACGGCTTCCCCTCTCAATACCGGTCTTAAAGCTGCTCTCACTTATGAGTCGCAAAATCTCCTGCTGATTTACATTATCATCCTGCTCACTTGCCAGGTGTATAAACTGAAACAACAGATAATTAATATTTAAGTTCATGCTTTCCCCATTCATACCCATGCTGGACATCTCATCATAAAATGTGGCAACTGCATTTCTTATCTCAACATGGTTGTTCTGTTCCACTGTCCTAAGCAGCTTATCCAGACTATCTTTACAAAGCACTATTCCATCTGCCGATATCTTTACTTCATCCTCATAGTAATATATGCTCTTTACTATGCGAAAGCCCTGAAACGACCTGAGCATACATGCATTGCCGTATGATCTGGCTATCTTTGATATATCTGATACTTTTCTTCCGACCAGCATAACTATATTCTTTTGTGTATTATCACATATATACCTTCTCAGATCCTCCAGATATTTTCTCTCGTTTTTTGCGGCTTCCTCTGCCATATAATCTGAGAATATAAAGCCTATGTCATACACTTTTTCATTTACCGATACATCAAATACACAATGTGCCGAATCAGCCCCCAGAAAAGCAACACAGCTTTCGTACATCTTGCGCTGTAAGCTTCTCATATCACTATCGAGTATCTCATCACCTGCCGGAAGCTGCTCCATCTGTATCTCAACATACCTTGCTCCACCCTCACACCTCATATTTTCTTTTACATAGTTCAGGTTTACTTCATCATATTTGCCCCGTATCAGAGATATCAGGTGTCCTGCAAGGTATGCCTGTTTCATCTTTTTGTTATCCTCGTCGATCTTGTTTTTCTCGTTTTTAAGCACAAGAACTTTGCTTAGTACCTTAAGCAGCATCTCCTTGTCCACCGGCTTTAGTATGTAATCCGTACAATCATTCTGCATAGCCTGCTGCGCATAGCTAAAATCTGCATAACCGCTTAATATCACAAAATACACATCTGATTTTTTATCTTTTCTCAAAGTCTCAAGCAGCTCAAGTCCTGTCATCTCCGGCATCCTTATATCGGCTATGACCAGATCCACATTCTCATTTTCAAGAAACTGCAGGGCTTCCTTTCCATTTGAGGCCGTTCCTGCTATCTCAAATTCTTCATTTTCCCAATCAATGATCACCTTAAGCCCCTGTATTATGAAAGGCTCATCATCCACCAATAATACTTTAAGCATTTTAAATCTCCTTATAAATATGTTTCCGGTATTTTTATCATCACAGTCGTACCGCAACCTTCCTCACTGTCCACATCAAATACTGCTTTAGATTCCGTTACCATTTTGATACGCAGGCAGGCATTTATCACACCCACTCTGCCACCGTTCTTTAACATATCGATATCTGCATTTTTCATGTTACTTTTCATTTTTTCAAGAGCATCCGGATCAATTCCGCTGCCTGTATCCTCAACCTCTATATGCATGAACCCGGCTTTTTTGAATATACGCACAAATATCCAGCCCGGAGCAGCTTTACTTTCTATGCCATGCACACAGGCATTTTCAACAAAGGTTACAAGCGTAAGTTTTGGCACCTGACATTCCATGCAGTCTGCTTCTATATCTATGTTATAGTTCAGCCGCTCGCCAAACCGGTATTTCTGCAATGCCAGATAGGCTTTTACAAATTCACATTCCTTTGCAACGGTTACAGCATCATTTCCCCACTCCACATACTGTCTTTGCATGATTGCGAGTTTTTCAACCATATCAGCCGTCTCATTTTCCCTTTTCAGCAGGCTGTGCATTCGTATGCTCTCAAGCGCATTAAACAGAAAGTGCGGATTTATCTGGCTGTGCAATGCAAGAAGCTCTGCATTTTTCTGACTTACAAGCATCTCCTGTTCTTTTATCTTATTCTTATATACAGTCTGGATCAGCTCATTTGTGCGGCTTACCATCCTGTTGTAATTTTTTATCATGCTGCCAATCTCATCTTTGCTCTCCCTGTCAGTCATAGATACAAGCTTTTCGCTGTCAACCGACTTAAATACCTTTGAAAGCCGTAATATCCTGCTCGTAAAGGAATGGTTAAAGATACTGACCAGACAAAGTGGAAAGAATACATTTATAAGCATCAGAAAAACAATGATCGGTGCATTGTGCATAAGCATGCTCCATATATTACTGCGTGTCTTAAACACATATATATCAAGATCACAGCCATACAAAGAGATCTGCTGCCTGTATACGGAGTCGCTTATTTTTCCAATCTCCTCCAATGTCTTAAATGGTTTGTTGACTCCACTGTAAGCCCCATTTGACAGCACTATGTCATCTCCATGGCAGATAAGCACTTCATTATCATAATTCATATTCTTAAGAGTACGCATCATGCTGCCATAATTAAACTCTACCTTGAGTACCTTTTCGATATCAGATGAGTAAAAATCCAGCTTTTGCATATAAATCATACGTCTTTCATCTGACAATCCGGCTCCGCCTTTTTCATATGCAAAAAAGAGTCCTCCGCTTCCCTTCTGCTCCAGAAGTCTGTAAGAATCCGTATTTCTTACAGCAGACATATCATTTACTTTTCCGCCATTTACTATTGTAGGATTGTCAGCATACAGGAAAAATACTATATTGCTCATTCCAAGTGTGTTTTCAAAAAGTGTATCCTGAAAGAAGCTCTGATACTCTGATACATACTCAGCAGAGCTTGTGTATTCCTTTGATATAAAATCATCTATGCGCTTGCTGGTATAGATACTCTTAGCTGCCTCTCCTGCGTTATTGACCATGCTGCTCAGATTATATCCCACAGCACTTGCTATGCTCGACATTTCATGTCTGCTGCTTTCTTTTTCAGCATTATTTACGATGGAAAGCACCACTGCATCAGTCACTATGAGCGGCAGCATGACACACAGTACATAAAATATGTAGAATTTTTTTCTGAGTGAAT
>OGZA01002793.1_pt1 | contig 10437 bp, 10 predicted proteins | sample 1576591 | NCBI WGS metagenome assembly OGZA01 (sample SAMEA3541565, study PRJEB24748) | human gut metagenome | biome: human gut; feature: human-associated habitat; material: faeces | place: China | collected 2012
CCTTCGGCGGCAAAGCGAGACACCCATGGGTGTCCGTATATAGTATATTTACGATGTATGGGTTAAATATAGCACCTTCGAAGACCATCCGCAACCGTTTCCGGCGAAATTTTCATATTTTGGAGAGGTGCACAAAATTTGGCAGGGAATTGTTGTGATTTTGACGGCGTCCGCATTTTCCCCGTTGTGACCTCCGGCAAAATGTGGTATACTCCCATTACCTACTATTCCCAAGGAGGTCACCATGGAAAAGAACACAGGCAAGCTTTTCACCCCCGTCCACGGCACGCCCATGGACTATCTCCGCTGGCGCGGCGACCTGACGTTCCGGCAGGACAGCTTTAACGAGGTGGACAATCTGGTGCTGTGCATCATCTCCTATATCAACTTCCGCCGCATCACCGCGGTACACACTTTAGAGCCGTCCGCCGCGCCCACGCTGGCGCAGGTAGCGCCGCTGCTGACGGAGGAGGACGACCAGCTGGGGCTTTCCGAGCTGAGCTACCTGCCCCTTGTGCAGCTGGCGGCGAAAACGCCCCGCTTCCGGGGCGTGCGGCTGTTCGCCTACACCCACGAGTACGACGAGGCGCAGGCCAAGCAGTTCGACGCCCTGTCCTTCCTGCTGCCGGACGGCACCCTGTTCGTGGCCTTCATGGGCACGGACACGTCGCTGGCCGGGTGGAAGGAGGACTTCAACATGAGCTTTCTGTCCGCCGTGCCCGCGCAGGCGCGCGCCGTCGCCTACGCCGCGGACATGGCTGCGCTGTGCCCCGATATGCCCCTGCGCATCGGCGGACACAGCAAGGGCGGCAATCTGGCGGCATGGGCGGCCATCCACCTGCCCGCCGACCTGCAGGAGCACCGCCTGCTGGCCGCCTATAACAACGACGGCCCCGGCTTCGCCCGGGACATGCTGGAGACGCCGGAGTACCTCCGCGTAGCCGACAAGCTGCACACCTACATCCCGGAATCCTCCATCGTGGGCGTGCTGCTGGAGCACGCCGAGGATTACGCCGTGATCGACAGCGCCAACCGCTCCGTCATGCAGCACGAGCCCATGTCGTGGAGCGTCATAGGCCCCCGCTTCGTCCATCTCGGTCAGCGCTCCCAGATGGGCAAGCTGTCCGACGGCGTGCTGCAGGAGTGGATCGGCTCCATGACCCCCGCCGAGCGGGAGCAGTTCACCGACGCGCTGTTCGACGTGCTGTCCCTGTCCGGCAAGGCGCGGACGCTGGACGATCTGCGCAGCGGCGGTCTGGCCGGCGGCGCGGCGCTGCTGAAGCAGTACGCCGGTGCCGACGAGCAGAAGAAAAAGATCATCTCCGAGATATTCCGCCGTCTGGCTGTGGACGTAAAGAGCGAGCTGAAGCGAGCCGCCGGCGAGGGCTTGGAGGGCGTGAAAAAAGCCGCCGGCGAGGGGCTGGAGGCCGCCAAAAACGCCATCACCAGCCTGACCCGCGGCGAAAAATAAGCAAAAAAAGAACCGCTCACGCGGTTCTTTTTTTGCTTATTTAGCCCGGAGACCATGTCATGTCGCGCCCGGCCAGCACATGGAAGTGCAGGTGCTTGACGGTCTGCCCCGCCTGATCGCCGCAGTTGTTGACGATGCGGTAGCTCTCCACGCCCAGCTCCTTGCAGATCTTGGCGATGACCTCGAAGCAGTGCGCCACCACGCCGCTGTTGCTCTCGTCGATCTTCGCCGCGCAGCAGATGTGCTCCTTGGGCACCACCAGAAAATGGGTGGGCGCCTGCGGCTCGATGTCGTAGAAGGCGTAGCACTGCTCGTCCTCATACACCTTGTTGGAGGGGATCTCCCCTGCGATAATGGCGCAGAACAGGCAATCGTTCTTCATGTCGCATCTCCTTTCGGATAATTCTTTATTTTCACCCCCGCCCCGCAGGGCGGGGGTGCGCGTTCTTACTTCAGCTTTTCCGCCACGAAATCGTCCACGGCCGCCAGCGCGTCGTCCACCTTCAGCAGATCGGTGCCGCCGCCCATGGCGCTGTCCGGCTTACCGCCGCCCTTGCCGCCGCACACGGCGGACACGGTTTTAACCAGATCGCCAGCCTTCACGCCCCGCGCCACGGCCTCCTTGCCGCACACCGCCAGGAACGTGACCTTCTCGCCCACGATGCTGGCCAGCACGCCTACCACATGGGAATCCTTGTCCCGCAGGAAGTCGCCCATCAGCCGCAGGGCGTTGGCATCCAGCCCCTGACGGGTGCCGGTGATGACGTGCAGGCCGTCCACGGTCTTGGCGGAGGCCAGTATCTGCTTGGCCTCGCCCATGGACGCCTCGCTCTTGAACTTCTCCAGCGCCTGCCGCAGCGCCTTCATCTCGCTGGCCTGCTGCTCCAGACGCTCCATCAGCGTCTCCGGCGCGGACTTGAAGAACTGGGACGCCCGGTTCAGCAGCCCGCGGCTGCGGCGCATGTCCTCCATGGTGACCTTTCCGGTGGTGGCCTCGATGCGGCGCACACCGGAAGCCACACTGCTCTCGCTCTTGATGCGGAAGGGGCCGGCCTTGGCGGTGTTGTCCAGATGGGTGCCGCCGCACAGCTCCATGGAGAAGTCGCCCATGGTCACCACGCGGACGGTCTGGCCGTACTTCTCGCCGAAGGTAGCCACCGCACCCCGCGCCTTGGCCTCGGCGATGGGCAGCTCCTCGGTGGTAACGGGCAGGCCGGACAGAATGGCGTCGTTGACCAGATCCTCCACCTCATCCAGCTGCTGGGGCGTGATGCCCTCGAAGTGGGTGAAGTCGAAGCGCAGGCGATCCGGCTCCACCAGAGAGCCAGCCTGATGCACATGGTCGCCCAGCACCTTCACCAGCGCCGCATCCAGCAGATGGGTGGCGCTGTGGGCGCGGCGGATGGCGGCGCGGCGGTCGGTGTCGATGGATGCCGTCACACTGTCGCCCACGGCCACGCTGCCGCTGAGCAACTTGCCGTAGTGCATGAACTTGCCGCCCTTGTTCTTCTGCACATCGCTGACCACGAACTCCATGCCGTCGCCGGTGATCACGCCGTGGTCGGCCACCTGACCGCCCATTTCGGCGTAGAAGGGGGTCGTGTCCAGCACCAGGATGGCCTCCATACCGGACACGATCTCGTCCACCAGCTCGCCCTCGGCCACGATACCCAGCACCTTCGCGCCGTTTACCGTGTCGCGGTCATAGCCCACGAACTCTGTGGCCGGCATGTCCTTGCCGAACTCCACGCCGGCCCAGCCCAGATCGCCCAGCGCCTTGCGGGCTTCGCGGGCACGCTCCTTCTGCTGGGTCATCAGGGACTGGAAGGCGTCCTCGTCCACAGTCATGCCCTCCTCGGCGGCCATCTCGGCCGTCAGGTCGATGGGGAAGCCGAAGGTATCGTACAGCTTGAAGGCGTCAGCGCCGGAGAACACCGTCTCGCCCTTCTCCTTGTGGGAGGCCAGCATCTCGTTATAGATGCGGATGCCGCCGTCGATGGTGCGGGCGAAGTTCTCCTCCTCGGTGCGGATGACCTTGGTGATGTAGCTCTGCTTTTCCTTCAGGTCGGGATACTGCCCCTCGTTCTCATGCACCACGGTGTCCACCACCTTGTACAGGAACGGCTCGTTGACGCCCAGCAGCTTACCGTGGCGGGCGGCGCGGCGCAGCAGACGGCGCAGCACATAGCCGCGGCCCTCGTTGCTGGGCAGGATGCCGTCGCAGATCATGAACGTGGCGGAGCGGATGTGGTCGGTGATAACGCGCAGGCTCACGTCCCGCTTGTAGCTCTCACCGTAGTGGGCGCCGGTCAGCTCGCTGACCTTGTGGGTGATGTTCATCACCGTGTCCACGTCGAACAGGCTGTCCACGTTCTGGCACACGCAGGCCAGACGCTCCAGACCCATACCGGTGTCGATGTTCTTCTGCTTCAGCTCGGTGTAGTTGTTGTGGCCGTCGTTGTCGAACTGGGAGAACACGTTGTTCCAGATCTCGATATAGCGGTCGCAGTCGCAGCCCACGGTGCAGCCGGGCTTGCCGCAGCCGTACTCCTCGCCGCGGTCATAGTAGATCTCGGAGCAGGGGCCGCAGGGGCCGGAGCCGTGCTCCCAGAAGTTGTCCTCCTTGCCGAAGCGGAAGATCCTGTCCTCGGGAATGCCGATCTCGTCCCGCCAGATGGCGAAGGCCTCGTCGTCGCTCTCGTACACGGAGGGATACAGCCGGTCGGCCTCCAGCCCCACCCACTCAGGGGAGGTCAGGAACTCCCAGCTCCAGGCGATGGCCTCGTGCTTGAAGTAATCGCCGAAGGAGAAGTTGCCCAGCATCTCGAAATAGGTGCCGTGGCGGGCGGTCTTGCCCACGTTGTCGATATCGCCGGTGCGGATGCACTTCTGGCAGGTGCAGACGCGGCGGCAGGGCGGCTCCTCCTCGCCCTTGAACCAGGGCTTCATGGGGGTCATGCCGGCGTTGATCAGCAGGATGGATTTGTCGTTCTGGGGCACCAGCGAAAAGCTGGGCAGCCGCAGGTGGCCTTTCGTCTCAAAGAACTTCAGGAACATTTCCCGCAGCTCGTTCAGGCCGTGATAGGGATGGCTCATAGTCGTTGTCTCCTTTACAATGTATACTAAAATTCTTTTTCGCTCTCGTTCCATTGGCGGGTCATATCCGCCAGTTCTTTCTCCAGGTTCAGGAAGAACCGGGAGATATGCAGCCCGTCCGCCAGGGCGTGGTTCACGAACAGCGACACCGGCAGTGTCGTCCGCCCGTTGACGGTCACATATTTGCCCCAGCTGATGCGGGGATTGCTGTCGTCCGGGCTCTCCGCCGGGTGCTGCAGCTGCGAGTAGTGTACCCACGGCACGCTGGAGACAAAGAAGAAGCTCCGCACGTCGCCGTCCTCGGTGAGCGTGCCCCGCTCCAGCACCTCCCGCTGCCGCCGCTGTCCCTGCGCCACAAAGTCGTCGTAGGGCAGATCGCCCTCCACGTTGCAGTAGACATACACGCCGTCAGGCTTCATGGCGGTATAGGACGGCGCACACCAGTCATATTCTGCCACCCGTCCGTCCGGCAGGATGCGCCGCCGCAGCTGCGGCACGGCGTTGGCCGCCCGCACCACCGCATACAGCATGCTCAGGAAAAACGGTCTGCCGCCACGCGCGGCCATCATGTCGGTGATGTCCATCTCTACCGTCAGCCCGGCAAAGGGAAACGTCATTCCCCGGAAATAGGCAAACTGCCCGCAGCGGGGATCGTCCGCCATGTCGATGATATTGTAGTGCATGTCCCACCTCCCGGAACGGAAAAACGCCCCTGCTCGCTTGCGCGAACAGGGGCGAAAATAACTCCGCGGTACCACCCTGATTCGGCGGTCGCCCGCCCTCTCAGCCGCCCTGTAACGGGAGCGCCCCGTGCCGCTCGTCGCGGCCGGCTCGGAAGCGGCTGCCGCCGTGCCGTACCCGACGGGCTTGCACTGTCCCCGTCTCGCTCTGGGCGGCCTCCTGCGGCTCATCTTCGTCTCAGCCGATTTAGAATATAGCGTTATTTTACCACGTTTTCTGCCGTTGTCAACAATTTATTCCACGGTGACGGATTTGGCCAGATTCCGGGGCTTGTCGATGTCGCAGCCCCGCTCCAACGCCGTGTAGTAGGACAGCAGCTGCAGCGGAATAACGCCCAGCTGCGGCAGCAGCATGGCCTCCGTCTCCGGCACCGTCACCACGGCGTCCACCCGCTTGTGCAGCGCCTCGCCGCCGGCCTCGGTGGTCAGCGCCAGCACCCGCGCGCCCCGCGCCTGTACCTCCACCACGTTGCTCACCGCCTTATCTAAAAGCGGCAGGTAGGTGGCCACGGCGATGACCGGCGTGCCCTCCCGGATCAGGGAGATGGTGCCGTGCTTCAGCTCGCCGGAGGCGTAGGCCTCGGAGTGGATGTAGGAGATCTCCTTCAGCTTCAGGCTGCCCTCCAGCGACAGGGCGTAGTCCAGATTCCGCCCCAGGAAGAACACATCCTCCTCTCCCGCCAGCCACTTGGCGGCGGCACGGATGTCCTCCGTGTGCTCCAACACCTGCTCCATCTGCCCCGGCAGAGCCTCGATGCCCCGCACCATGGCGCTGTATGTCTCCAGATCCACGGTACCCATCACATCGCCGAAATACAGCCCCAGCAGGTGCAGCACCACCATCTGGGTACTGTACGCCTTGGTGGTGGCCACGGCGATCTCCGGGCCCGCCCAGGTATAGAGCACGTCGTCGCTCTCCCGTGCGATGGACGAGCCCACCACATTGACGATGCCCAGCACCCGCGCGCCCCGCTTCTTGGCCTCCCGCAGGGCGGCCATGGTGTCCAGCGTCTCCCCGGACTGGCTGATGACGATGACCAGGTCGCCCTCGCCCACCAGCGGATCGCTGTAGCGGAACTCGGAGGCAAGGCTCACCTCCACCGGGCGGCGCAGCAGCCGCTCCAGCGTATACTTGCCCACCATGCCCACATGATAGCTGGAGCCGCAGGCCACGATGCAGATGCGTCCGATGTCCCGGATGTCTCCGTCGGTCATGGTCAGGTCGCTGAGCACCACGCGGCCGTCCCGGATGCGTCCGGTGATGGCGCGGCGCACCGCCGCCGGCTGCTCATAGATCTCCTTGAGCATGAAGTGGTCATAGCCGCCCTTTTCCGCGGCGTCCACGTCCCAGTCGATGTGGTGGTGCTCCTTGTGGATGGGGCGGCGGCGCTCGTCGTAGATGCGGATGCCCTCCGCCGTGATGATGGCCAGCTCGCCGTCGTCCATGTAGACCACATCGCGGGTATGGCGCAGCAGCGCCGTCACGTCCGAGGCCAGAAAATTCTCTCCCTGTCCGTAGCCCAGCAGCAGCGGCGCGTCCTTCCGGGCGGCGATGACGCGATCCGGCGTGTCGGCGCAGACGATGCCCAGCGCATAGGTGCCCTCCAGCTGCGAGAGCATCTGGTTCACCGCCTCGAACACGTCTCCGCACTGGCGGTAGCTGTACGCCAGCAGCTGCGCCACCACCTCGGTGTCCGTTTCCGACACAAAGGTGCAGCCCTTCCGGATCAGCTCCTGCTTGAGCCGGGCATAGTTCTCGATGATGCCGTTATGCACCACGGCGAATTTCCCGTCGCCGCTGACCTGCGGGTGGGCGTTGCGCTCGTTGGGCTCGCCGTGGGTGGCCCAGCGGGTGTGGCCGATACCCACAGTGCCCGCCAGATCGGTGCCGCCGTGGGTCAGCTCCTCCAACGCCTTGAGACGCCCCGGCGTCTTGCGCACCTGTAAGCCGCCCGCGCCGCACACCGCCACACCTGCGGAGTCATAGCCCCGGTATTCCAGACGGCACAGGCCGTCCAGCAGCAGGGGAGCCGCCTGCTGCTTTCCAACGTATCCTACGATACCACACATATTAAGAATATCCTCCGATCAGAAAATAGGTCGGAAGCACAAATACGCAGACCATTTGCCTTCGCATCCGGTCACAGCCTCTCTGTTTTGCGGTCGCCCGCATATTTGTCGGCTGTGTACGCACCCGGACGGCACGGGGAAGCATCCGCCGAAAGCTTCGATCACTTCCCACCTCGTCATCTCATACCTGCGGAGACTCCAAACGAAGCTGCGGCACGCCGGCGGAAGATTTTTCGTCAAGGCAAGGCGCAGCAGCGTGGGAATACTCGCTGTATTGCAAGCCGCTGCAACGCTGTATTGGCGGAAAAGATCCGGCGGCGGTATGAGATCTGGCGCTGATGTCGGTATATAAACCGATGTCCTCCTTTCCTTTCTGCGTGACTTTTATATGCAAAGCGGCTGCGCCGCTGTGCCGCGACATAATTTCCCCGCTGCGGGGGCATACTTCTTCGGAATACAACTCCGAAAGGACGTGCTGCCATGGCCACCGCGTTTTTCCGTACCCTGATCCTCTATCTGCTGCTGATTGCCGGGCTGCGCATCAGCGGCAAGCGGCAGATCGGCGAGCTGGAGCCCATCGAGCTGGTGCTGACGCTGCTGATCTCCGATCTGGCCTCCGTTCCCATGCAGGACTTCGCCCTGCCGCTGTTCAACGGGGTGATCCCCATTATCACGCTGATCGCCCTGTCCGCGCTGTTCAGTGCCATCAGCCTGCGCTGCGTGCGGTTCCGGGATCTGGTGTGCGGCACGCCGGCGCTGGTGATACAGGACGGCAAGCTGCACCAGGAGACCATGCGGCGCACGCGGCTGACGCTGGATGAGCTGCTGGAGCAGCTGCGCGCGCAGGGCGTCACCGATCTGAACGATGTGAAATACGCCGTGATGGAGACAAGCGGCAAGCTGTCTGTCCTGCTGCGCAGCGACTGCCAGCCGCTAACGCCCCGGCAGCTGGCGCTGACGGTGGAGGACGACACGTTCCTGCCCACGGTCATCATCAACGACGGGCGGGTGCTGGCGGACAATCTGCGCCAGTGCGGCCGGGATCAGCGGTGGCTGGAAAAGGAGCTGCACCGGCAGGGGATCAAGCGCAGCGAGGACGTGTTCCTGCTGACCGTAGATCAGCAGGGCACCGTGGTATGTCTGCGGAAGGAGGGAGCGCGATGAGAGCCACCCGTCTTTCGCTTATGGTGCTGCTGGCGGTGCTGGCGTTCGTGCTGTGGAACGCCGCGTGGGTCACAGATCGCTGCGGGGAATGGACGGCGGCGCTGGACGAGGCCGAGGCCGCGCTGGCGCAGGGCGGCAGCGGACAGCAGCAGCTGGACGCCCTGACCACCCTGTGGCAGGAGCCGCAGGGCTATCTGCACATCGTGATCTCCCACGAGGAGCTGGACGAGGCCGAGGCGCTGCTGGCACAGGCGGAGGCCATGGCCGCCCAGGGCGACAGCCAGAGCCTGTACCCGGTGCTGGCGGAGCTGCGCGGTCAGTTCCGGCTCATCGCGGAGACGCAGCGCGTCAGCGCCAAAAATATCTTCTGACGCCGTCCTCTACTTCTCGCTGAGCAGCTTGTTCAGCTCCGACATGAACGTATTGATGTCCTTGAACTGCCGGTAAACGGACGCAAAGCGGACGTAGGCCACCTCATCGGCCTTCTTCAGCTTCTCCATGACCTTCTCGCCGATGGCCTCGGTGCTGACCTCCCGCTCCAGCGAGTTCTGCAGCTCCTGCTCGATCTCCATGGCCATGCGCTCCATGTCCGCCACGGGCACCGGGCGCTTTTCGCAGGAGCGCTGGATGCCGCGCAGCACCTTGCTCCTGTCGAAGCTCTGGCGGGAGCCGTCCTTCTTGATGACCACCATGGGCAAGCTCTCCACCGTCTCGTAGGTGGTGAAGCGCTTTTCGCATTGCAGGCATTCGCGGCGGCGGCGGATGCTGCTGCCCTCGTCGGCGGGGCGGGAGTCCACGACCTTGCTCTCTTTATAACCGCAATAGGGGCATCTCATCTCTCTTGCTCCTCCTTATCTCTATGGCCGCGGCCATATAGTCGGAGTTATTATACCACATCTCCACAAGATATGGTAGTGTTTTTTCAAAATTCCGGCATCACAGGCTGTCCCGCGCCGTCAAACAGGTAGGTGACGTTACCCCGTCCCGGGCGGGCGAAGCAGAACAGCTCCTCCAGCGGGAACGGCTGCCCCTCCCGCCACGGGATCGTCACCTCCGCGCGTCCGCCGCGCCGCACGGTGTGCGCCTCCGGCGGCAAACGCGCCAGCAGGCCGGGGCGCGAAGCGTCTCCGCCGCAGCGCCGCAGCGTGGCGCAGCGGATATCCCCCGCCGGAGCCAGCAGCGCCGGGGAGAACACCCGGTGCAGGCAGCCGTCCTCCGTGACGCCCAGAGACACCTCACCTCCGCCGCCCCGCAGATACAGGCGATACAGCCCCTTTTCCACGCTGCGGCACACGGTGCGCAGGTCTGTGTCGCCGCCGGCGGCGCTTACATACAGCGTACCCACTCGGCGGTCGTCCATGCAGACGGGATATTCCACGGCGCTCCCCTCCCCTCACACAGCTGAAACAGAAACCAACGGCTCTGCCCACCCCCGCAAACGGCAGCGCTCCGCGCAAAAACGGCCTGCCCATACCGCAAGGGTATGCGCAGGCCGCTTTGTTTATGCCGGGCGACACTATACCAGATGGCGGCCTGTCAGCCCGAAGCTGACGGCGATGGCCGCGTCCACCTTTTCCATCACCGCGCCGTCCACACGTCCCATCCGCTCCCGCAGCCGCTTTTTGTCCAGCGTGCGGATCTGCTCCAACAGGATCACGGAATCCCTGGGCAGTCCGCTGCCCTGCGCCGCCAGCGCGATGTGTGTGGGCAGCTTCGCCTTGCCCAGCTGGGAGGTGATGGCCGCCGCGATAACGGTGGGGCTGTGGCGGTTGCCGGTGTCGTTCTGGACGATCAGCACCGGGCGCACGCCGCCCTGCTCGCTGCCCACCACGGGGCTCAGATCCGCATAGTAAATGTCGCCGCGTCTGACAGTCGTATCCACACAGTTCACACTCC
>OGZA01002795.1_pt1 | contig 10434 bp, 5 predicted proteins | sample 1576591 | NCBI WGS metagenome assembly OGZA01 (sample SAMEA3541565, study PRJEB24748) | human gut metagenome | biome: human gut; feature: human-associated habitat; material: faeces | place: China | collected 2012
AGCTATCGAGGTATACTTATATAGTATAAAAATATCCTGGACGCTTCTGCCTGGGGAAAAGAGAGGATACCGGATGAAGAGAAAAACAAAGCGTTTCCCGGCACTTTTGCTGGCGGCAGTCATGGCTTTTGGCCTGTGTACATCTGCCTTTGCGGAAACTGCCACGCCGGAGACGGCGGCTGTCTCGAACACGCAGTCTGAACCGGCAGTGGTTGAGCAGACGGCGGAGGAAGAGTGCGCCCCCGCCGTGCTGAACGAAGTCGAAAACCCGGCGGCTGACTTTATGATTACAAGCTGGGACGACCAGGGTAACACCACGATGGGAGAGCGCATCCACTGCGCCACCGTGCAGGAAGCCATCAATCTGGCGGTTGAGGCTGGTAAGACCGCCGACCCTATGCACAGCATGCCGAACGTCTACTTAATGCGTGATGTGACCGAAAGTATCACGGTGCCCCAGAGTGAATGGCAGCTGTGGCTGGACCTCAACACCCACAATCTGACAGCGGCCAACGGCCCGGCCATCACCCTGGAAAAGAACGCACAGCTGGGCATCCGCAGCTGGCAGGGCCAGACGGTAGTAGCAGGCGGCAGCAATAGCGCAATTGTCTGCGGTGATAACAGCACCCTTATGATTAGAGGGGGCATCTTTACCGCGGATACCGACATCATCCAGGAAGGAAACATCTGCAATATCTTGCTCTACGGTGGTAATTTCAACAAAAAGCTGCCCGATTCTATGATTCCCCAGGGCTATGAGCAGGTCGAACGCGGCGGTATGTACACGGTGCGTCAGGCTACGTCGGCAATCGCTCGCGTTGAAGGTAAGCCGCAATGGACGGAGTACACCAGCGTGCAGGAAGCCATCAACGCCGCCATCGCGGAGGCTAACACCGATGGCTACCGCAGCGTGCGCCTGATGACTAATGTGACCGAGAGTATTACGATAGAGGGATTGGCGGCAAACTTGTCCATTGATTTGGACGGTTGGACACTGACCGCTAAAGACGGAAAGCCTGCCATCACGGCTGGTGCAATTTCCGGCGAGGGACGAGTTTTTATTGAAGATAGCTCTGCTACAGGTACGGTCAACGGTGGAGATTCCAGTGCTATCATCGTCAAGGAAACGAATGATGACAACAGTGCAAACCTCAATATCAACGGAGGTAAATTTGTTTCCGACACTGCTCCGGTTTTGGTCGTCAATGGCAAGGCTTACATCACCGGCGGCAATTTTGTGGGTGCTGCAGGCCAGCCGATAGTTCAGTACGGTACGACCCGGGCACGTTCAGAAAATTACGCCCCCAACGGTTGTGTCAAGATTGGCGGCGGTACATGGCTTGCGGCAACAGATGGCAGTCTGCTGGCTGTCCAGCCCGGCATCGGCAACACCGGCTACGCTTGGTGTGATGTGATCGAAGGACAGTCCCAGTATGGCAAGACCCTGCCTACTTGCTATGGTAAACTTGGCGATGCCGAAACTGTGAACAATGGCGTGGGCATTATGGCTGGAAGCTTTGACTGTAAAGTACCGGCAAGATGCCTGGCAAGAGGTTACGTGCAGACCCAGGAAGACGGCATGTACGTCGTGCGCTATGCCGGACCGGTTGCTGCGGCAGGCGGTACGTCTTACGATAGCGTGCAGGACGCTGTGTACATGAAGGGCCAGAATGGCGAAACCGTCAAGCTGCTGCGTGATACGTCTGAAAATGTGTTCATCAACATGGATACGAACGTTACGATTGATCTGGATGGTCATACCATCACCCAGATGTCGGACGGCCAACTGGGTGCTGTTATCAACAACAATGGTACGTTGACCATCCGTGGTGGCGGTACCCTGGTCGGCACGCTGGCAATGTACCATGACAATGCCGTGACATACCTGGAAAGCCGTGACCAGCTGCAAGGCGGCCTCGCAGATGGTGTTGCCTTTATGAAGGACAAAGTCAACGGTATGTATGCGGTCATGACGTACTCTGTCGAGACGGCGACCCAGCTGACCAATGCAATTGACACGGCAGATACGGCAGTGAAGAGCTTCTACGGCAGCACGCAGCAGCTCTCTGCACTGACGGCGGCCCAGGTGAAGAACGCCAACAAGATGACGGCGAAAGAAAAGCAACTGGTTGAAGATGCTTACACTGCCCTGATGAATCTGGATCAGACCGCTGTACAGCGTGTACTGGCAACCGAAAACTACGCGGCGCTGGAAGCCAGCCGTCAGATCGTGCTGGATTTGTATACCGCCTGCAGCAATACTGAGATTGACACTGAAAAGAAGGATGTTTTCTCTGAAGTGGATGCATCCAAGGCAGAGAAACCTGAGACGGATGCAACAGTCCCCGCTGATAAGCAGCCTACCGCTGAAGATGCGAAGAAAGCTGTGGAGAAGATTATCGCAGAAGTTACGACCAATGAGATGGTCAATGACTTCAAGGGCAACGGCCTGACGCAGATTGCGGATTTGACCAAGATTCCGGAGGCGGCTTCTGCCGGCAGACTGACTTTCTCGGTTCAGGTTTCCCTGCAGAAAGTTGAATTGGATGCTCAGGTTATTAAAGATTCTAATGGCATTGTGACGGAGGTCAAGCTGCCCGGTAAGACGCTGGTCTTCAATGTGGAGCCGATGGTCTCTGTGGATGGTGCTGCAGCGGTCAAGCTGGAAAACAACCAGCTGAATGGCGGGGCTGTCAAGGTTCGTCTGCCGATTCCCAAGGATGTTGCAGACAAGTATGCCAAGGTCGTTCATGAGGGCGACACAGACCGCTATGTGACCATCTGCACGGCAGAGAACGGTGATAAGTACATCGAGTTTACGACGACACATTTCAGTGCATTTACTGTGAGCTTTACCAACGAACTGCCCGTGGTTGAGCCGGAACAGCCCGCACAGCCCAGTCAGCCTGCGGCCTCGATCGAGAGCAGCACGAGCAATGCCGCACAGAGCACACCTGCTCCGGCACTTAAGCAGGACGACTCCGCCTATTACACCTGCAAGGCTTGCGGTTACCACGATTGGACAGCCGTTGACGGTGGTTACAAGTGTGACCACTGCGGTTACATGGAGAGCGTGAAGCAGATTGCAGGTTATCCCAATGTCAAGGGCAAGGCTGAGGTTGGCAAGACCGCCGCGGCCAAGGCACAGGTTGCCGCCAAGACGATGTCCGCCATCCCGCAGACGTCCGACGACATGCCTGTCACCGCGCTGGCCGCTATTGCCCTCGCTGCCCTGTTCGGCTTGGGTGTGACCGTTGTCATGAAGCGCAAGCACGAGTAAAATAACCGATTGATAAATCCCGCCCGGGCCACGGGCGGGATTTTTGTGTGCCGCCCGTTCGTCATATCCATTGTTTACAAAAGTGTAAAACTACGCTATAATAAAACCAACAAATACTTTGACGAAAGCAGGTCACACCATGCTCATCAGTCTGATCGTACCCTGTTACAATGAAGAAGAAGCGATGCCGCTTTTTTATAAAGAAGCCTCCCGCGTGGCGGCGGAGATGAAAACCAGCCACGGTGCGGATTTTGAGTTCATCTTTGTGGATGACGGCTCCCGCGACGGTACGCTGCGCGTCGCGCGCGCGCTGCATGCGCAGGATGACCGCGTGCGGTATGTCTCGTTCAGCCGCAACTTTGGTAAGGAGGCCGGCATCTACGCCGGTCTGCAGGCCGCCAGAGGCGATTATGTTGCCACGATGGACGCCGACCTGCAGGACCCGCCCGCGCTGCTGCCGCAGATGCTGGACACGCTGCTGACCGGCGAATACGACTGTGCCGCCACCCGCCGCACCACCCGCAAGGGCGAGCCGCCGCTGCGCAGCTGGTTCGCCCGCAAGTTTTACCAGATCATCAACAGGATGTCTGATACGGAGATCGTTGATGGTGCGCGGGATTTCCGCTTGATGAGCCGCAAGATGACCGACGCGGTTTTGAGTATGGCCGAGTACAACCGCTTCAGCAAGGGCATTTTCAGCTGGGTCGGCTTCAAGACCAAGTGGTTCGACTACGAGAACATTGAGCGCGTGGCCGGCACGACCAAGTGGAATTTCTGGGGCCTGTTCAAATACTCCATCGAGGGTATTGTCGGCTTCTCGACCACGCCGCTGCTGATGGCGGCGGGCGTGGGCGTGCTGTTCTGCCTGCTGGCGTTCATCGGCATTATTTTTGTCATTGTCCGGGCGCTGATGTTCGGCGACCCGACCTCCGGCTGGCCGAGCCTTGTCTGCATCATTCTGCTGTGCAGCGGCGTCCAGCTGTTCTGCACCGGCATCGTCGGCGAGTATCTGGCCAAAACCTATCTGGAGGTCAAGCACCGTCCCATCTACATTGTGGCCGAGACGGAAGAGGATAAAAAATAAACGATGGACTGGCAGAAAAAAGTAAGCCTGTGGTGGGCGAAAAACTTCCGCCCGCTGGTCGTGGCGCTGCTGGTCGGCTGCGGCGTACATTACACGATCTACGCTAACCAGCTGGGCACGATGGATGCCGTACACATCGGCGCACTGTACATTGCCGATGGCTGGCCCGAGCACCTGTATTGGGAAACCGAGCAGGGCCGTTGGGCACTGCGTCTGGTGGATATGCTGCGCGGCGGCATCAACCAGCCTGCACTTTCTGCATTGCTGATGCTGTTCCTCTACGCGTTGGCGGGTGTGCTGCTGACGGATTTGTTCGGCGTGTGCAGCCGCACGGCGAAATATCTGATTCCCCTCACGCTGGTCTGTGCGCCCTATGTGGCGGAGATCGAGTTTTTCCACTATTGCAGCGTGTCCTATGCGCTGTCCTTCCTGCTGGCTGTGCTGGCGGTGCAGTCCGCTGTCTGCGGTGTACGCTTTGCCTGGCTGGCGGGCACGGTCTGTATGGCGTTCTCGCTGGGTATGTACCAGGCCAACCTGGGTACGGCGGCAGGATTGTGCGTCATGCTGCTGATTCTGGCGGTTCTGCGCCGCCCCGGCGCGTGGAAAGCCACCGGCCTGACCGCTCTGCGCATGGTGCTGATGGGCGGCAGCGGCGCGGTGCTGTATATGCTGATTTTAAAGGTGTTCCTGCGGCTGTACGATGTGGGCCTGTCCGGTGTGAACGGCATCAATGCTGTGGGGCTGGACACGCTGCGTAGTCTGCCGCTGGGCCTGAAAAACGCCTACTTTGATTTTTACGCCTACTTCTTCACCCACGGCATTGCCCAAAACCACTATGGGCAGATCGCAGGCTACCTGCTGCTGTTTGTGCTGGCGGCACTGGCCGGGCTGCGGTGGCTCGTCGTGCTGCACGGCCGCAAGGCCGCCGCTGCGGCGGTGGTACTGGTGGCCCTGCTGTCCGCCGCAGCCAATGTGACTGACGTTATCAACACCGGGGCCACTGTGGCGCTGCGGATGGCGGGCTCGCTGGCCATCGTGGTGCCGTTTGCCATCGCCGTGATCGACGCGGCTCCCGCGTTGACGGAACGGGCGTTCTCTTGGGGGATGGCGCTCTGCACGGCGTTCTGTGCGGTGCTGCTGCGCGGGTTTGCCGTGCAGGTCAACAATGACGCGGCGGTCATGCTGAAACAAAAGACCACAGTTGTGAACCTCGCCAACCGCCTGTGTACCCGGCTGGAAGAAAACGCCGACTACCAGAACGGCGCCGAGGTCGTGATCCTGGGCGAGCCGAAGCGCGGCGCGTACCCGGAGGAATCCCCGCTCAAGCCTATGGCCGGGGAATTGGCGCAGTTCGGCCCGCTCTCCTTCGACCCGACATTCAACGCCCACGGCTGGTATGTGCTGGTGTGGGACGAGCTGGGCGTCCAGCTTAACGAATGCGCGGACGAGACTGTCCGCGCCATCAGCAATTCCGACGCGTTCAAGGCCATGCCCAACTACCCGGCAGATGGCTGTATCCAGACCATCGACGGCGTTGTCACGCTGAAGGTGGCAGATTTTCCGTTTTGAGAGCTGATAATGATGCGTGATATGACCAAGGGTGCCCCGCTGGGGCACCTCTTTCTGTATGCGGTGCCGCTGCTGCTGGGGAATTGGCTGCAGCTGGCGTACAATGCGGTGGATTCCATCATTGCGGGGCGGTTCATCGGGCAGGATGCCCTGGCCGCCGAGGGCGTGGCCGGGCCGGTCATGAATCTGGTGATTTTGGCCATCAGCGGCCTGTGCATCGGCGCGGGCGTGCTGATGAGCGAGGCGTTCGGCGCGGGGGAGACGGCGCGCCTCAAGGAGACGCTGGCCACAACGCTGCTGTTCGGCGCCCTGCTCTGCTGCGGTGCGGCTGCGGCGGGCTGTCTGCTGACGCCGTGGATACTGCGGGCAACGGCCGTGCCGTCATCGATTTTTGAGATCACGGGTGTCTACCTGCGCATCACATTTCTGGGGGCGCCGTTCACCTTCTTCTACAACGCGCTCGCGGCGGGGCTGAAAAGTGTGGGCGACAGCAAAACGCCGCTGAAATTCCTTGCCTTCTCGGCAGTGCTGAATGCCGTGCTGGATTTCGTCCTGATCGGCGGGCTGGGCTTCGGCATCGTGTGCAGTGCGGTCACGACCGTGGTGGCTGAGGCTGCCAGCGCCGTGATGGCCGCTGTTTACATGGCCTGCCGCGTGCCGGAGCTTTGCCCCGAGCGCGGCCAGTGGCGCATCCGCCGCGCACTGCTCGGCCCGATCCTGCGCTACGGCTCGGTGACGGCCCTGCAGCAGGCGGTGCAGCCGATCTGCAAGGTGCTGATTCAGGGGCAGGTCAACGCGCTGGGCGTTGGCTCCATCGCGGCGTTCAACGCGGTGACGCGGGTGGACGATTTCGCCTTCACGCCGGAGCAGAGCATCGCCACAGCCATCACGACTTACATTGCGCAGAACCGCGGCGCAAGGCAGCCGGAGCGCATCCGCCGCGGCTTTGCGGTGGGGCTGCGGCTTGAGTTGGGCTACTGGCTGCTGGTGGGCTGCGTGACGCTGACGCTGCGCCGGCCGATCCTCTCGCTGTTTGTGGCGGGGGAGGGCGCGGACGAGGTCATTGCGCTGGGCAGCCGCTACCTTGGGTATATGGCGCTGCTCTACGCGCTGCCCGCCCTGACGAACAGCCTGCAGGGCTTTTACCGCGGCATGGGCAAGATGACGACCACCCTGATCGGCACCTGCCTGCAGGCGGGCCTGCGGGCCGCTGCGGCCGCTGTGCTGGCCCCGCGCGTGGGGCTGCCGGGCATCGCGTTTGCCTGCGCCTTCGGCTGGTGTGTCATGCTGGCCTTTGAGGTGCCGTACTATTTTTGGACGTGTAAAAAGCAAAATTTGAAAAAGGCTTCTCCCATGGGAGAAGCTGTCCGCGAAGCGGACTGATGAGGGGCGGCGCTGCCGGTATTGTCCATTTGCCGGGCAGACGCGCCCCTCATCCGGCCTCGCGGGCTCGGCCACCTTCCCCCAATGGGGGAAGGCTTTTTTGTGTAAAATTTCCCCAATATCTGCTGCGGCTGATTGTAATTTCTTCGACAAAATGCTACACTAATAATAGCTATCCCTGCATAAAATCTACCCGGAGAGAGGTAAACCGCCGTGCCAGAAGAACGCAAAGTCTACCGCAGCCCCGCCCGCGCTGCCATCAAAGCCAGACCGGCCCAAACGGCGGCGCCGCGCCCGCCGCAGCCGCCCCAAAAACCAAAGCGCCGCAGTGCAAAACGCCGCCGCAGCCGTATTGTGCTGGGGCTGTGTCTGCTCTGCCTGGCGGTCGTGCTGGTTGTGTCCGTTGTGATGGTGCGCTGCACGGCGCAGCCCGGCGGCCCGGCCGAGGCTGACTTCGGCACGCCTGCCGCCGCATGGCAGAAAAACGAACTGGGCTACTACTTCAACGCCAGCGGCGGTGCGATTCCGGCGGCGGTGCTGAAGGGCATGGATGTCTCCAAATTTCAGGGAGAGGTCAACTGGGAGACTGCCAAGGCGGCCGGTATCGACTTTGCAATCATCCGCTGCGGCTTCGGCGGTGAGTGGGACGGCGCCGAGGAAAACTGGGCGCAGGATGACCCGCAGTGGCGGCGCAATGCCGATGAATGCACCCGGCTGGGCATCCCGTTCGGCACCTATCTCTACTCCTACGCGACGACGGTGGAGGAGGCCCGCAGCGAGGCCGACCATGTGGCGCGGCTGCTGGGCCTGACCGCGCCCCCGCAGGAGGGGCTGGACGACTACACCGCCAGCCCGTACCGGCTGAGCTACCCCGTCTATTATGATCTGGAGGACAAATACATCAGCGGCGTTTTCCCGTCCGAGATGGCCGAGATCACCAAGGCGTTCTTCGACCGCCTGCAGGAGCATGGCTACACCGGCGAGCAGGGCGTCTATGCCTCGCTGAACTGGGTGCGCGCGCGGTTCAGTGACCCCGGGTTTGACCCGTGGCGCGACAACCTCTGGATCGCCCGCTTCTCTGACGAGCTGGGCTATGCCGGCACCTACGACATGTGGCAGTCCACCTACAGCGCCCCCGGCGCGGACTACGGCGTGCAGAGCGAGACGGTGGACCTTGATTTCGTCATGCGGCCGCTTACTTTTACCGGCGTGAGCGCCTGCAACGGCAAGACTGCCGCGCCGGTGCTGCAAAACGATACCCGCACCAATGAGCTGCACATGGACGGCAAGGATGCCTACGCCACCCTTGAGACGAACGAGCCTGACGAGGAGGCGGGCGGCCGCAGGGTCTACTGGACAACAAGCGATAAGAGCGTTGCCACGGTGGACAAAAACGGCACGGTCCGCGCCCGCACCGACAGCGGCGAGTGTACGATCACGGCCACGCTGGCCGATGGCACCGAGAGCCGCACCTGCCTTGTGCGGGTGGGGGACATCACGGTCCCGATTTTTGCCACGGCGGGGCTGCGGGGGGACCGCACCACGCTGGCGGACGCCGCCGCGCTGAAGGCCTCCACCCCGGATTCGATCCTGCTGGACGCGGGTGATGCCCTGCACGGCACCCAGAGCGCCAGCCTGACCGGCGGCATGGATATGCTGTCGGCCTTCTCGGCGGCCGGGTATGACCTGCAGGCAATGGCGCTGAACGATTTTGCCTACGGCACGACCCGCCTTGTCAGCGATGCCAACATGGGCAGCGGCCCCTCGCTTGCCTCCAACCTGCTGAACAACGAGGCCACCGCCGTATTTTACCGCTCCACCAGCTGGAACCGCAACCGCGTTACGAACGGCATGTATACGATCGTGGAGCGCGCGGGGTACAAAATCGGCTTCTTTGCGCTGAACGACCCGGCGCAGGCCGCCGGGATCTCGGCGGCCAACGGCGAGTTTATCACGGCCCGCGACTGGACCGATACCGCCAACGAGCAGATCGCGGCGCTGCAGAACGCCGGGTGTGATGCTATTATTGCCGTTGCGGCCACCGCGCCCGAGGGCGACTGGCAGAAGGCGCTGCTGAACAGCGGCGTCACCGCCATCATTGACGGCACCGCCGCCGAAAACGGCACGAATGTGCTGGGGGCGGCGCAGGGGCTTGGCGGGATAGCCCGGCTGGATCTGGTGTTCACGCAAGGCGGCGGCTGCCGTGCCGTGCCGCAGAGCGCGGTGACGGCCGAGGCGATGGAGAGCAGCCGCAGCACATGGCTTGAGATGGCCGCGGCGCAGGCCCAGACCGATGCCGCCGCCGATGCCGCCGACCCCGGCAAGGATACCGCCGCTGCGGGCGGCAAGGACACCGCTGCCCCCACCGAGACGGCGGACGCAGCCCGGCAGGCCGGTGCAGATGCCTATGTCTACGCGGCGGCCAAGATCGCCGCGCTGGACGCCGATGACCAGAGCATCCTCTACACGCCGCTTTTCACCTACGCGGAAAACCCGAACGCGAGCCGGACGATCAGCTTCGGCAACTATCTGGCGGCGCTCTACGCCGAGGCTGTGGCCAACGATACAGCCAGCGGCCTGCCGGAGGGTGCTGCGGTCGAGGCCCTTGCGGGCGGTGTGACCGAGCCGGAGTACGGCGAGATCACCCGCGGCGATCTGATGGCAGCGCTGCCCGCCACCGCGCGCATCCAGCTTGTCAGCGTCCCCGCCGACGCCGCCAAGACGCTGGCGGACAGCGGCAGCGTGAGCCGCGTCTACCAGAACAGCCTGACCGAGTACACACCGGCAGGGGACACCGCCTACATCGTCACCGACACGGCCACGCTGGCGGCGCTGAACGCGGACTACACCGTCCTGCGGGATTACGGCGATGTATTCTGGGCGGTGCGGATGAACATCAACGATTTGACAAACAATTTTGCCGAGAACTTTACCCTGCCCGAGGCCCCGCAGTACGGCGTGGGGCGGCGGGGCTAAAGGATGGACGGCAGCCTCCCGGGAGGTCGCTTTCTTTTGGCAGCAAAAGAAAGCTCGCAAAGAAAACTGCCGCTGTTGCGACGGGGGGCGGGGTTGCGAACACGGGGCCACAGTTGAGCGGAGCGAAACTGGGGTAGTGAGC
>OGZA01002801.1_pt1 | contig 10417 bp, 9 predicted proteins | sample 1576591 | NCBI WGS metagenome assembly OGZA01 (sample SAMEA3541565, study PRJEB24748) | human gut metagenome | biome: human gut; feature: human-associated habitat; material: faeces | place: China | collected 2012
ACGCTCATCAGGCTGCTCAGCTGTTCCAGCCTGCAGCGGGCGTTTTCTACCTGATTCCAATGGTCTGATACCGTCATAGAAAAATACCTCCTTGTTGGTCATAGGGGTTGACCAAAGGAGGCAAGCATGTTAAGATTTACTTGCCCGCCTTTGGTGGGTGGCGCCTGTGTACTGTTCAGTCCGGCAAGAGTGAAACAGTTCACAGGTTTTTCTTTTGTCCGTCCAGCTTTTTCTTCACAAGCTCTATGCCTTCACGAACGATTTCGCTTCGATTCGTGTTGGCTTTTTTTACACAATCATCAAGTATGTTAATGGTCTGCTCGTCCACACGTACTTGAAGCCGCTTGTCTTTCGGATTCTCGCTAGGCGGTCTTCCCGTTCTGGGGCTCACGCGTATCACCTCACTTTCTGTACTCACATTATATCATGGTAGTACAGAAAGTCAACCCCTTTTGTTCGAAATTTCACATTCCCTTCTGCTCCCGCTCATACACCGCCCGGAAGTGCTCCAGCGCCTCGCCGTGCACCCGCCACAGCTGGGCGGCGGAAAGGCCCATCCGGCGGCACAGTTCTTCCTCCCCCAGCCCATGCAGGTAGCGCAGCTCCAGCACCCGGCGTTCCCGCACGTCCTCCACCTGTGCGATCAGGGCCATGCGCGCCGCCACCGCCTCTTCCAGATGGGCGATCTGCTCCACCAGCTTTTCCTCGTTGCGGATGATCTTCAGGGCGGCGTTGGCCATGCTGTCGTGCTGGCCCGTGCCCGAATAGCGCACCGCGCTCAGGCGGCTGGTGGCCCGGGTGGACTGCTCCCGCAGCCGGCTTAGCAGCTCCTTCGTCTCGGCAATCTCCCGCCGCAGCTGGGCCACTTGGCGGAGGTAGACTTTCGCGGGGTGCTGCGGCGTCGGCTTGCCCCAGTCCTGCGGGCTGTCGCAGGCTTCGGACTTGCAGGTGCGCTCCGCGCCGTCCTCAGTCCTCGGTGCCTTCGGCACCCTCTCTATCGGCTTTTTGACTGGCTCCATTTCACTTCTCCTTTCCCATTACGCACAGGGAGAGGCACACGGCCTCTTCCCTTTGGATATTCGTTTCCGCGGTGTGATGCATAAGCTCCCATACGGTTCGCACCGAAAAACGTTCTTTTTTTTCTCCCTAAAAAGTTCTTTTGTCAGCAGGAAGAACCCCTTTGCTGGCGAAAAGAGACAATGTTGTACAGACGCGCCGTTTTTCTCTTCGAAAAGTTGTGTGCGTTTGCGGTCTCTCCCCACACGGGGGAGAGTGGATTGAAATGCTCTGTACGTCCCGGATGTAGTTTATCCCGCCGTCTCTCCCCATACGGGGAGAGTGGATTGAAATTCGTATAGGGCGTGTAGCCCTTCCGCTCGGCGGAGGATGCCCTGCCGTTGCTGCCGGGCCAGCACCCGCTCCAGCTCCCGCGCCACATCGTCCATCAGGCAGACCGCCAGATGGATTTTTACTGCTGCCGTTACCTCGGCGGTATTAAATTCCCGTTCCATGTTCTTCTCCTTTCGCAACTGAAAATAGTTGCATTTTCTTTTCGGCTGTAGTATCTTTTTCCCGGGAGGGATTGATTTGAGTAACACCATGGAATACAAAGGCTATCTGGGCAGTGTGGAATTTTCGGAGGCGGACGGCGTTTTCTTCGGGAAGGTGCTGGGCATCCGTGCGCTGCTCTCCTACGAAGGCACCACCGCCAAGGAACTGGTGGAGGACTTCCACGGCGCGGTAGACGACTATCTGGCCCTTTGCGCCGCTGAGGGCACCCAGCCGGAAAAAGCCTATAAGGGCAGCTTTAACGTGCGCGTTTCGCCGGAGCTGCACCGGCAGGCCGCCCTTTACGCGCAGGCCCATCACCTTTCCCTGAACGGCGTGGTGGAAAGAGCTTTGCAAACCTACTTTCCCCACACCTGACCCCCTTTTCCCTCCGGCGATCCGTGCCGACTTCGTCTCTCCCCGCTCGGGGAGAGTGGATTGAAATGCCCAGAGTGTGGCAGCCATGTCTCTCCCCGCGTTGGGAGAGTGGATTGAAATGCGTGGAACTGACATCCCTTCACCCCCTCAACTTGACCACCCGCACATAAATGCCCGGCTGCTCCGCCCAATACTTGCCCGCGTATTCCTCGCACACTTGGGCGTCGTCTTCCCAGAAGCGCAGGGCGGTCATCACGTCCTTGAGCAGCTTCTGCAGGTTGTCCGTGTCCGGGCGGCTGGTCTTGGGCTCCCCGTCCTCGTGAGGCCCCACGATGGGGAAGCACCACTTCACCATCAGCTGCAAAGGGCCCTTCAGGGGTCTCTCCGGCACATGGGGCGCCAGATGGCCCGTCAGCTTGGCCCGGGCGTCCGCCACGGGCTGGGGCTCGTAAAAGTGGGGCTTGCCGCCCTGAATAGCCACCTGCTGCATCTGATGGGTGGCGGTGGGCGGGATCATCGGCATAAAAAATTCCAGCATTTTTTCCTCCATTCGCTTTTCGTCTCTCCCCACGCTTGGGAGAGTGGATTGAAATAAATCGTCTCTCCCCACATAGGTGCAGGGTCAAATTTGCTTTCGAGGAGGGAGGGGTGCAAAATGGGGTGAAGTCAAATCCCCCTATATATATAGGGGGATTTGACTCCCCTTTTTTGACCCCCTCTCCTGCCCCCTTCCGACCTGTTATTTTTAGGAGCTGACCCCTGATCTGACCCCATGTTCTGACTCCTCTTTCTCGCGCGTTACGACCCCGTTTTCCCGGCGGAAGTCCGGGTGATCGTCGATGTAGCTGCGCACCGTATTCTTCGTCAGTCCGGTCTCGGCTATCAGGTCGGCGATCGTCACTTTCTCAGCCCCTCCAAACAGGATGGATTCATAGGCCATTTCCAGCGTCTTCCGGCGGGTCTCCGCCCGGTTTTCCTGCTGCTGTTCGCGGCTTTGGCGCCGCTTTCCCTGCGCCTTCCACGGCTGGGGGATCGCGCCCTCCGCCTCCACGTCCCGAAGCACGTCCGTGCCGTCCAGCCGGTGCACCGGGTAGTCGAACCACAGGTCCACCGGGTCGAAGCGGGCAAATTCCCGCAGGGTGCCCTCCACCCGCCAGCCCGTGCGGCTCTGGGCCCGGCGGCTGGCGGCCTCCCCTGCGTCCGTCAGGCAGCGCACCACGCTCTCCGGCAGGGCGGCTTTCGCCCACGCGTGCAGGTCAGCGGGCACCAGCGCGTCATCCTGTCCAATTTGTTCCCGCCACGTCGGCCCACCCCGGCCCTTCGGGCCGTCGTGGGCTTCGGGGCTGTGGAGCGGCTGCGCCGCTGTCCTCGCCCCTCGGTTCACTTCGTTCACCCTCCAAAGGGTCTCCGGCAGCCCGTCCAGCACCGCCGCCACCGCGTCGCACCACGCCCGGTCGGCCTGCTGCTTTTTCAACTCGTCGGTCATTTCCAGCTCGATCATGTCCAGCATGGCGTCCGGGTCCCGGGCGAACACGCCGGAGCCGCTGGCCCGATCCATGCTCTTTTTGGCCCCCTGCCCGCCCTTGGAATGGTGGTGGCAGTAGATGGTGGCGCAGCCCAGCTCGGTGCATACCTTGTCGAACTGGTTGCAGAAGTTGGCCATCTGGTCGGCGCTGTTCTCGTCCCCGGTGATGACCTTGTAAATGGGGTCGATGACCACGGCGATGTACCCCCGCTTCAGGGAGCGGCGGATCAGCTTCGGGGCCAGCTTGTCCATGGGCAGGGCCTTGCCCCGCAGGTTCCAGATGTCGATGTTGCTAAGGTGGCTGGGGGGCCACTGGAGCGCCGTGTACACGTCCCGGAAGCGGTGCAGGCAGCTGGGCCGGTCCAGCTCCAGATTGACGTACAGCACCCGCCCCCGGGCGCAGTTCCACCCGAACCAGGGCCGCCCCTCGGCAATAGCGATGCACAATTCGATCAGGGCGAAGCTCTTGCCCGCCTTGCTGGGGCCCGCCAGCAGCATCTTGTGGCCCTGCCGCAGAATGCCCTCGATCAGCGGCGGGGCCAGCTCCGGCAGGTCGTCCCACACGCTTTCCATGCTCTCCGGGTCGGGCAGGTCGTCGTTCACCGCCTCGATCCACTCCCGCCATTCATCCCAGCTGCTTTTGCCGATGTTCCGATCCACGATGTACTGGGGCCGGCCGTCCCGGAGAACGCCGGGCATCCGGCTCAGGCGGGAGGGGTTGCGGTTCTGGGTGTCCAGCTGCAGGCCGTTTTTCTCGCACACGCTGTACAGGTAGTCCACCCGGCTGCGGTACTCGGCCTTGTTGGCGGCGTTCACCTTCACAATGGCGTGAAGGCTCTTTTTGCCGCTGTGCACCAGAATGGCGATGGGCAGTTCCAGTTCGTGAAGGATGGCGTACTGCTCGGATATTTCCCGCTCGTCGCTTTCCACCAGCGCATAGCGGTAGTCCGTCACGTTGTCGTCCTTCACGCCGTTTCCGTCCAGGGGGTTAAAGCGGATCCACGCGCCTGCCTCGGGCCGGTAGTCCCCCAATACGCTGCCGATATCGCCGCCGCACTTGCTCAGCTGCTCGATCAGCTCCCCGGCGGTGCGGTCGTAGCAGCCCTTGCTGGGCAGGAACCGGCCTTCCTTCTCCCAGCTTTCCGTCACGTAGCCCACGGTCTCGCTGGCCTCGAACAGGGTCTCCAGATAGGTGCTCAGCTGCCGCGCCTGTTCCCGGCCGTCGAAGTTTCCGGGCGGGGGCGGCACATCCTTGCCTTCCAGCCAGCGGGGGTCCACCACCACGGCCTCCGGCCCACCGCGGCCAATGGTGCTGTCCCAGTCCAACGCCCGGTCTTCATCCTCCCGGCGGGGCGGCTGCCAGCCCTGCGAAAGGGCCAGCTGCACCAGTGTGCCGCCGGTGACGGGCTGGCCGCTGCCGGTGAAGCCGTTCCACTTCTTCCGGCATTCGCCGGGGTGGTAACGGCCCCCGTCCCGCTGGCTCCACTCGTCCCACGCTTCCGCCGGGAATCCCTCGTGTTTCAGCGCCATGCCCACCTCCAGCCATTCCTGATAGTTCAGGTCCCGGGGGTCGATATGGTTCAGGGCCTCCTGCAGGTCGTATTTTTCGTTCATGGCTTCCATTCCTCCGGCTCATACGTGGCGGGCACGACGTCCCGCGGTACCCGCCAGCCGCTGGCGGCGATGCGGTCGATCAGCTTCCGGGCGCTGTCAAAGGACCACGTGCCCACGTGCCGGAAGCCCCGTCCTTCCAGAAAGCGAATTTGTTTCGGCGTGGTCAGGCCCTCCGCCCGGCGCAGGCTCAGCTTGTCCAGCAGCTTGGCCGCCTTTCCGGCGTTTTCGATCTCGTCCGGGAAGATGCCCTGTTTTTCCAGCGCCTGCACCTGTTTTTCGCTGGGCGGGGCGCATTCCCAGCCGAAGGCGGGCACGTACCCGGCCAGGTCTTCCGCCTGAATGCTCATTTCGAATTGCAAAGGGTCCACCAGCTTCCGCTTGCGGCCCCGCATCTCGCTCAGCTGCCGGGCCAGCGCTTCCTCCCGCTGGGCCACCACGTCGCTTTGGGCTTTCTCTTCCGCCGCTTCCAGATCCACCGGCCCCCCGGCGGCTTCCAGATTTTCCGTCATCTTCCGCGCCACCTCGTCGCTGCCCGCGATCAGGCAGGCCGGGCGGCACAGCTCGTGGCGCTCCGTGTGCCACAGAAAGTCCAGCACCAGCAGATATTCCTTGCCCGGATGCAGCCTCGTGCCCCGGCCGATCATCTGACAGTACAGGCTGCGCACCTTCGTGGGCCGAAGCACCACGATACAGTCCACGCTGGGGCAGTCCCAGCCCTCGGTCAGCAGCATGGAATTGCACAGCACGTTATATTCGCCCCGGTCAAAGGCGGCCAGCACTTCCGCCCGGTCGGCGCTTTCGCCGTTGACCTCCGCCGCCCGGAAGCCGCGCTGGTTCAGAATGTCCCGGAACTTCCGGCTGGTCTGGATCAGGGGCAGGAACACCACGGTCTTGCGCTCCATGCATACCGCCGCCATTTCTTCGGCGATCTGGGTAAGGTACGGGTCCAACGCGCTGCCCAGCTCCCCCGCCTTGAAGTCGCCCCCGCTGACCCCCACGTTCCGCAGGTCCAGGTCAAGGGGGATGGTCTGGGCCTTGATGGGGCTCAGGTACCCCTCCCGGATGGCCCGGGGCAGGGTGTATTCATACGCCAGCGATTCGAATACGCTGCCCAGATTGCGCATATCGCCCCGGTCAGGGGTGGCGGTCACGCCCAGCACCTGCGCGCCGGAGAAGTGCTCCAACACCCGCTGGTAGCCGTCGGAGAGCACGTGATGGGCCTCGTCGATCACGATGGTGCCGAAGTAGTCCGGCGGGAACTGGCTCAGCCGCTTTTCCCGCATCAGGCTTTGAACGCTGCCCACCGTCACCCGGTACCAGCTGTCAAGGCAGCTCTCCTCCGCTTTTTCCACGGCGCAGCGCAGCCCGGTGGCCTTCAGCAGCTTGTCCGCCGCCTGCTGCAGCAGCTCGCCCCGGTGGGCCAGGATCAGCACCCGTTCCCCCGCCCGCACCCGGTTCTCCGTCAGCTTGCAGAACACGATGGTCTTGCCGCAGCCGGTGGGCAGCACCAGCAGCGTGCGCCGGTGGCCCTGTTTCCACTCCCCTTCAATGGCGGCGATGCTCTCGGCCTGATAGGGGCGCAGGGTGATGGCGGCGGGTTTCTGGGCGGCGCTTCCTTCGTTCGCGGCGCGGCGAGCCATGTTCGGGGCGGCTTTCGCTGCGTTCGGTGCCGCGTTCGCTGCGTTCACGGGGGCGGGGGGAAGGTTCCCCCCGCTCCAAAAACTTAATTGTTCTTTCGGCCCACCCCAGCCCTTCGGGCTGTCGTGGGCTTCGCGTCTGCGGAGCCCCTGCGGGGCTGTCCTCAACGCTCGGTTCACTTCGTTCACCCTCCTTTACGGCCCGCCCCCGGTTAAAACTGCCCCGGCGTGTAGCCGGCGGCGGGGGCGGCAGCGCTCTGCGCGGCAGGGGCGGACGGCTCGTAGAAGCGCTTGATCTCGTTTGACTGCATGGTCTGGCCGTCCCGGCCGATCCAGTCCCGCACGCCCACCTTGCACCGGCCGTGAGCGCCCAGCACCTTTGACCAGTCCATGCGCAGCGGCTCGCCGTGCTTGCGCTGCCCGATGGCGGTGAAAAACTCGCACAGCATCCCCTCGCACCGGCTGTGCAAAAACAGGTTGTGGGTCACGCTGGTGCGCTGCTGGCCGTCGGTCACTTCGAGGGTCAGCACCGCCTTATTGCAGGGCGGCAGCTTGCTGTTGGGGCCGGGCTGGTGCCGTGCCCGCTCGAATTTGGTCACGGTGAAGTCATAGTCCCCCGCAGGCAGCAGCACAAAGGAAGAGTCGTTCTCGATGGTGTCGTTCCAGTCAAAGCTCCGTTCGGGTCGATCGTTCATCATGGTTTTGCTCCTTTTCTTTCGTTTTGGGCGAATTTGTCGCTCTATTTTGCGATCCATTCTCACAATGGGGGTGATTTTGTCGCTTTATTTTTGGGGTCCCGTTCCGCCGCTATCCTCGCGGCCCGGCCCCTCAAAACGGGCAATCCGCCCGATTTTGAACTACCATGTCCCGCACCTGCGGCCACGCGCCGATCAGTACGCCCTGCACGAAGTCCGCCGGGTAGGCGCTGATGGGCATATCGTTGGGGAAGTACCCCTTGGCCGCCACGGCGTACTGAATTTCGTCCGCCCTGACGCCGTCCTGCTGCATCAGCTGGAGCAGGGCCGGGGGGATGCCATTGGCGTCCGCCGCGCTGCGGCCCGTCCCGGTGGCGGTCGGGGCCGGACTGGCCGGGGCAGCGCTCCCTTGCGCAGGGGTGGACGGGGCGGCTGGATTTGCTGCCCCGGTCACTGGGGCGGTTCCACCTGCGCCCGGCTGCGCCACAGTTGGCTTTACCACGTCTCCGTCCTCCGGCATGGCCGAATTTCGCGCTGCAGGGGCCTGCTTTGCCCTCTCTGATGCTTTAGGCGAGGAATCCTCCGCTTTCTCCGTTGACGGCTTAGAAGGCCCTTCTGATGCGTTTCCGTGGGTGCTGTTCATTTCCGTCAACGCCACGTCCCCCTCCAGCGTGTCCGTGCGGCTCTGGTCGGGTTCGATGGTCTCGAAGCACCGGGCGATCTGGTAGTAGTCGAAGTCCATCTTATCCGGGAAATTCTCCCGGTTCTTGGCGTCCCAGCAGGGGTTATGGGTGGTGAACATCACCCGGCGGCCGCCCTGGGCCTTGGCGGTGTTGGTCTTATCATCCCGCACCACGTAGGTCTCGTAATTGGCGAAGAGCAGCATGTCGCTCCACTCCTTCACCATGGGGGCCACTTTCTTGGAAAGTTTTAGCTCCCACCGGTCATAGGCGCCGAACTCGTCCGGCTGCTCGAATTTGCGCATATAGGCGTGGGCCGTCAGGATCACGTGCACGCCCTTGCGGGTCAGGTCGGTCAGCAGGTTCAGCAGCCGCCCGAACTCCTCCTGCACCATCACGTAGCCCTTGCCGTAGCCAAAGTCCTCAATGCTGCGCACCTTGTTGGCCGCGAGGATGTTCTGGATGCACAGCCGCTCGGCCCAGTCCGCCGTGTCGACGGCCAGTGTGCGCAGGGCCTCCGGGTTCTGGATGCACCATTCCACTTCTCCCAGCAGCATGGGCCAGCTTTCCGGGGCGGGCAGGCGGCGCACGTTATAGCGCACCGTGCTGCCCTCGGTGTCGATGAATACCGGGTCCGGCAGACAGGCGGCGAAGCTGGTCTTGCCGATGCCCTCGGGGCCGTACAGCACCACTCGCTGGGCGCCGCCGATGATTCCGCTGGTGATTTCCATTGCTTAAAACTCCCCTTTCCGCCATTGGCGCGCATTCCCTTCGGGAACGCTATTCATCGTCTCCGTGGGGTCTGCGCAGCCGATTGCAGCAGTCTGCGTCTCCCCGCGAACAGCGCTTCGCTGGCTTGCTGCTTCCATGGGTGCTTCGCACCGTTTCAGGGGCTCCGCCCCTATGACCCCGGCAGGAGGCAGTGCCTCCTGCACCTCCGCTTTTGGCTTGTCCTCCGTCAGGGCCGCCCCATCGCTGATGATGATGGTACATTCTTCCGCGTTGGTGCTGACCCGTGTGGCGATGGCCTGCAATCCTTCCTCCTGCAGCCACGCGCCGAAGCGGGCCATGGTATCCGGGTCCAGCTGTTCCAGCTTGTCCAACAGCACAAAGCCGCAGTTCGGGTTCAGCCGCCGCACGATGGCCGTGGACACGATCAGCTGATCGCTGGCGGACATACAGTCCCAGTTCTTCCCTTGATAGCACAGCTCGCCGTCCCGGACGCTGAGACCGGGCAGGGGCAGGGCCGCACCGTCCAGCAGGGCAGCTTTCTGCTGCCGCACTTCTTCCAGCTGGCCGGTCAGGCCGTCGTACTGCCGTCGGTACTCCCGCGCGTCCTCCTCGGCCTTTTCCCGGTCCAGGTTGGCCCGCACCCGGGCGTTGATCTCCTCCACGTTGCGGATGGACGCTTCCAGCTCGGCGGTGCTTTCATCCTGCAGGTCGGCGGCGTCCTTCTGGGCGGTGGACAGGTCGCACACTGCCGCTTCCAGTCGCCGGTTCACTTCCGCCGCCTCCCGGCTCAGGCGATCCACCAGCGCCTTCAGCTCGTCCCGTCTGGCCCGGAGGCGCTGGTGCTCCCCGTTGCGGGCGAGGATCTCCTGCTGCTGGCGGATCAGTTCGCTGGCGCTGACGGGCGCGTCGGGGGTATCGGGATAGAAGGGCTGTTCCTTGGCGTACTTCATCTTCTGGTCGGCGATCTGCCCCACGGCCCGGCGCTGGTCGTACACGCTGCGCTCCTGCCGGTCCAGCTCCGCCAGCGTGGGGCCGAGGCCCAGGATGTTCAGCAGGGTCTCAGCCTTTTCCCGGCTGCTCTGCTGCATGAACCGGGGCAGGTCGAGGGCCAGCTGTTCCACGAAGGTATTGAGCAGCTGCTGGCCCGCCCGTTTGCCGCTGGGGTCGGTCACATACAGGTCGCTGTTCTTGCCCCGGCGCTCCACCACCAGCCCGTTATCCATCCGCACCCGGATGAAGGGCGGGATCACGCTGTCCTCCCGCTGGGCGCTGCTGGGGCGGAAGCGGTCGCCGCCCAGCGCCCACGCGATAGCGTCCAGAACGCTGGTCTTGCCCTGCCCGTTTTTCCCGCCGATGACGGTCAGGCCGTTGGGGGTGGGTTCCAGCGTCACGGCCTTCACCCGTTTCACGTTCTCGATTTGCAGACTATTGATCTTCATAGGCTTAAAACTCCTTTGTGATCGTTCGCACGTCGCTGAGCGCCGTGCACAGGCGCGGTCTGTGTTCGCCGCGAAGGTTTGGGGGTGCCGGGCGCGTCACACCAGCCCGTGCCCCCACAGCACGAAGGCCGCGCAGAAAAAGGCCACTGCGCCTACCAGCAGCAGGATC
>OGZA01002806.1_pt1 | contig 10397 bp, 8 predicted proteins | sample 1576591 | NCBI WGS metagenome assembly OGZA01 (sample SAMEA3541565, study PRJEB24748) | human gut metagenome | biome: human gut; feature: human-associated habitat; material: faeces | place: China | collected 2012
TTCCGCCGACCGATGAAGACAATCATTATTATGTTTTGCCTTACTTCTGGCTGCCCGAAGAAACTTTGCCGCTCAGAGTAAGGCGTGATCATGTTCCATATGATGTATGGGAACGGCAAGGCTATCTGAAAACCACTGAGGGAAATGTGGTTCACTATGGTTTTATCGAAAACTTCATCGATGAACTGGGGCAGAAATTTCACATCAAAGAGATTGCTTTCGCTTTCCTGGCGCCGTTCATGTACGGCGTCTTCCTGAAGATCGGCAAGACGCAGTCCACCGGTGGCGACTACACCTACTGGGGCATCCTCGGTGTCATCCTGATCCTCGCCGTTGGCTTGCTTCTGACCATTCCGGTCAAGGCAGACAAGGCACATCTGGAACACCTCGAAAAGTAATGGGGGAGTAGCGGGCTGATTCTTTCTGCCTGCTCGCCTCTGTTCTCTTCCCGATTCTTGGGGTGTGCTTGTCGCGGGGGATCTCGACCGCCGTTTTCTTCGCGGGTCCTCGCCCGCGGTTTCCCACGGGACCTTGTTCGCGCTGGTGAACTACTGAGTCCGAACGACGAGCGCAACCGCTGTTGCTGCCAAGCCGTCGCCTCGTCCCGTAAACCCGAGCCCGTCCGTCGTCGTGGCGCTGACGGAAACGGGAGCGCCGACGATCTCGCTCATTCGCTGGCAGGCTTCGGGTAGACGCGCAGCCATGCGAGGCTTTGTGCCGATCACCTGCACGGTCGCATTACCGACGTGCCAGCCGGCTTTGCGCGCCATTCGGCATACCTCGACAAGGAACTGTTCGCCGGATGCGCCCGACCACTCGGGTCGACTGGTCCCGAACACGCTTCCCATTTCGCCCAGGCCGGTTGCCGCTAAAATCGCGTCGCATACCGCGTGCGCTGCAACGTCGCCATCAGAGTGACCTTCCAGTGGGGTTTCGCCCGGCCACTCCAAACACGCGAGCATGAGCGTCTTGTCGGGCAGATTCCCACACTCGTCTGCGACTGCGAACGCGTGAACGTCGATCGCTTGGCCAATGCGGAAGGGGACGGGAGCGGAGCGAGCGGTGTCAGTCATGCTTTAAGGCTAGCCGGTGCGACGCGGATTTGGGACGGGGCTCGTGCGACAGCCTGACCCCGATAGGATCGGCGCATGCGGTACATTTCGACTCGCCAATCTTCAGCCGACAACGCGCGCTCGTTCAGCGACATTCTTCTGGAGGGCCTCGCCCCCGACGGTGGTCTCTACATGCCTGAAAGCTACCCGCAACTGGGTGCGACAGACCTCGAAGAATTCAGCCGAGTCCTCGCAGATGAAGGCTATGCGGCGCTCGCTGCCCGCGTCCTCGAACTGTTCATTGACGACATTCCCTCCGAGCACCTGAAGGCGATTACCGCTCGCGCCTACCGCACGCCCGCGTTCAGCGACCCGGCGATCGTTCCGGTCACGCACCTCCAGTCCGGAGTCTGGGTGTCGCACCTGTCGAATGGTCCGACGGCAGCCTTCAAGGACATGGCGATGCAGTTGCTCGGCGAACTCTTCGAGTACGAGCTCGACCGTCGTGGAGATTGGCTGACGATTGTGGGTGCGACCAGCGGCGATACCGGCTCTGCTGCCGAGTACGCGCTACGAGGCCGGAATGGCCTGTCGGTCGTCATGCTCACTCCGGCCGGACGCATGACAGCATTCCAGCGCGCGCAAATGTTCTCCCTGCTGGACGACAACATCGTGAACGTCGCAGTTGAGGGCGTATTCGATGACTGCCAGGACTTGGTCAAGGCGGTCAACATGGACCTCGACTTTAAGGCGAAATGGCACCTGGGCGCGGTCAACTCGATCAATTGGGCGCGCCTGCTCGCCCAAGTCGTGTATTACGTCGCGACCTGGTTGCAGGTGGCACGAGGCGCGGACGGTGGCCTCGACCTGGATTGCCGAGTTAACGTCGTCGTTCCCTCGGGCAACTTCGGCAATATTTGCGCAGCCCACGTGGCGCGACAGATGGGCTTGCCACTGGGAACGCTTGTTGTGGCCACGAACGAGAACGATGTTCTTGACGAGTTTTTCCGCACCGGTGTCTACCGCGTTCGTTCTTCGGCTCAAACACTGGCAACCTCGTCGCCGTCGATGGATATTTCGAAGGCATCTAACTTCGAGCGCTTTATCTTCGACCTGCTTGGTCGCGACGGGGAGCGTACCGCTCAGCTGTTCGGCGAGGCCCTGAACTCGGACGGCTTCTTCGATCTGTCCGGCACTGAAGAATTTGCCACCCTTGGCGAAAACTACGGCTTTGTGTCGGGCACCTCAAACCATGCCCACCGCCTGGAACAGATTCTCTTCACCGAAGAAAACGACGGCTATCTGCTGGACCCGCATACCGCGGACGGCATGCACGTCGCACGCCAGTGGGCACCGCATGTGGACGGGCCGACCGTCGTCATGGAAACTGCGCTTCCCGTGAAGTTTGCCGACACGATCCGCGAGGCAACCGGCCACGAGCCCACCGTTCCCGACCGATTCGCCGATATTGAGGGTGGCGAGCAACGCGTCGTGAGCCTGCCGAACGACGCCGACGCCCTGCGTGCTCTGATCGAAGAAAAGATCACGCCCGGAAACTGAGCTCCCGAAACGCCTGTCCCCTGCGCCACCCCGCCCTTTCGTCGCGTTACGCAGTCCTAAAAGTGGAGGCGGCCTCGTGCCGTGGGAGCCGACGCAGGTAGCATGGCACTATGACGCTTCACCTGTACGACTCGAAGTCCGCCACCCTGCAGCCACTGGTTCCTGTAAACCCGGGGAAAGTGGGGATTTACTTATGTGGCGCGACGGTGCAGGGTGCGCCACACGTCGGACACCTGCGCGCGGCCGTCGCGTTCGACTCGCTGATTCGTTGGCTGAAGCGCAATGGTCTAGACGTCACGTACATCCGCAACGTCACCGACATTGATGACAAGATCCTCAATAAGTCCGCCGACGCGGGCGTTGAATGGTGGGCGTGGGCGCAGCGTTTCGAGCGTGAATTCACCGAAGCGTACGAGACCCTCGGTGTTCTGCCACCGACCTACGAACCTCACGCGACCGGGCATATTCCGGACCAGATTGACCTGATTAACCGCCTGATCGAGCGCGAGCACGCCTACGCCGACGGCCAGGGCAACGTCTACTTCTCCGTTGCCAGCCAGGACGATTACGGGTCGCTGACCCGCCAGAAGCTCGATGACATGCGCACCACCGAAGACGAGGCGCAGATCGATGCCGCCGTGGAAGCGGGCAAGCGCGATCCTCGCGACTTCGCGCTCTGGAAGGCAGCCAAGGCAAGCGAGCCGGAAACTGCGGCTTGGGATTCTCCGTGGGGACGAGGCCGCCCGGGCTGGCATCTCGAATGCTCTGCGATGTCGCGGCGCTATTTGGGCGACGAATTCGATATTCACGGCGGTGGAATCGACCTGCGATTCCCGCACCACGAGAACGAACAAGCGCAGTCACACGGCGCAGGTTGGGGATTCGCTCGCCTCTGGGTTCACAACGCGTGGGTCACCATGAAGGGCGAGAAAATGTCGAAGTCGCTGGGTAATGTGCTCTCCATCGACGCTCTGACTGCAGAGTATCCGGCTGCTGCCGTTCGTTGGGCGCTTTCGACCGTTCATCACCGCAGTGCCATCGAGTGGGGCCCCGAAACTATGCCAGCAGCTGCCGCTGCATGGGCGAAGTTCTCCGCCTTCGTGGAACGCGCGATCGCGATTGCAGGCGAGGTTCCCGCTTCCGAAATTGCACTGCCTGCGTCCGAGCTACCCGAAGGCTTCGTGACCGCAATGGACGATGACCTGAACGTGGCCGGAGCACTTGCCGTCATTCACGAGCATATGAAGGCCGGCAACGTCGCCATCGAAGCGGGCGACACCGAAGCGGTTCGACGTGAACAGCAGTTGGTGCGCTCCATGCTTGATGTCCTCGGACTTGACCCCGCATCCGAGCAGTGGCGAAGCGGACTGGGCTCCGCTGGCATAGCTGGAGGTGCCCGATCTGGCGAACATGACGCGCTCGACACCCTAGTTCAGGCCGTCATCGAAGAACGCGCGCAGGCTCGCGCCGAAAAGGACTGGGCGCGCGCAGACGCTCTTCGTGACCGCCTCGCACACGCGGGAATTGAAGTCGCAGACGGGCGCGACGGAGCAACCTGGAAACTCGCCTGACCTTCCGCTGATTGCAGGCAAGCCTCTCGCGCGAGGAATTGCGCAGGGCGAAAACCGGAGCGAAAGCCGGAAATCGCTGGCGTTCTGGGCCTCGTCAATTGGTGAACAAGAGAAAGCGCGCCGTGATACCTACCGCAAATGGCGATATCGTGCGGGAAAACAGTCGGGGAGCCGATAGGCTTGCTATCTGAACTGCTCGCCGGGAGGCGAGACCAACGAACGATAGGTGAAACTCATGGCGGGAAACGACGGTCGTCGCGGTGCAGTGCGCAAACCCGGATCGAAGAAGGGCGCGAAAGTCGGCACCGGCGGGCACTCGCGTCGTAGGCTCGAAGGTAAGGGGCCGACCCCGAAGGCTGAAGACCGGACTTACCATCCCGCGCACAAGCGCAAGATCCAGCGGGAAGCACGCGAAGCTCGGGAAGCAGCGATCGCACGCGCGCGCGCCAAGTCATCCATCAAGGTCGCACCCGGCCACGAACTGATTGCCGGTCGCAACCCCGTCGCTGAAGCCGTCCGCGCCAACGTGCCGATTGAACGTGTCTTCGTGCTCGACAACGTGAAAGACGACCGCGTCGAAGAGGTCATTCGCCTCGCCACCCACATGGGTGCCCCCGTTTTCGAGGTCACCCGTCGCGATCTCGACGTCGCAACTGACGGTGCTGTCCACCAGGGCGTAGCCGTTGAGGTGCGCGGATACGAATATTCGCACGTCGAAGACCTGATCGTCGGGTCCTTCCAGAAGGTCGGAACGCCCCTGCTGGTCGCGCTTGACCAGGTGACCGACCCGCACAACCTGGGCGCGGTTCTCCGTTCCGCCGGAGCATTCGGTGCTGACGGCGTCATCATCCCGGAACGTCGCTCCGCAGGTGTCAACACCACCGCGTGGAAGGTCTCCGCTGGCGCAGCCGCCCGAGTTCCCGTCGCGCGCGCAACCAACCTGGTCCGTGCCCTCGAGGAATGCAAGAAGAACGGTATGTTCGTCATCGGCCTTGACGGCGAGGGAGACGCGTCGTTGCGCGGGTTGAAGCTCGCCGACGCGCCGCTGGTCGTTGTCACCGGCGCTGAAGGGGCGGGCCTGTCCCGACTGGTCCGCGAAACCTGCGACCAGATTGTGTCCATCCCGATCTCGTCCGCGGTTGAATCGTTGAACGCCGCCGTGGCAACCGGCATTGCCCTGTACGAGGTCGCCTCCGTCCGCGCGGAGGCTGTCGCGGTTAAGTGAGGTAACCGTCAACTACGGTAGGCATCGCCTGGCGAGGTAGGCGCGCCAGCTGAGGTAGGCGCGCCAGCTTTTCATCGTGCCCGTGTTTTCCCTTGCGAAGAGCGCGGGCACGAGGCATGTGTGGGTGCTCGGCGGAGTTTGGGCGGTGACAGGTGTCGGATTTTGTCGTGTAAGGCGATATTTTCCCAGTTGAAAGCCCGTTTTCGTCGCCTTGTACGTCTTTTCTTTCCTTAGCGCTCAGCCGGGTTGCCTTCAGCTGGCGAGATGTGCCACGCATTCTGCGCGAGCACGCATTTTCGGCTGGAGTTGCACGCGGGGCCTCGCGAATAATCGACAGTCCGCGACCGCGAATGATGCACGAGGCCGCCCGCCCAAACAAACCCCCGCTGAAGGGGCGGAGTAAAATTTCTATTGCTTAAAGCGTACGTGAAGGCGTAGGCGTTAGCGTGTCTGCTGTTACTGCCACTGCTGCTCAAGCCAATCTGTATCGCTTGAATTATGAGCGGCTGGTTACAGACTTAAGCGGTTACTACTCGCGTCGTATCAACTTCCAACATCGACTCGTTTACGAGGTCTTTCCAGAAACTCATACTGTCCACGTTCTGCGCATATGGAGTCACTACAAGTAGGAGCGCTCTTCTGGAATAACCCGCGGAACGGGTACTGCTCACACGCTGGCGTAAATCTCGGTAAAATTGCGCGAGGTGCGGCCACAGTCGTACGTATAGCAAGAATATCGGGGAGAGACCCATGCCAGCCGTGATCGTGCTCGGTGCCCAGTGGGGCGACGAAGGTAAAGGTAAGGCGACCGACCAGCTCGGCCAGAACACTGACTATGTCGTGAAGTTCAACGGCGGTAACAACGCCGGTCACACTGTCGTCATCGACGGTGAAAAGTACGCACTGCACCTGCTACCCGCGGGCATCCTATCCAAGGGCGTTACCCCGATCATCGGCAACGGCGTCGTCGTCGATATTGATGTTCTGTTTCAGGAACTGGCAGAAATGGAATCGCGTGGCGTTGACTGCTCGCGCCTGAAGATTTCCTCCAACGCTCACATCATCCCCAGCTACAACCGTCTGATGGACCAGGCGAACGAGCGCGCTCGTGGGAAGAACCAGATCGGCACAACCGGCCGTGGCATCGGCCCGACCTACGCGGACAAGATGAACCGCGTCGGCATTCGCATTCAGGATCTGTTCGACCCGAAGACACTGAGCGAGAAGATCGAGGCAGCTCTCGCTCCGAAAAATGAGGTTTTCGCAGCCGTCGGCATGGAAACCCTCGACCCTGACACCGTCACTGAAGAACTGCTCGCATACGCCGATCGCATCCGCCCGATGGTCTGCGATGCGTCTCTCGAAGTGAATGAGGCGCTTGATCGTGGCGACACGGTGCTTTTTGAAGGTGGTCAGGCCACCATGCTCGACATCGACCATGGCACATACCCGTTCGTGACCTCGTCGAACCCGACCGCCGGCGGTGCGCTGACTGGCACCGGTGTTGGCCCGACCCGCATCGACCGCGTTGTCGGTGTTGCGAAGGCGTACACGACGCGCGTGGGTGAAGGCCCATTCCCGACAGAACTTGATGACGAGGTCGGCGAGGCCCTGCGGCACAAGGGTGGCGAATTTGGTGTGACCACCGGTCGTGCTCGCCGCACCGGCTGGTTCGACGCGGTTGTCATGCGCTACGCGACCCGCATCAACGGCCTGACTGACATCTGCTTGACGAAGCTCGACGTCCTTTCTGGCTATCCGACCATTCCGGTCTGCGTCGCCTACGAGGTCGATGGCACCCGCATGGAAGAAATGCCTCTTGACCAGGTCGGTTTCGAGAACGCTGTCCCGGTGTACGAAGAACTGCCCGGTTGGGAAGAGGACATCACCGGTTGCCGTACCTTCGAAGAGTTGCCGAAGAACGCGCAGGATTACATCGCGCGCCTCGAAGAGCTGTCGCGTTGTCGCATTCAGTCGATCGGCGTCGGCGCTGGTCGTGAAGCGACGATCGTCCGCTACCCGCTGATCTGACATCGCTGGCGACCGTTCGCCGTTTGGCGGAGCCGTCGCCCCACGCAGACTGAGCTACTACTTCGCTGATTTCAGCGTGAGCGTAGCACTACCGTCCGCGATCATATTGACGAGGCCTGGACCGGGTGAAACACCCGGGCCAGCCTTGTTTTATCCCTTGGCGTTCACAGGGGCCTACAGGGAACGGGCGGAATAGAAAAAGTGGCCACGACAGGAAACCCATCGTAGCCACTTTTCAACGACTAGACACCGAGCCGAAAGCGCCTGTCGGCGCGAAGGCCGCTCGTAGCGGCAGAGTGTGGAGCCCGGGGCTTAACAACTCGGTGCGCGTACAAGCATACGTAATGCGAGCCTCGCCAGCGAGGGGAGGACAGGTGGGACATCCCACCAAAATGTGCGACCATGAATCGTATGGAGTCTGTTCCCACTCGACGTGCCTTGACGCCCCCTTCTCATCGAGGGCGTCGCGGTTTAAGCGACCGCCTTTCGATGGCAACCCTGTCGATCGCGACCGGTATGCGCTTATCCGCAGTCATCGTTCTTCTTTTCTCGATTCTGACCGTGGTCGTGTGGGCGTTGCCGGCAACGTCTTTGACGTTTGCTCCCCTGATTGCTCTGATCGGTGTTGTTCTTGCCTTCACGTGGGGTGCGCTTACCGGTCTGGATCTTCCTCCCCTCACGATTATCGCGTTGGCGTTTTCAGCAGCTGTTCTGCCGATGATGGTCGCGCTGACGGGCGACTTAAAATATGGCGTTCCGGTGATCGGGGCGTCGGTTGTTGCGATTGTTGCTTCGGTGATTTTCACGGCTCCAACGCCAACGAATCACTCGTTTATCACGGGTGAGAATTGTGCTGAAACGATTGCGCAACGCCAGCGTGAGCGGGCTCTTCAAGAAGCTCTTATCGCAGGTGAATCAGTCGATGAGGTCGATGTGATGGTGCTACGCCGAGTGAAGACTCGTCCCAATGAGCGTCCGACCTCTTTGACTCTTGCTTCCGCGATTGGAGCCTTGATTCTGATTGCCGCGTCGGCTGCGTGGATCACGTTGAGTTCTCTTGAGCAGTGGAGCGTGATGATCCCCGTTGCCGCGGTCTTGATTGCGCTGATTGTGTGGGGAGACCAGATTGGCCACACCTATCGTTCGCAGTCGATTAGTGCGCTTTCGGTGGGAGCGATCTCGGGCGCAATCATTGGTGTTGTCGCATATATTGCCGGTCGCGCATCGCAGATGACGCCGATTATTCTTCCGGGCCTTGCCTCCGTTATCGGTCCGATTCCGGCGGCCGCTCTTTTCGGTCTGCTTGCAGGTGTGGCTGTTGGTATGACGATTGTGGTTCTTGATGGTCTGCTGGGTGATCACACGACGCGTCGCCCGCCGACGGGCGCGCTGGGTCGCGCCTGCGCAAAGTTCTTGGTTGCTGCGATTCCGATTTACGCGTTGATCCGCATCGGTGGCATCTGAGCCAAATCCTCGCTTCGAGCCTCGAAACTGCTGACTGACGCGGTGGTGGCGAACCCAAATATCGCATGGGTGCGCGCAAACCTTTAGGCTAATTTCCATGATGGTTATTCCTGCTGATTTGCCTGTTGCTCTTGCTCCTCTCGCCTGGATGCTCGGTACGTGGAAGGGCTGGGGCATGGCCGCTAGCGCTGAAACGGATACTGCGATCATTGAAGAGATGCGCGGTGAGATTTGTGGTGAGCAGATGCGTTTCACCACGTCGATTTACCAGGGCCTTCCGGCTCCCGGCGTTGAGATTGAGCCGACGTGGGACGCTGCCGAGGGGCTGTCGCAAATTGGTCGCGGTGAGCTTCTGGTCGAAGAGACGATGTACGTGTCGGTGATGCCGGGCACGGGTGAGCTGCCTCCTCCGGGTCAGTATGTGCCGCGCGAATTCACGGCGACTTCGGCTCTGACGAATGGTCTTGGTGTGCTGTGGGCGGGCGTGGGAGTTGGCCCGCGCGTGCAGATGGTGTCGGATGCGATTGCGCGCGACGCGAAGGCGCAAGAGGTCGAGCACCTGGGGCGCATGTACGGCCTGGTCGCGGGTGAGCTCATGTGGACACAGGAAAAGACTATTGCTGGTGGCGAAGCTGCCGTTGAGTTCTCGGGTCGCCTGATGCGTACCGAGCAGGCGCACACCGCGTCGGGCGAAGCCGTTGAGGGCATTGACGCCGAAGCTGAGAGTGGTTTCCTTGTCTGATTCCCCCGTTTCTTCCGCTACGTCGGATTCGCCTGCCGATGAGTGGCTGTCTCCGCTTGCCACGTGGCCGGGTGCGATTCTCACGTCCGACGATCTAGGGGATCAGGACACCCGCGCTAAAGAAGCTGACACCCCTGAAGAAGGGGCGGAGCCAAAGACCTTTGCGATCCCCGCGACGCCGATTGCCCTGCATTACGGCGACCCTTTGGGGGAACAGTGGGCCTTGGAAGAGGGCCGGGCGATCACGGATCGCGCAGACTTGGGCGTCATCACCGTGTCTGGTGTGGATCGTCAGACGTGGCTGACCAGCATTACGACGCAGATTGTCACGGGTATGGGCCCGGGGGATTCGAAGGAGCTTCTGGTTCTGGATCCTCAGGGTCATATTGAGCACCAGGCTGCAGTAGCGGACGACGGCGAGAATACGTGGTTGATCTGCGAAGGCCATGACACTCGGGGCCTAGCGGAGTTCCTGCGTTCGATGCAGTTTGCTCTGCGCGTGCGGGTTGATGTGCGCTCTGACGTGACAGTGTTCGCGACCGCGGGCAGTGACACGGATACAGCTACTGGGCTTCCCGGCCTCGTGCTGACGTGGAAGGATCCGTGGCCGGGCACGACCGAGGGAGGCACGGAATACTTCCAGGGCTCTCATCCGGGCGAGCGTTCACGGATACGTTTGCATGTTGTGCATCGCGACGGTGCTGGCTATCGGACGGGCCATTTCCTTGCTGTTGTCGGGTTTGGGTGTGCTG
>OGZA01002814.1_pt1 | contig 10372 bp, 13 predicted proteins | sample 1576591 | NCBI WGS metagenome assembly OGZA01 (sample SAMEA3541565, study PRJEB24748) | human gut metagenome | biome: human gut; feature: human-associated habitat; material: faeces | place: China | collected 2012
TGAAATGACTGAGTCAGCCGAGAAGTATTTCCCCGCTTATTCGCACCTTCCCTAACTCTTCAATCAGGAACTGGAAGTCAAAGTCGCCAGAAATCGCCACCACATTGCGTTTCGGATCAGCGGCACAAACCCCTAGCGCAGCCGGAATCGTCCAGCCTAACGGACCAGCCTGACCACAGTTGATCCAGTGGCGGTCTTTAAAGACATGCAGCATTTGTGCCGCAGCGATTTGTGACAGACCAATGGTGGTGACATAACAAACATCGCGACCAAAGGCTTTGTTCATCTCTTCATACACGCGCTGCGGTTTCACCGGCACGTTGTCGAAGTGGGTTTTGCGCAGCAAAGTGCGTTTACGCTGCTGGCAGTCGGCGACCCATTATTTACGACACGGCAGACGACCCGCTTTTTGCATCTCCTGCGCCACTTCAACCAGCAGTGTCAGCGCCGCTTTAGCATCAGAGACAATACCGAGATCCGGACACAGCACGCGACCAATTTGCGTCGGCTCAATATCAATATGAACGATTTTGCGCCCTTCGGTGTATTTCTCTACCGAGCCGGTATGACGGTTAGCAAAACGGTTACCGATACCAAACACCATGTCAGACGCCAGCAGCGTTGCGTTACCGTAACGATGCGCGGTTTGCAGACCCACCATCCCGGCCATCAGTTCATGATCGTCCGGGATACAGCCCCAGCCCATTAGCGTTGGGATCACCGGAACGCTGGTCAGTTCAGCAAACTGTTGTAACAGTGCAGCTGCGTCAGCATTAATTACCCCGCCCCCGGCAACAATCACCGGACGTTCGGCCTGGATTAACATTTCTACAGCTTTTTCGATCTGCATACGGCTGGCAGCAGGTTTGTAGACCGGCAGCGGTTCGTACATGTCAGGATCAAACTCGATTTCCGCAACCTGAACGTCGAACGGTAAATCCACCAGTACCGGACCCGGACGACCAGAACGCATCAGGTGAAATGCCTGTTGCAGCACGCGAGGCACCAGCGCCGCTTCACGAACTGTAACCGCCATTTTGCTGACCGGTTTAGCAATTGCTTCAATATCTACGGCCTGAAAATCTTCTTTATGCAGACGGGCGCGCGGTGCCTGGCCGGTAATGCACAGAATAGGAATGGAATCAGCAGAAGCGGAATAGAGCGCGGTGATCATGTCCGTGCCCGCAGGACCGGAAGTCCCCAGCATACGCCGATATTCCCTGCCGTTGCGCGGGTATAACCTTCCGCCATGTGCGAAGCACCTTCCACATGACGCGCCAGAATGTGACGAATACCGCCGTGCTTACGCATCGCTGAGTAGAACGGATTGATTGCAGCTCCCGGAACACCGAAGGCGGTAGTGATACCTTCTTTCTCCAGCACATACATTGCCGCGTCAACGGCTCTCATTTTTGCCATTTTATTCCTACCTCTATTTATTGGAAAATTTTTCCAACTTTCAAATTTTGTCAAAAAAACCCGCTCCGCAGAGCGGGATGCGACAGACATTATGGATGTGCTTTCAGTCCCAACGCCGTGCTGATATCGCGGGCGGTGTCTCTGACCAGCTCACCCTGACTGACAAAACGATCTTCTGTCAGTCTTGATGAAGGCCCGGAGATGGAGATAGCGGCAACAACACTACCGACATCATCGTAAATTGCTGAAGCTATGCAATTCAGACCTACAACATGCTCTTCTTTATCTACGGTATAGCCCAGTTCACGCGCTTGTTCCAGGTCCTTCAGCAAGGTGGGCATATCCACAAGCGTAGTTGGCGTAAACTGCTGCAAACCGGTTTGCAGAATGATGCTCATCAACTCCTCTTCCGCCAGCGGATAAAGCAGCGCTTTGCCCGCACCGGAAGCATGCAGTGGCAGACGACTGCCCAGTGGCGCACACATCCTGACCATCGATTTACACTCTAACTGACCAATTAATACCGCTTCATTGCCGTTACGGATCGCGACATTGACCGTTTCGCCGGAAAGTAACATCAGGCGGCGCATAAACGGCCCGGCGACGGAGAGGACATCGCGGTTATGGATGTACGCCGCACCGACGTTAAAGACACCTAATCCTATATGCCACCAGCCTAATTGACTGTCCTGATAGACAAAATCCGCTGCCTGTAAAACCTTCAGCAAGCGAAAGGTCGTGGAGAGCGGCAAATCCAGATTGAGAGAAATATCGCTAACCGACGAACTTCCCCCACTTTTTTCCAAATATTGCAGAATCGCAATTCCCCGCTCTAACGCCTGTGCGCCCTTCTGTGCCACAGGCTCCGCCAGTCCTGGCCTGCCGCGCCGTCTAACTTCCGTCATACCTACGTTAACTCCGACCTACAAGTGAGCATAAACAATGAACAATTAGTTTATCTTATGCAAGTCGGTTGCAGGCGTCACGCAAAACAGAGTTCCTGTTCAGGAATACTTTCAACATCACAGTTGTCACTGCCGCCGCGATCGATGGTCAGAAAATCGGTGACGCGCTGCCAGGCGAAAAGTGGGTGATGCCAGACGTTACGATGGTAATTCACTCCCTGTTCGCCGTTGGTGATAAACGCCCGCAGCGTTGACAGGTCTGGTTTGTCGTCACCTAACGCCACGACCACCACAAACACCTCACCTTTCATCGGGATAAAGGCCTGAGTACCCAGCGGATGACGTTCGAGTTCGTGAATGGTCAGCGGCAGATTCGCCGGTTGCGCGCGGTTAATGCTGATAAGCGTACGGTCTTGCTCAAGAATCTCAACCAGCGCCAAATCGTGGTAACGCTCCACCAGGCCATTGTTAATATGGAAAAAATCCCGTTGCTGCGTTTCGATTACGTCGCCATAAGCACTAAAGGCTTCCTGACTTAACGGTAATACCTGAAGTTTCATCTTTTTGTCCTTGTAACATAATTCCGTTCAACCACCGCCGACCGGTCAGCTTGGTTTCAATAACAGGCAATCTAAAACCTTAAGAGAACAACATCAATACAAAAGTTGGAATATTTTTCCAAAACTAGATTTAGTCCACAAATTGAACAGGGTTATCATGTAAAAATACTGATAAATCAGAGGATAAGAAAATCACGCAACTTGCGGATTTAAAAGGGGATACCTGAAGATGTTCGATCCAGAAACCTTGCGGACTTTCATTGCGGTTGCTGAAACAGGAAGTTTTTCAAAAGCGGCAGAACGATTATGTAAAACCACGGCGACGATCAGTTATCGCATTAAACTTCTGGAAGAGAATACCGGAGTAGCGCTGTTTTTCCGTACGACTCGCAGCGTGACGTTGACAGCGGCTGGCGAGCATCTACTTTCCCAGGCCAGAGACTGGCTGAGCTGGCTGGAAAGTATGCCAAGCGAGCTGCAACAGGTGAATGATGGCGTGGAACGCCAGGTGAATATTGTCATCAACAACCTGCTCTACAACCCCCAGGCCGTCGCCCAGTTGCTGGCGTGGCTGAATGAGCGTTACCCCTTTACCCAGTTTCACATCTCCCGACAAATCTATATGGGCGTCTGGGACTCGCTATTGTACGAAGGTTTTTCGCTGGCTATCGGCGTCACGGGAACTGAGGCGCTGGCAAATACCTTTAGTCTTGATCCCTTAGGATCGGTGCAATGGCGCTTTGTCATGGCGGCGGATCATCCGCTGGCGAACGTTGAAGAGCCGCTAACAGAAGCGCAGTTGCGGCGCTTTCCGGCGGTCAATATTGAAGACAGCGCCCGCACCTTAACCAAACGCGTCGCCTGGCGATTGCCAGGGCAAAAAGAGATTATTGTTCCCGATATGGAAACGAAAATCGCCGCCCATCTGGCGGGCGTTGGCATTGGTTTTTTGCCAAAATCGCTTTGCCAGTCAATGATCGATAATCAACAACTGGTCAGCCGGGTAATCCCAACGATGCGCCCTCCTTCGCCATTGAGTCTGGCATGGCGCAAATTTGGCAGCGGCAAAGCGGTAGAAGATATTGTGACCTTGTTTACCCAGCGCAGGCCGGAAATCAGCGGATTTTTAGAAATTTTCGGCAACCCACGCAGTTAAAAATCAAGTTTCCTTGCGCGTTGGCGCGTAAAATAGCGCGCAAGCTGATTTGAGGTTCACTTTTAACTATGCAAGAGAGACACACGGAACAGGACTATCGTGCCCTGCTGATTGCTGATACGCCCATTATTGATGTTCGCGCCCCTATCGAGTTTGAGCACGGCGCAATGCCCGCCGCTATCAATCTGCCGTTAATGAATAACGATGAACGCGCCGCCGTTGGCACCTGCTATAAACAGCAAGGCTCAGACGCAGCGCTGGCGCTGGGACATAAACTGGTGGCGGGTGAAATTCGTCAGCAGCGCATGGACGCCTGGCGGGCAGCGTGCCTGCAAAATCCGCAAGGTATTCTCTGCTGCGCCCGTGGCGGTCAGCGCTCACATATTGTGCAAAGCTGGTTGCATGCAGCGGGGATTGATTATCCGCTGGTGGAAGGCGGTTATAAGGCACTGCGCCAGACCGCGATTCAGGCGACTATTGAACTGGCACAAAAACCGATAGTGCTGATTGGCGGTTGTACCGGCAGCGGTAAAACGCTGTTAGTGCAGCAACAGCCGAACGGTGTTGATCTGGAAGGGTTGGCGCGTCATCGCGGTTCGGCGTTTGGTCGCACGTTACAACCACAACTTAGCCAGGCGAGTTTTGAAAACCTGCTGGCTGCCGAAATGCTAAAAACCGACGCCCGTCAGAATTTGCGCCTGTGGGTGCTGGAAGACGAAAGCCGGATGATCGGTTCGAATCACCTGCCGGAATGCCTGCGCGAGCGAATGACTCAGGCGGCGATTGCGGTGGTAGAAGATCCGTTTGAGATCCGTCTTGAGCGCCTGAACGAAGAGTATTTCTTGCGTATGCATCATGATTTTACCCACGCGTACGGCGACGAACAGGGCTGGCAGGAGTATTGCGAATACCTGCATCACGGACTTTCGGCGATTAAGCGTCGGCTGGGGCTACAGCGCTATAACGAACTGGCTGCAAGGCTGGATGCAGCACTGACAACGCAACTCACCACCGGCAGCACCGACGGTCATCTGGCCTGGCTGGTGCCGTTACTTGAAGAATATTACGACCCGATGTATCGCTATCAGCTTGAGAAAAAAGCGGAAAAAGTTGTCTTTCGCGGTGAGTGGGCGGAAGTGGCGGAATGGGTTAAGGCGCGGTAATGAGGGACGTATTTGTATTAGTCGCGACTTGATCTGACACATGGCCTTGAAAGGTTGAGAGTTACCGGTTTTGATATGAGTGTCGAATCCTTATCCAAAACAAGAGGTAACTCTCATGCTTCATACTGCCAATCCCGTCATCAAACACAAAGCCGGTTTGCTCAATCTGGCTGAAGAACTCAGCAACGTATCAAAAGCCTGTAAAATCATGGGCGTTTCGCGTGATACGTTTTATCGTTACCGCGAACTGGTCGCTGAAGGCGGTGTGGATGCGCAGATTAATCGTAGTCGCCGCGCTCCTAACCTTAAGAACCGTACCGATGAGGCAACTGAACAGGCTGTTGTTGATTACGCCGTCGCTTTCCCGACACATGGTCAGCACCGGGCCAGCAACGAGCTGCGTAAACAGGGGGTTTTTATCTCCGACAGTGGTGTCCGTTCTGTCTGGTTACTCCATAACCTTGAGAATCTCAAAAGACGATACTGAACAAATTTTATCAGGTGACGTTCCGTAAAAAGTTGTATGGAGTTCTCGATGCAGTCGGCGCGACTATCAGTACCCCCGCTGAACCCTGGACTATCGGGCCGCCGTACTGGGGCATGTCACCCTGGCGTGCCGCTGGTTTTCCGCTAATGGTTTATTTCCTCTTTCTTTCCCGGCAAGAATTTATTTTAATCCGGAAGGATTATTTATTTTCAGATAGGGACTCACATTAAACACGTAACATTTTAATTAATGCATGGCTGAATATGTATTACACAATGTCAGATATCGTAAAAGACCAGTGCAATTCTATGTAAACTCTCTGACTGTTCATTTTATTTGTTGTTTCAGGGTCGGAACTCACCCTCAATAAACAACTGAATACGAGTAGATATTCATCGTCTGAGCTATATGACTTTACACAATAGCCGACATGTCTTTTCTCAGTCAGGAATTTTACTTTTCCTCACTACGAAGTTGACGACTTCGATATGGGATAGACTCTTAATTCAAGCAATTACTCTGCACAAGCATCAGGCAATCCAGCTCCAATATTTGTTATAAAATAATGCGTAACATTAATTTCACCAACAAAAAAAAGGTTTACACCATCCCCTTGCCCTGGTATCTTACCATATTTACACCACACTTTTTTTGTATCTGGATCATTCTTTGATACGATTTTCGCCACTTGTTCCCTGGCCCTCACTGTCAATGTTTTCTTAAACCTACCCCCATCATCATTTGTTAGGGAAAAATAAGAAAAAAATAATCATCTTCTACATTTGTGTATATTGATATATCCACCGCTACGTGCGAAAAAAAATCTGGGAGCCATGTAAAAACTCCATCATTTTCTGGTATTGCCATATAGTTTATGTAATGTTTACTTACAAGAGATTCATCTTTGTATAAATAAAGATAAGTAATTACGCATAAAACAACAATGATTATAATAGCAAAAATAAATATTATCATCTTTGATAGATTACTTGAGATAGCCAGCATCTTGTAAAGCCTTTATCGTTTTTTTATGCTCTGGATTAATATAATCACTACATCTATCTGAGCAATCTGTTGTTGATGGACATGTCAACCCATGGTCATTTACAGCCAAGTCTTTTTTATTATCTTCAATCATTTCAGAATGGGATAGCTTTACTTTTCTGCCGTACATACCGAACAGATTTAACCCGTAATCTCTAATCTCTTTTTCATAACCCAGCCCTTTCGCCGATCGGCTAACACCAGCGTCATTTAATTTAGACACTCGACAAAATGCCATACAATGGAAAAATTGATCAGTCCCACCTAAATTTAATCTCTTCATATCTTCATAAGTATCAGATAATATATCCCATGCTCTTTGATGGTTTAGTTGATCTTTTCTTCTTATTAGCGCTACATCTGCGGGACTTAACCCTAATGGATCAATACCATTCACCGGATTCAGCGGATACGCATACAGACTCCATCCCCCCTCCAGCCCTATCGGGTCCTGAGTGATATACCGCCCCTGCAACGGATCGTAGTACCGGTTCCGGTTGTAGTACAGCCCCGACTCCTTATCATACTGCTGCCCCGGCAGCCGGTACGGCTGGTGCAGGTGATGCGGGTTCTCTTCATTCAGCTGGTTGCCCCACTCATCATACTCCCCGCTCCACGCAATGTTTCCATCCGCATCCATCAGCGCCAGCATTATTTACTATGTAGGAAATTCAAAACACATCCATTTTTCTTATTAATTTCTATAATAAATACACCACCCGCAACTTCATAAGGTAACTTTGCTCCCTCAACAACCCAACTATCTGGTAGTTCCGTAATTAAATATGGTTTTTCTTCTTCTGCAATCCGTTCGCCATAGCGATACCTAACATATATTTCAGCTAATTGTATCGCCATTGTTTCAGTTTTTACCGTATTTTTAACATAGTATTTATCTAAATGTAATTTTTCCACATACCTCATAAAAATAATGTTTTCATCAGAACCGTAAACAGCTGTCTCATTACAGGCAAATAGTATAAAAAATGAAAGCATCGAAAATATTGAACTATATTTCATTGAATCTCCTTATAGGCCCCACTAATAAAAGCACTAAAATTAATCATGATACGGTATGCATACTGAACTCAATCCCGGGACACTATTTCTGATAAAAATATATTCTCCTTTATTATTAAGCGCCTCAAATCGTCCATCAGGTGTTGCGAGATAAAATGCTTCAAGATTATTATCTTTACTTCTTAGAACCACGGCAGCCTGGCGGCTGCAAATCGTGGTGTGGCAGAATATGAGCTTTCAGAGTAACCATCCAGAATGAGTTCCCATGTCACACAACCTGGAGCACCAGAAAGTCCACACCAGAATGGTGAAAGAGGTTCTGAAAGCCGTCGCCAGGGCCAATAATCACCCTTATCAGTCTGTATTTACAGACTTTATCGCCGGTCATCCCTCCTGTACGGTCTGTTTCTGGGAAACCTTCCACAAAATGTACCCGGATTCACCGTACGAATACGTCACGTTCTGCCATACCTGCCGTCGTTTTGATTTATACGAAACTGAAGCGGAGATGAAGGCGGATGACCCGAAGTGGTGGTGATTTTCAGCCCCGACCGCTGAAACGCCTGTTCACAGCCAACCAGTGCTGGACATCCTTCCTGGATGCGGGCGGCCTGCGCGATATCGAGGTTGAGGCTGTCACAAAAATGCTGGCCTGCGGCACGCGGATACTGGGTGTGAAGGAATACAACTGCGATAAACCTGAGTGCCCCCACGTCAGATACGTCACTAACTCATGTGGCAGCCGTGCCTGCCCGTCCTGCGGAAAAAAGGCCACAGACCTGTGGATAGCGACACAGCTGAATCGTCTTCCTGACTGCGACTGGGTGCACCTGGTCTTCACCCTGCCGGACACGCTGTGGCCGGTGTTCGAAAGCAACCGCTGGCTGCTGAATGACGTGTGCCGTCTGGCGGTGGAGAATCTGCTGTATGCAGCCCGGAAACGGGGTCTGGAACCCGGTATCTTCTGCGCCATCCATACGTATGGCCGTCGTCTCAACTGGCATCCGCATGTGCATGTGTCAGTGACCTGCGGAGGTCTGAATAAACACGGACACTGGAAAAAGCTGAGCTTCCTGAAAGACGCGATGCGTTCGCGGTGGATGTGGAATATGCGGCAGCTGCTTCTGAAAGCGTGGTCAGAAGGTCTGGCGATGCCGGAATCGTTGTCACATATCACGACGGAATCACAGTGGAGAAGCCTGGTGCTGAAAGCCGGCGGAAAATACTGGCATGTGTACATGTCGAAGAAGACAGCCGGAGGGCGGAATACGGCACGCTACCTGGGTCGTTATCTGAAGAAGCCACCAATAGCGGCTTCCCGGCTGGCGCATTACAACGGAGGAGCGAGTCTGAGCTTCCGTTACCTGGACCACAAAACGGGAGAAACGGCGACGGAAACGCTGACACAGCGGGAGCTGGTCGCGAGGCTGAAACAGCACATCCCGGAGAAGTTTTTTAAGATGGTGAGATACTTCGGGTTCCTTGCCAACCGGGTGTGTGGAGAGAAGCTGCCGCAGGTGTACCGTGCTCTGGGGATGGATAAGCCGGAACCAGTGGCGAAAGTGTGCTATGCACAAATGGTGAAACAGTTCCTGAGTCGTGACCCGTTCGAATGCGTGCTGTGTGGCGGCCGGATGGTATACCGCCGGGCCATTGCGGGGCTGAATGTATCAGGGCTGAAGAAAAACGCGCGGGATATCAGTCTGCTGAGGTATATGCCGGCCTGACACAGGCTAAGTGTGCCCGGGAATCGGTGCAGGTATAAAAAACAGCCTGTTACGGTATAAAAATCGACCATGCAGAGAGAGAAACCACCGGAGTGGAGGGAAAAGCAGAAAGGCTCACGTGGCATAAGGCGTGGACAGCGGTATCGTCTGGTTTTTCAATTTCCTATACGTCAAGATTTTTATCGCTACTTGAAAAAAATTCATCAACATAATCGCCATGACTATCTGCACCGTGAGTATGATAAGCAGCAACTCTATCTGTACCTGTGGGACATTTTCTTTTCAGAGGATATGACTCCTTTCTTAAATTATCAGTTTCTGCCTTAGATGCAAAATATTTTCCATTAGTATCTTTACAGACAATACCAGAGTATTCCATATCATTACATAGAGATCTATTCTGCGTTTCTTTCAAAGCATCTAACGCAGCATCTGCAGTACTATCAAATTTACTTGGTCCTATTATACGTGAAAGAACACCACAAACTCCCCCCGTACATGCTCCAGATCTGGCATCATCCCAAGTCTGCAATAATCCCATAGGGTCAATTTGTTGTAGTGGATTTAAAGGATACTGATATAAATTCCATCCCCCTTTCAACCCCATCGGGTCCTGAGTAATATACCGCCCCTGCAACGGATCGTAGTACCGGTGACGGTTATAGTACAGCCCTGATTCCTCATCATGCTGCTGCCCTGGCAGACGGTACGGCTGATACACATGATGCGGGTTCTCCTCATTAAGCTGGTTGCCCCATTCATCATATTCCGCGCTCCACGCCGTATTGCCGTCTTCGCTGATAAGCGCCAGCGGCAGTCCCCGGTGGTCGCAGTGATAAAGATGAGCTTTTCGCGCCGGTGTGTATTCCGGCTCCACCTGTCTGGCCAGTT
>OGZA01002815.1_pt1 | contig 10370 bp, 10 predicted proteins | sample 1576591 | NCBI WGS metagenome assembly OGZA01 (sample SAMEA3541565, study PRJEB24748) | human gut metagenome | biome: human gut; feature: human-associated habitat; material: faeces | place: China | collected 2012
GGTTGCGGATCATGGTCTTGCCCATGAATTCCACCCGGCCGTTGGTCGGCTGATAAACACCGGTGATGCAGTTAAAGGCCGTGGTTTTGCCCGCGCCGTTGGGGCCGATGATGCCGGCAATGGCCCCCTGGGGCAGAGCCAGGGTCAGGTCGCTCACGGCGGTGACGCCGCCAAAGCGCATAGTCACGTTTTTGGCCAGCAGCAGCGCCCCCTTGTAGTCCGGGGGGGTGGGTGCGGTGTAGGCGCTCATGCCTTGCCCCTCCTCAAAAGAGCATTCAGCCCCTTCCAGGTCAGCTCCCTGGTGCCCATGATGCCCTCGCGCCGATAAAGGATGATGCCCAGCAGAACCAGAGAAAACACCACCATGCGCATGCCGGGGATGCCGGGGATTGCGAATCCGCCGAGGGTGATGGGGTCTTCCACGGCGCGCAGCCATTCGAGCAGGACGGTGATGACCGCGCTGCCGAGGATGCTGCCCGTGAGGGAACCGAGGCCGCCGGCCACGACGATCATGAGCACGTTGAAGGTCAGCAGGAAGGTGAACATTTTCGGGTCGATGGTGGTCAGGAGGTTGCCGAGCAGCGCCCCGCCCACGCCCGCGAAGAACGCGCCGAGGCAGAAGGAGAGCACCTTGGTCCTGAAGGTGTCGATGCCCATGACCTTCGCGGCGATTTCGTCGTCGCGGATGGCCTTGAAGATGTTGCCGAAGTTGCTGCCCAAGAGCTTGACCATGCAGTACAGGGTGATGAGCAGCCACCCGTAGTTGACCAGCAGCGAGGCGTGGAAGGGGATGCCCTTGATGCCGAGGGAGCCGTTGGTGATGGGCGTCAGGTTCACGATGAGCACGCGGATGATCTCCGCGAACCCCAGCGTGGCGATGCCGAGGTAGTCGCCGCCGAGCCGCAGCACGGGGATGGCGATGAACAGCCCGAAGATCGCGGCCACGAAGCCCCCGGCGACGACCGAGAACCAGAACGGCGTATGGATGGCCGAGAAGGGCCAGATGATGTCCTCGAGGATCCACATCATTTCCTTCTGGGCGGCGGGGAGCACGCACAGGGCGGAAACGTAGGCCCCGATGGCCATGAACCCGGCGTGCCCGAGCGGAAGCTGCCCGAGGTAGCCGGTCGCCACGTTCAGCGAAACGGCGAGGATGATGTTGATGCCGGTCGTGATCAGAATGCCGGTCCAATAGTTCGTGATAACGCCCTGTGCGATCAGGAAGGTCATGAGCCCCCACAGCCCGGCGATCAGCAGCGCATTGATGAGGTAGCGCAGCGGCATCGGGATGCGGATTGGCCGAAGCTGACGCTCCGCGCGGGAGAGCTTCTCCTTTTGCGTTTTTTGCATGTTCTCTCCCCTCCTTACACCTTTTCTGTCGTCTTGTGGCCCATGATGCCGGTCGGCTTGACGAGCAGAACCACGATCAAAATGGCAAACACGACGCCGTCCTTCCAGACGGAAAGTCCGATCGCCGAGACCAGCGCCTCCAGCAGGCCGATGGCCATGCCGCCGATCATTGCGCCGGGAATCGAGCCGATTCCTCCGAGCACCGCTGCGACAAAGGCCTTCAGACCAAGCATGGAGCCCATGGTCGGCGACGCCTGCGGATAGGCGCACAGGTACAGAACGGAGCCGATACCTGCCAGCGCGGAGCCGACCGCGAAGGTAAAGGAGATCGTCTTGTTCAGGCTGATCCCCATGAGCTGTGCCGCGCCCATATCCTCGGAGACGGCGCGCATCGCCTTGCCGAGCCGCGTTTTCTGGACGAGGAAGGTCAACGCAGCCATAGCCGCCAGCGAGACCAGAATGGTCAGGATCGCCGCGTAGCTGACAGTCGTTCCGAAAATGGAGACATTGCCGGGGACGATCACGTCCATGCTTTTCGTGTCCGCACCGAAGAGCAGCTGTGCGCCGTTTTCCAGCAGGAACGAAATGCCGATGGCTGTGATCAGGAGGCTCAATCTCGGTGCGGAGCGCAGCGGCGTATAGGCGATCTTCTCAATGGCAACGCCGAGCAGCGTACTGACCGCGACCGCGAGCACCACGGAAAAGACCGGATGCAGATGGAACGTCGTAATGGCGTAAAACGCCGTATACGCGCCGACCATGATGATATCGCCGTGCGCGAAATTCAGAAGCATGATAATCGTGACATTCACAAAGTTGTTCGATATAAGAATCGTTGCAAGCTCATATACGGCCTATTGCGGTCTGACTGCACCTCACTTGCGGAAGTCATAAATACCGCTTGTGTCGTTCACCAAGCACGAACTATTCCTTTCGATTGGCTACAGCTTGCAGGCAGATCGACAAGAGGATTGCACAAGAAACCGCATAACTTGCAGCTGTCATTCCAACCGTTCCGAATAGGAATAACGGAACAATCGAAAGCAGTAGTGAGATGACGCTGCAAACAAACATGGCTTTTCTGAGGCTGGCAGCGTTGTCAAATTTGAACAAGGCAATTGCACCAAGCAGGATAATCAAAATTGTGAGGATTCCTGTCAACAGCGGTGTGAAATTCGCATACCCTACGGGGAGCAGACTGAAATATGAATACACTTCAATAGTTTGTGTGGTTGGACTTGTCGCGAACACCATGACAGCACCAATCGGTAGTATCTCTAAAATTAACGCTATACCCTGTAACGCAAGAGCGGACAGATGATAGGCTCTATTCGTTGCTTTCATTGAATCCCTCTTCTTTCGTGTGTAGATGTAAAGAATTGCCATTGCAACAATGATAAGACCCAGTGTCCAGATATAACTTTGACTTACCAAAAATAGCGGTGAAATTATGAAAGCGATGCCAATAATGAAAATGATTACACTTATTACACTTGCAAGCATACGCTTTGAATAATTCAGAGACTCCAAAATAATATTGTCAGCTTGTTCTTTCATATCAACCTCCTCTATCCTTTTTCCAGAGAGCAATTCAGTGATGGAAACGCCTAAAACATCTCCAAGCGGTTTTAACAATGAAGTGTCAGGAAGTCCTTTTCCTGTTTCCCATCGTGAAATTGCTTTATCTGTTACCATAAGCTTTTCGGCCAATTCTTTTTGTGTAAAACCCTTTTGTTTTCTGAGTTCGGCAATAAAGCGACCTGTTATATTTTTGTCCATATTCTTGCCCCCTGTTAGCTATATTTTATCAAAAAGCACTTAGAATCGAAACCTATGAATCGTAGAGTTGGCACTTTTTCAGTTTTCAAAGGGGATATTCTTATAAACATTATACCTTAAAGAAGCAAATCTTTCTATCGCCGTCTCTTACAGCCAAATAACTGTTGCCTATCACATCGGCACATAAACAATAAGTCTTGAAAAAGATCTGCTGCTTTTTTGCGTCTATATTTGATAAAAACATCACTCCGCTACTGAAATGCAACGAGGCACAATTCGTTCACTGTGCATGAGGTCACGCAAAAACTGAATAATGAATAAGCTGTGAGCGAAAAAGCAGGAGGGAGCTGCGTCCGCACATGCGGATGCAGTTTCCTCCTGCGCCGCAGTGCCGAAGCGCTGCGTAGTCCCATTACGGAGTCCGGAGCAGTGGAGCACTTCGCAGGCTGCTCTGGACCATACTGACAACAGCTTGCGTTTGATTTGCAACGCAAATCTCGACTTTCCATCCAATAATCTGTACTCTTAAATCGTATTATCTTACCCTCACTCTTTTTTTGCCAGATAGAATATGCTATAATGCCTTTGCGACACAACTAAATATCCACCTGTTTCGCATCCTCACAGGCGGCGGAGTTGTGCGCCTTTCGGCGTGTTTCTTCGCTCGCATACGATTTTATTGAAGGGAGAAAGATTACCGTGCATGATTTTATCGGAACCATTTTTTATTTTTTTCGAAATGCAATTCCCCTCGCTTTGATCGGCTTGGCGGCAGGTGCAGTAATTCTTGTTATGCTGAACCTGAAGTGCCGTCGAGAAGGAAAATGTTTTCCGAAAGGGCAAGCTGTCGCCTTTCTCCTTCTGTTGTGCTACTTGGGTGGGCTTGCTGCCATCACTTTAATGAACCGTATGGATGGTATGCGAACGGGCGTCCAGCTCCTTCCCTTTTTGGCGTTTTGGGAGGCGTGGAATAACTTTACCCTGCAAATTTGGCTAAACCCTTTGCTGAACATCGCCATGTTCCTTCCACTGGGCGTACTGCTTCCTCTTGCGGTAAAGCATTTCCGACGGTGGTTTTGGATGCTGACCGCAGGGGTCGGCACATCTCTTGTGATCGAGCTGCTTCAGTATGTCCTTGGTCGTGGACAGGCCGATGTGGACGATCTGATATGCAATGTTTTGGGGGCCATGCTGGGGTACTGCTTTTGTATGCTGTTCGTCAGCTTGGTGAGGAAACAATGGAAAACCGCCGGAGTCTATGTTATTTTTCCCGTTCTGTCCATCGCTGCTCTGGCCGGTGTGTTCCTCACCTATCATTTCCGGCCCTATGGCAACCTTGCGGACGGTCCGATCTACAACGCGAAGACCAAGGAAATCGAATGGGTGCAGGAATGTTCTTTGTCCAATGAGCCCGGACCGTCCGGAGTGTACCGGACGGAGCCGTTCACAAGGAAGGACTGCGATGCCTTTGCGTCAGAATTTGTTGGGCGACAGGGAGCGGAAATTCGATTCGGTACTCCCGATGTAGATTACTATGACAGCAGAGCTTTCTACTCTGACCACCGCACCTATGCCCTGTGGGTGTATTACAATGATCATTCCTACGAGTACACGGATTATCGCGTGGACAGTGAACAACGATACAGCGAAAAGGGTGGAGCGATCACAGAGGACGGCCTTCGTGCCGCTCTGGACAAGCTGGGCATCGAGATTCCCGTTGCGGCCAGTTTTGTCATCGCGGACGAGAGCGCGGGAAGGTACGCTTTTCGGGCAGAATGTGTGGTAGAGAACGATGTGCTTACCAATGGTGAATTGGTCTGCTGGGTGGCAGAGGGCGGTATCCTCTACAAGGTAGACAACCATCTTTCTGTCAGCACCCTTCATGGAAATGCTGCAGTTATCTCTTCCCAAGAGGCGTATGAGCGCCTTTGTGCTGGGCAGTTCTCTTGGCGTGATGTGCCCATGTTCAACTATTTGTCCCCACGGCAAGTGCGAGTCACTGACTGTAAGCTCGAATATATGACCGACAGCAAGGGATTCCACCAGCCCGTTTACTTGTTCACCCTCTCAGATGAAAATGATGCCGCACTGCGGGGCGGTACCGGTTGGACCACTTTCGTTCCAGCTTTAGCCGGATAGCAGATTCGGCGAGAGTCGTGGATCAAGTCTGCATATCCAATAAAATGTTGTCGCTCAGATAAACTTGGGATCAAAGAAAAAATAAGTCGAGGGAAATTCCCTCGACTTATTTTTTCGTGCCCTGTACCGTCCGGTCTGCCCCATAGGTCACATTGTGTACCTATGAACATAATCCGTTGAGATTCCTGGACTTTTTTGGTGGAGACTGCTGGACTCGAACCAGTGACCTCCTGCGTGTGAAGATGCGATGAGCGTTGGAAAGCGTTGATATCCAATGCTTTCCGCCCCTTTTGCGCGCTTTCGGCTCGGTGGGCGATCCACTGTGTCCGCCTGTATCCGCCTGCTCTTTTTCGCGTTTGGGTCACGGTTTGGGTCAACCCTGCGATGGCGCAGAAATGACCACGCTGTAATTAAAGAATAGGCGTGCCGCCTATCGACTTCCTTCAAAACAGTCAAATCCTGTGGTCGCGCACCCATTGGAGAAGCGAGTCGTAGTCCATTGTGCCGGAGGCAACGGATAATCCGACCTCCACAACTTCCTCATTGGTACACTCCATGTGTATCCCGTTCACTTCCAGAAACGTCAGCATAACGTACATACCGATGCGCTTGTTGCCGTCCACAAAAGCGTGGTTAGAGATGAGCGTATAGCCAAGCCGTGCGCCCTTTTCCTCCTTGGTAGGATAGAACTCCTGCTCGCCGAAGCCGGCAAAGGCGTTCTCCTATGCGGAATCCAGCAGGGCTTCATCCCGGACACCGATACTGCCGCCTGTTTCCTGGGTGATGAGCCTGTGAAGCAGCAGTACCTTATCTTTCGAAAACTTGATCATTTTGCAAGCTCCATAAATGCGGGCTTATACTTTTTCAGGATGCGCGCCGCCACAACGTCGATCTTCTCATCATCGGTCATATCGATCATAGGGGACACATCCAGATCCACCAGCATATATTTGGGCTTATTGTTCTTGAAAATCACCGCCTGCCCGTTCTTCTCGGCAATGCGCGTTACCCGCGAGAAGTTCTGATTCGCTTCGGTGACCGAAACGATCGTCTTTGTATCAATGGTCATGGTGAACACCTCCTATGCTTATTATACCCGTATATAGGTAAAAATCAACCTATAATTTACGCATCATTTGGCGGTCGCAACCAACCGCAGAATTTGGTTATTCCTTCGCTGCGTCTTGCCTTGTCAGCGCGTCCATGACCTTGTGATATGGGCGACATTATCTGCTGTCTGGATGAGTCCGGTTCCACCGAAGGCGAAGCTGCGGCATGGGGTAAGGCGGTGACCATGACCCTGCTGGAAATTGCCGCCGAGAGCCGAAGAAGCTTTGCGCTGATCCATTTTGCCGGAAGCAGCAGTTGCCAGGTGGACATATTCCGTCCAGGCGAATACACGCTAGAGGATAAACTGACTGCTTCGGAAACCTTCCTCGGCGGCGGCACCAACTTTGAACGCCCCATCCGTGAAGCACTCCGATTGATGGACACTGAGGGCTTTGAAAAGGCCGATGTGGTTTTCATCACGGATGGCGAATGTGAGTTGCCCGATGCCTGCCAGCAGGAATTGCAATCAGCACAGGTCGCATATCATTTCACGGTAACAGGTATTTTGTTGGACGAAGGGCAATCTGGTATGGATTTCAGCCTGAAACCCTTTTGCCAGAAGATTTACCGAACCAGCGAGCTGACGGATAATGCTGTTGTGCAATCGGTGATAGGCTTGCTGGTGTAGCGCATGATATTATCCAAAGCGCAATATTTACAATCGGATCGGAGAAAAATATTATGATCGTTAATATAGTAGGGTGTGCGGCTGAAGTCCATCGCCTCCCGTACATCGGCACGGTAGACATTGTAGCGGGTAGGCTTGCCGTTTTTCTCATCCAGCCAAACAGGACGGGAAGGCGCTTTGTGAGGCCTCTCAATGACGGACAGTCCGTATTCCCGGCAAAGGCGATCCGAGGCTTCTCGCAGACGCTGTTGCTCTGCTTTGGAATAGTTGTACTTGCCGCCATCCCGAAAGGACACGGAGTTAAAGCAGAAATGGCAGTGGATATGCTCCTTTAATGAGTACGATGGCTGCGCCTATTTGGCCCGGGGCGGCGCCACTGAGCTGGCCATCGAATCCTTGGGTACCTACACCATAAGCGGCTCCGGCAGCAACGGCGCAGACGAAGCCTTTGCCGACATCGCCGATGTGTGGTTCCCGGATGGTGAGAAGGACGGCCTCAGCTGTATCGTCATCCTGTTCGATGGCCAGTGGGGCCTGGGGGAGTGCACTCAGGCCGGGGAGGACTTTGTCACCGTGGACCGCGGCCAGCTGGAGCAGGATCCGGACGACGCGGACCAGTATTACGCCCGCTCCAGCGCCTTTGATGACGTCACCTATGATATGCACACCACCGCTGAAAAGGACCTCCTCTGGTGGGGCGGGGAAAATGATACCTACCTGCGCCAGGCGGACAGCCAGTAAGCGGGCATTGCCCCCATGTGTCCATGCCGATTAGAGATAAAAGCTCCGTTCCTTCGCCGCCAGGCGAAGGAACGGAGCTTTTATCTTATCTTGCGGCAAAGCCACATGGCCTACACAGAATTTCTGTTACAGGATCACCAGCTTGTGGCTGCATTTCTTCTGCAGGACCTCTGCCACATCCCGGCTTAGCGCATCCAAGGGGGCGCCGTTCAGGGAGCGAATCTCCAGCCTGCAGGCCTGTTTTCCCGTGCAGAGGCCGGTTATCAGGTCTATAAAAGCCTCCGCTACGCGCACCATGGGTACGCATGTTGGCATCTGCGCAGGCAGGATAGGCTGCAAATAGGCCAGATCCGAGAGCTGGCGTTGTGTCAGATGGTCGCTCCAGGTGATCTGATTGCTTTGGCAAAGCGCCTTAAGCACCTGGGACATCCAGCCGCCGGGAAGGGACGGAATGGTGCAGACCTCCAAATGCAGCACATTTTCCTCCACATCCCTGGCTTTCTGCAAACGGAACTGCTTGCTCAGCTCCTGCAGCTCCGGAGAGGGCTCGGCCCCCACATCCCGCAGCAGCCGGCTATAGAACATCTGATAGTACTGCACGGCATCCCGCCAGGCGCTCCGCCGGATCAGTATCTCCAAACGGATTTTTGCAATATCCTCGTTATAGGGGTCGATCTCCTCGCAGGCAGACATGAACTGCAGGCAATCATCATCCATTGCGTTTTCATAGGTCAGCCGAATCAAGCGGTGATAGACCACCAGCTTTCGGTTTTCCAAATAGTACCGGCGCTGGATGATATACTCCAAAAAGTTCTCGCAATTGTGCAGGCTGCAGTTTTCAAAAAAGTCACCCCGGAACAGGGATAGCAGATGCTTCAGCTCTGCGATGGAGTTGATATCCTCGAGAGCGGCCTGCTCGATCTCAGATATATCGCACAGGAAGCTGAAGTTGGGATTGACTTTGATAACATCCTTGGACACCAGCAGAAGCGACTCACCATCCGCCTGCACAAGGGCCTTTTTAATCTGCCAAAGGTTGAAGCGCAGGTTATATTTGGCGGCATCATCGCTGCTTTCGCTCCAAAGATAGCTGATGATGTCGCTGCGGCGCATTTGCCGGGTCGCCCTCACCAGGACCAGGGCGATGATAGCGGCAGCCTTGCTGCTGATCTGATCGCTGACATCCGCACCGTCCAGTAAAAATCGGGGGCCGCCCATAAATGTAATATACAACATACTCATACATTCCGGTCAAATACGACCCGCCCGTCTTTGATGGTCATATCCACTTGAACGTCCTTCAGCTGCCGCAGATCCATCTGCGTTATATCCCGGTCCAGGATCACAATATCGGCGTCCTTCCCCTCACGGAGGCTCCCCTTTTTCTTTTCCAAAAAGAGGGCATAAGCCCCAAGGCTTGTATACATCTCCAGTGCCTCCTGCAGCGTTACGCTATTGGCGGCAACAGGATGGTTGACAGCGTAGTGGATGCCCTGGAAGGGATGGGGGTTGGTGATGGGTGGATCCGAACCGCCGCAGATGGTAATGCCGCTGTCGATAATCCGGCGAAATTGGTTGGTAGTGCCGTAACGATCGCCCAGGCGCTGCTGATACATACCGCCAGGATAGCCCCACAGCCCCTCATAGGCGGGCTGCATGCACAAAATGACGCCCAGGCGGGCAGCCCGCTGCATCTGGGAGGGTGTTATAAGCTCCGCATGCTCAATGCGGTGGCGCATGGAGCGCACGTCATAGTGTTTCGCGGCGGCCTCCAGCGCCTGGAGCACGGTCTCGATGGCGGCGTCGCCAATGGCGTCAAAGCCAATCTGCAGATTGTTTTGGCAGCACTCCATGGTAAAATGTGTCAGCGCATCCTGAGTCATGTAGATCCACCCCCTCCGATGGGGCTCATCGGCATAGTCAAAGGAAAGGGCCGCTGTCCGGCCGCCCATGGTGCCGTCGATATACAGGGCGCCGCCGATATGCTTGAGGCCGTGCTGCAGGGCACGCTTATACTCGGTGGTCTGATAGAAAATCTCTATGGTCAGAGGATAGCGGTCCTTATAGCGCACCAAGAACTCACTGGTGCGCAGAGGGCTCTGCTCTGCCTTGGCGCCCCGGCACTCCATGGCGGCCACGGTGGTAAGGCCATGGGAAAAGGCTATGCCCACTGTGCGGGCGGCAGCAGTATCAAAGTCATCATAGGAATAGGCATCCAGCACGTTGCCCTCCAGCCGGTTTTCCGCCTGATTGGTGAAGACACCTGTGGGAATACCGTTGTCATCCATATGGATGCCCGGCAGGGTAAAGGGAATCTTATTATACAGGATGCCCACGGTATTGAGGATAATGGTGTGATAGTCTAAGGAGAAGATCAGAACCGGCTTATCGGCGCAGTAATGATCCAGGACCTTGCGATCCGGAAGGGCCTTTTCCTCCAGGCGGCTGCTGTCCAGCCGATAGGCAGTGACAACGCTGCGGCTGGCCGCCTCACGCCGGATAATCTGACCGATCTCATCATAATTGCGCACATGGGACAGATCTACATACCCGCACTCCAAGCCGATACGCACCACCTGAAAGTGGTTATCAATAAACCCCGGCAATACCGTCCGGCCCCCGG
>OGZA01002816.1_pt1 | contig 10366 bp, 9 predicted proteins | sample 1576591 | NCBI WGS metagenome assembly OGZA01 (sample SAMEA3541565, study PRJEB24748) | human gut metagenome | biome: human gut; feature: human-associated habitat; material: faeces | place: China | collected 2012
AACAAGCTGGGCGCCGCTTCCGAGGCCGGCGCATTTAAACCATCTGTAGGTGATATTGCCCTGCGGGATATCGGAAAGCTCGTTATCGAAGACGATGGAGGCGTAATCCCCTTCACCCAGACTTGGAATCTGAGTCGAGGAGTCATAGGGGGAAGCGCAGCATGCGAGCGAGTTTCCATTAAAACGCGGGCGATAGCTCCCGGTAGGGTAATTCGACCAATCGAAAACATAGACTTTGCCGATTGTCTCGCTGTAGGCATCTGGGACTTTTCCTTTGCTGCTGGATGTCGTCACCTTGCAGCGCAGATAATAGTCCTCGTCTTCTTCCGAGATTTCGTAAGAATTCGTATTTCCACCGTATTTGATATCACTGAAAGTTCCGGTTTTCGTCGATGAGTACTGCCATTGGTAGCTGACTTGAGTTGCGCCTGCTGGTAAATTTGACGCTTTAGCGGTGACCCTCTCACCGACGACGTCCATTCCCGTTACCGACACAGTAGGGGCCTGGAGCTGTGAGCCGCTATTCTCATCCCCTTTGTTTTCACCGCCGGCGTTATTTCCTCCGCCGGTGCCGTTCCCGCCAGAAGCATTATCTCCGGCGCCGTTCGCCTTGCCGAACCATGAGCTGATGCTGTTGCCGGTTTTTCCGATCTGCCCTGAGACTTGGTTGCCAAAACCCATCATTCCACCGCCGATGACGACGACGGCCAATATCACGATGATGTACTCGACTGTCTCGCCGCCAAATTCGCGTCGGGTTCGACGGCGATATTTAGACGCGGTTGGAAATATTTGGCGTTTCATGATTGGTCTCCAATGGAAGAAGTGGCTAGATTGGTCTAGATTTTACCGCATCGAATTCTGTCTGCTCGCGGTGGGGAAAACTAAAAAAAGGACATGCCGAGGTCGCGTTCGATCAAGAGTTCAATGCATCGGTCCATATATTCTGCCATGGCTTTAGTGACCCTTCTGAATCGTCCAATCAAAAATAGCATTCTACCAGCGGTGTAGGACGATTTTCAGGTAATCCGTGGGACGATTTTTCGGTGATTTACAAAACACTCCGAAGACCCATTACCTCAGAGCATGTGCCGCCCATTCATATACAACCGTCTCAAAACGTATGCCGAATGGCACCAAAAATTGAACCTTCGGCGTCATGCAAATCGAGTGTCAAAACCTAGTGCCAAAACTTCCCCATCAGTTTCCATTAGAAAACTAAAGATGGGGTTTGAAGCCAAAAAGAAAGGTCACCGTCGCTAAGACGATGACCCAACTTCATTAAGCAACGGCTCTGCCCAGCTCTCTACAACTTGGGCTGCCGTCGGCACCATTTTACCCTATTCCGAGTGCTGAATTTATCGAAAACTGCGAGATAGACTTCAGGAACATTTAATACAATCGCCTTTATGCAAAATCGGTCTGTTTTACCAGCACGTTTAACCAAATTTACAGGTTTCATTTAACCAGATTTACGCATTTTGTTTAACAAATCAGGTTAAGCGAGTACAAGTATAATCACGGCGGCATATGGGCTGAGACGATAGATCCGAAATTGTTTCACAGTTTATCGCCAATTTTGAAACCAGGAGTTTACGACGGTTTCGATAAAAACAAGGGGTAACTCCGCGGACACGGCCTAGTGCGTTGTCTATAATTACCGATATCCGGTAGTTTTTGCCACATACGACCGAGAAAGGGTACAGAATGGCAACGTTGACTGGAAATAAACTTGCCGCCTTGCTCAAGGAGCGGGGGATGAGCCAAAAGGAGCTGGCTGAGGCAGCGTGCCTTACACCGGCGGCGGTGAGCAGGTACGTAAACGGTGAGCGGGAGCCGAGAGCCCACACGGTTGTTGCACTGGCAGAGATCCTTGGGGTAAAAACTTCGGATATCATTGGAACCTATGATGAGCAGGAGATGGTTACGGCTATCCGCTTTATCGTCCGTAACATTGACAAGCTCACTGAAGCCCAGCGTGTCGAACTCATTGCTGCGCTTACAAAGCGTTAGGAAAGGCTATAGATGCGAAGAGTAGGGAATCTAAAATAGATACTGTAGAACTATTCAGAGCATCATAAATTACAATCAAACCGTGGGTGAGAGGATAAGCATTATGGGATTACTGAATGATTCGCTTGGAAATCGCATTAAGACGATTCGTTCTCTGTTTAAAAATAACAAGAGGGCAGAGATGAAAACTATTAGTGATCAAGAGAAAGAAATCATTCTTTCTATTCATGCGTATGAAGACTCGGTTGCGATGTCTGAGGATGAACGGCTAACCACACTTGTTGGTAAAACCATTCATTTAAAAGCTGGGGACGAAAAGGCAGAATCATATTCAAAATATTCCAAAGAGTGCCAAGAATATTTGCGCTTTGGAGATGATATTGATCTCGCATCTTCAGGTGGACTGGATCGATTTTCCTATCTGAAAATTTGTGATACTCCGCAGGTTCTTTTGACCGCTGGGTTTAAACAGAAGCCAATGCTGTACACACAGAATCATCTGCGCGAAGCGTTGAAACCAAAATCAAAAAATCATCCTCATCGCCATGGTTTTTCGATTTCCGAAATCAAGCGATGGCTTGAGCTATTTAAGACTCCAGTAATTTTGGCTGATAATCCATCCCGTAATGATGCACTGTTGGTAGTGCTTTGCGCAGTTGATGGCGACAAACTTCCGCTAATTGCGAGCATAAAGCCCGATGGTAAGGGACATTATGAAATGGATACTGTTGAAACCAATCTTGTCCTTACCATTTTTGGCAAAGACAACTATATGAATTATTTCCAAGGAGCATTGACGCCAGACAAGATTGTCTACATAGACAAAAAACAGGGTCAAAAACTTGAGCGTCTGGCCGAACGCCAATTGTTCGGGAACTACTCAAGCCTTGACCCTAATTGTATTATACATCAGCCTCAATGCATTTACAAGTTAAAAGAAATGGAGATCGTCGACAGGGCGAGGTCATTAACCAACAAAGTCCTTGAAACAAGGGACTCATGCGAATCGCTGGCTAGTCAGCGCAATGTTGTAGAGCATGATTCACATGAGGAGCGACTTTAGCGAATTAAGCAGCACTACGAGAACCGAAAAGAAGGGTCCTCTAAATGGCAAAGCTAATCATCGGTCAAAATGACCTTGCGACAGTCAACCCAGATTTGGCATCGGAGTGGCATCCGACTAAGAACGGCTTGCTCTTGCCATCGCAGGTCGGCGCCGGAACTAAGAGAAAGGTATGGTGGAAGTGCCATCTCGGTCACGAGTGGGAGGCGTCGGTTTCCAGCAGGAATAAGGGAAGCGGCTGTCCTTATTGTGTGGGGCAGCGCGCTATCTCCGGCGTCAATGATCTTTCGACTGTAAATCCAGGCCTAGCCGCTGAATGGCATCCGAACAAAAATGGACCCTTGTATCCCAATCAGATCATGCCCAAAAGTAGCAGGAAAGTATGGTGGCTGGGAAAGTGCGGGCATGAGTGGGAGGCTACGATATCATCGAGAACGACCGGAAGTGGTTGTCCATACTGCAGCGGACATAAATTACTTTCCGGATACAATGACCTTGCTACAGTCGATTCCGACCTCGCCACGGAATGGCATTCCACGAGAAACGGCGACTTACATGCCGATCAGGTAACGGCCCATTGCGCCAAGAAGGTGTGGTGGATAGGTAAATGTGGTCATGAATGGGAGGCTACTGTCGCGAACCGAAAAAGTGGTAACGGCTGTCCATTCTGTTCGGGAAGGAAAATACTTAAGGGTTTTAACGATCTCGCGACGGTCAACTCCAAACTCGCCGCCGAGTGGCATCCCACGAAGAACGGCAATCTCTCGCCGACACAGATAACCGCCGGAACGTCGAAAAAAGTTTGGTGGATGTGTAGCGAAGGTCATGAATGGGAGGCGGCCGTATCGAGTAGATGCGGTGGTATTGGTTGTCCATATTGCTCTGGAAAACGCGCCATCGCCGGCATCAGTGATCTCGCAACGGTCAACCCAAAGCTTGCCGCCGAGTGGCATCCCACGAAGAACGGGGATTTATCTCCAGATCAAGTAACGGCAGGTAGCGGTAAAAAAGTATGGTGGGTTTGCTCTAAGTGCGGCAACGAATGGAAAGCCGTTATCAGCAATAGATCACAAGGGTCCAATTGCCCCCTTTGCTCGCATCCGCATGAAAAAAAGAGCGACAGGCAGTTTCTAGAGGAACTTGCTGCGAACAACTCGAAAATCGTTCCCCTTGAGCCTTATGTCGACAATAGGACGAAAATCCTGGTAAGGTGCGGAGAATGCGGATACAAATGGAAGGCTGCCCCGGGGGCAATCCTCGATAATCCCAACCGATGCCCACGTTGCTGGGAAAACAGGCGCGGTCTGTCACTTGTCAAATCGAATGAAGAATTCCTGGCGGAGCTTGCTGAGGTAAACCCATTTGTGACTCCACTTGAACCGTACGTAAGATCCAAGTGGAAAATCCGGTGCCGTTGTAAGATTTGCGGACATGAATGGTTGGTAAGCCCGAATGAGCTCTTGCGTGGCAATGGGTGTCCGTGTTGCAATCATTCTCAAACGTCATACGTGGAGCAGTGCGTCTTTCTTGCCTTTCAGGCACGTTTGGAAGACGGCTCGGTTTTGTCACGAGATCGCGTTGCGATCGGTAGCGAGCTGGACGAGTATGTACCTGAGAAGTCGCTGGCGGTCGAATATGGAGCATGGCACTGGCATCGAAATCGTATCGATAGGGATAGGAAAAAGGCGGATATGTGCGAAAGCAGGGGTATCCGACTGATAGAAATCTACGACGCCTTTCCCGAGGATGAGGCCCAGCCCTATGGTATGGAGTGCTTGACTTTCCGCTCGCCGCTCAGTCTTACTCGGAATCGAAAGGAGCTTCATGCCCTGTTGAACCTGCTGCTAGAATGCGCTGATCTACCGGCTCTGTCTACCGACGAGTTTGCAAAGGTATCAGCCCAAGCGCACCGGCATTCTCGAAAAAAGACACCAGAAGACTTTATCGCTGAGTTGACGGCGGTGACGAACACGATTGAGGTGCTTGGGGAATACCGTGGGCGCGACTGCAAAATCAAGGTGAGGTGCAAAACGTGCGGCCATGAATGGAGTGCGAGTGCGGGCAACCTGCTGTCGGGGTATGGGTGTCCGAACTGCAAAGCCATAAATCACAGTCTGAGGTCCAGAAAGACGCACGAACAGTTTGTGCAGGAACTATCGCTTTCCAATCCGTCAGTCGAGGTGATCGGAAGGTATATAACCAATAAAAAGAAGGTTTTGGTTAGGGGTAAAAACTGCGGGCATGAGTGGCAAGCAAATCCTACGCACTTATTAAATGGAAGCGGTTGCCCGGTTTGTGCCGGCAGGTACCAGGGAGTCGTTGTCTGTCTTGAGACAGGGGAGGAGTATGAGAATTTCAGCCAAGCTGCAAAGTCAGTTGGGCTAAAGGGAAGTGCCGGCGTTAAAGATTCATGTATGAACCCAAATAGAACAGCTGGCGGTTATCATTGGGGGCTGAAGGAGAATTAACTTATTGGTCAAAGTTGAAAGCTAAAATTAAAAACAGAGCTAGCATCTTACATTGAGAAATATCACTCGTTCTCAGCTTGGCGGTATACTTGCAGCTCCCATTGCTTGCGCTCGACTTTTGCCACGGCATCTAGAATGAATCCAGTAGCCAGCGAAAGGGCGGCAATAAACATGAACGCCACGGCTAAGATGGCTGTCGGGAGTCTGGGCACGAGTCCGGTGGCAAGGTACTCACTTACTACCGGCATGCCGGCACATAGGCCTCCAATGCAGAACGCCAAAGCGACCAGCGAGAAGAACTTTAACGGGCGGTAGTCCTTGAACAGCGTGCCGATCATGGCAATTACTTTCAGCCCATCCCTTACGGTATTCAATTTGGAGACCGAGCCATTGGGGCGATTACGGTATTCCACGGGGATATTCACGATACGCCAGCGCCGGTCGACGGCATGGATCGATAATTCGGTCTCAATCTGGAAACCCTCGGACAGGACAGGGAAGGTCTTGACGAATGGCCTGGACATGGCACGGTAACCGGTCATGACATCCTCGAAACCGTAACCGTATATCCATTTGATCATGGCACGAACGAGGTCGTTGCCGAAACCGTGGAAGGTACGTCCGTTCTGCTTCGCATAGGTTCCGTTCGATAGGCGGTCGCCCACGACCATATCGGCCTCGCCCGCGAGAACGGGGGCACAAAGTGCCCACGCCGATTCCGCTGGGTAGGTATCGTCGCCATCAACCATGAGATAGCAGTCGGCATCGATATCGCGAAACATCTGTCTGCAGACGTTGCCCTTACCTTGACGGGGCTCGTGCCTGACTACAGCGCCGCTCTCGAAGGCGATTCTGGCAGTGCCGTCGGTCGAATTGTTGTCGTAAACGTAGACAGACGCCTCGGGTAGCTCGCGGCGGAAGTCTTCGACGACCCTCCCAATCGTCGGAGCTTCGTTGTAGCACGGGATGATTACTGCAATCTTGTCTCGACTCAATGCAGGCTTCCTTTCAATACAAACCTCCATATAAGGCTAACGTTGTTAATGTGACAGCGCAATAGTGCGATAGTACATTACCTATTATGCTATCATAATATCATCCGACCATCTCAAATAGAAAGTCACCACCATGCAAGTTCTTACTTCCGCGTTCTGCCGCGAGCTTTTCACGTCACTCGGTTTCGCTTACGACGATATACGCCGCTGCGATCTCGATGCCCTCCAGGGCTATATCGCCATCGAGTGCGCCAGGTCTCACCGCGCCGGGATGACCCCGCACTTCATGACGCCACGTCGGAAGTCTGACAGTCTGTGCTGCAAAATGAAGCCGGAAGGCGGTCTTGAGAAGGCATATATCAAGATCGACTGTCTTGACCAGTGGAACGGTCGCGAGGCGATAAGCTTTAACTCTGACGGTTTCATCGGCTTCTGTGGATGGGCCGACACGCAGAATAGCCAACCGTTTCTCAATGCTTTTCGACGTTGGCTGACTGAATACATGTTGGAACGTTCGCGCTAATTTCAAGTGCCTAATTATGGTGTCGTAGTATTGTGATACAATTGCTTTCGACGATAAATAAAACCTGGCTGATAGGAGTGGCTATGGGCAAAAGGAAAGTGACCGATAAAGACATCCGTTCGATTGAGTTTGCAATTGATAGTGTGTTTATCGGTTCATCGGAAAAGGCCGCAAAGCAAGCTTTACATTCTTTGGTTGAACAGGCAGACGAGGCTGGGAAGCTCCAAAACGATCTGGACTCTCTGCGCCACGAGTTCAACACGCTTGAAGGCGAATATAAAAAGATATCCCGCCGCTTCAAAAATTTCCGTAGGCTCTGCCACGCGATGGCGCGTAGGGAGATTGTCGATGCGGACGGGAAGCCGATTATGTTCGGCGACATTCTGTATGGTGAGGACGGGCGTGCATGGACTGTTCTTGGACCGTATACCAAACGTTGGCTTTTTGTCAGCGGTGTGAATCTCGATGGCGAACCGGTCAAACAGCCTGTCATGGCTAAATGGATGACTCGTGTACCTCGCAAAGCAGAAGAGAAGTAGTGCGATCTCAAGCTGATAGGTCTAAAGAGTCGTCTTTTTCGGGCGACTCTTTTTTAAGTCAGACAACCGGTGGGCTGTAGACTGGTTAAAGGGGAAGGTCAACTAAATGGCAAAGCTAATCGTCGGTCAAAATGACCTAGCGACAGTCAATCCGAATTTGGCAGCGGAGTGGCATCCGACGAAGAATAACTGCCTTCTACCGACGCAGGTGACTGCCGGATCCAACCGAAAGGTCTGGTGGAAAGGAACGTGCGGGCATGAGTGGGAGGCGGTAATCGGAAATAGGAGCAGGGGAATTGGATGTCCCCATTGTTCAAAGAGACATGTCGTCGAAGGCGTTAACGACCTCGTCACGGTGAATCCAAGTCTGGCCGCCGAATGGCATCCCACGAAGAACGGTAGGCTTCGCCCGATGCAGATTGCCGGAAAGTCCAATAAGAAGGCGTGGTGGCTGGGAAAGTGCGGGCATGAGTGGGAGGCTGCCATATATTCAAGGGCGGCAGGGAAAGGCTGTCCCTATTGCTATGGCAAAAAGGAAAGGTAGTGCAAAATGGAAAAAGCGGCGATCGGTACCAATGATCTCGGGATGCATATTGTCATCAGGCCTATTTCTAAAGTCCTTCTCTCGAAAGACGAGACCGTTGGGATAGAAACCCAAAAGATCAACTCACTCTTGACGGCACGAAGGCCGATAGCTCTCGCTGACGCTATTTCCGCGCTCCCTCCGTTGCTGCCGTCATCGGCTGACCCCATAACTGGCAGGCGGCTATACAGTGTCAATGAAATAATGTCCGGTTCATGCGGTATACACTTTGGATCGCCTGTCCCTGAATTGCTCAGATATGAGACCGAGTTGAGCGCGAACACGGTCTTAGAATCGAGCATAGCTTCAGCACGAAGTGCAGCCAAGCGAATCCCATGCAATGGTCAATGGCTCACGGACGTACTCGGTAACGCGGATCCAGATTCTACTATGGTCGCGGTGGAGACCTTTGCAGATTGGAGCATGGCGCGTTCTGTCATCTTCTTGGTAGCCAAGCTGCTCGGTTTTCTTGCTGCTGGATCCGATACGCCGATGAAGGACACAGGTTTCGCTCGCTACTATGTTGAGCGTCTTGATAAAACGCTCTGGTGCATTCCATTTGCATTTAATCCCTTTTTTTCATCGGGGAAAAGAGGCTGCAGATTGCTAACGGATAAGTTGACGGATTATCGTTCCTATCAGCAGCTAGCCGGCATTTTGACTCATCGGGAAAAGATCGGTGATTTTGGAACCGAAGATATCTATGCCGAAGTATTCGGATCCACCTCTTATGAAGAGAGCGGAGCGACCTTTATCCTTACATCGTCTGTTTCTTCCAAGAAATATGCAGGTCTATTCGATGGGTGGAACGACAAAGCAGAAAGGAACTATTTGCTTTGTACGCAAGTTGGCTGTTCGCAACGAAGCGATGCGAAAAATATCATAAATGCGTTGATCGGCTCCGTCTTGAACCTTGCTGTTTCATACGGACAGATAAGCCTGGGGTGGAAAACCGACACGTCTGCATGGTTTTCCAGTCGTCCGGTGCCAAGCTTGAAACGTAATTCCCTGTTCGCAGAATTGCTATATCGGATTGTCTACAGGGACTCTCTGAGGATCGGTATTTGTCGGAATTGTGGGGCACCGTTCCTTCAAAGTGGAATCGGATCCTTGAATGAAGTCTGCTCGCAAGCGTGCCGAATGGCTCAACGCCGTAGAAAGGGACTGGCATAGAAGTTTAGGCTACAGATATACTGAAAGCTACGCGGGGTGCGCCTATCGGCTTGCCAGAGCCGGCACCCTACGTGGACAGATACGCATTGAGGCTCGCGCCTCGCAACTTAAGCCGTCCTCGCAGGGGCGGCTTAAGTCATTTAAAGGGCCGGGTTAACGACCCAGGATGGCCTGCGCGGTCGCCAAAAAGAAAACTGCCGAGACAGCTGAAATGCAGAAAGACCCCGGATTAAACTCCGAGGTCTTTCTTTTTACCGGTAAATTCTCACGGCTAATGCCATAGTACTATGGTATAATATATTTACCGAATGTAAGAGGAGAGGAACGATGTACATTACTCCCAGTGACCGGCGACGTCGACAACCCAATGCTGTCCCGTAGCCTGCTGCTCATAATGCCCCTGGTCCTCAGAGGTGGTATACGAATCGTCGACAATTGATCCGCCGATGCCACCTGAAAACGCATCATTTTCACTCCACGAATAGGCGGCATCTTCGGAATCGAAGGGCCCTACCATAGTACCACCATGATTGACCCAGAAACGAGGATGACGAGTGTATACCACATTTGGCACCCAGACCTGACTGTAATCGGTCTCCCAGTGGCCCTGCTCGGCAACCCACTTCTTCTGGCTGCCGCCGTTGGAAGAGGAATTGTTGCTGCCGGAACTCTGCGAATTGCCGGAATTCTGCTTGGACTGGGAGGAATCGCCCTTGTTGTCCGACTTCGACGAGTCGGAAGACTTGTTATCCTCCTTCTTGGAGTCATCGAACTTCTGGTCCTTGCCGTCGGATTCTTTCTTCTCCTCGGTCTTGGTTCCAGAGGTTTGCGCCGCCTTTTCTTCGCTCGGCTTCTTTTTGTCTTTATTCTTTACCGCTGTGGCGGCCCTTTCCGTAGAACCGCTTCCTTGCTTTGCAACGCTGGCACATCCAAGTTGAGGTGCCGAAAGGCACACCAGAAGCGCAACGATAATAGCCTTTGTTCTCACACCGATCTCCCTGTCCATGAA
>OGZA01002819.1_pt1 | contig 10362 bp, 8 predicted proteins | sample 1576591 | NCBI WGS metagenome assembly OGZA01 (sample SAMEA3541565, study PRJEB24748) | human gut metagenome | biome: human gut; feature: human-associated habitat; material: faeces | place: China | collected 2012
CGCCGGTCGTATCGCTGCGATATTCGTTGATAATGGCGAATGTCGGGCTGTTGATGACATCCTCCACGCCTAACTCTTCACAGATAGCCTTGATGAAAGTCGTTTTCCCTGCTCCCATATTCCCTCGGAATGCGAATACGGTACGGTCGTCCATCCCGGCAATAAACTCTTTGGCTGCTTGGCGGATCGTATCTAAACTTTCGATTTTAATTGTACGCATAGCTTTGATAATTGATAATTGGCAATTGACAATTCAGAGAGAAAGAGAATTGGCAATCGGCAATTGGTGTTTATGGTTGCAAAGTTAAAACAATTGGCAATTAACAATTGCCAATTGCCAATTATTTTGCAGTTGTCAATCATTTTACCGTCATCGTGATGAAAGGAATCAGCATTTCCTCCATCGAAATACCACCGTGCTGGAATGTATTCTTATAATAAGAAACGTAATAGTTATAGTTGTTCGGATAAGCGAAAAAATCGTTGTTCATCGCAAAGATATATTTGCTGCTCAGGTTTGGGGAAGGTAACCCCGCTTTGTCGGGAAAGCGAATGTCAAACACGTCCTTCGGATTATAATTCAAGTTCTTGCCCACCTTATAGCGCAGGTTGGTATTTGTATTCTTATCACCTATCACTTTCTCCGGATTATCGACGCGGATAGTACCGTGGTCGGTCGTAACGATCACTTTATACCCTTTTCCGGCGATACGCTTGAAAAGTTCCAGCGTGCCCGAATGCTGGAACCAGGAGCGTGTTAGGCTGCGATAGGCCGCTTCGCTCTGGGCCAGTTCGCGGATCATCTTGTTTTCGGTACGGGCGTGGGACAGCATATCGACAAAGTTCAGTACCACCACATTCAGCTGGTTATGAAGGAGGGAAGGGACGATATTCAGCAATTTGTCGTTATACTGCGAATCATGTACCTTATGGTAGGAGAACGTATATTTCTTACGGAACCGCTCGATCTGCGTTTGGATAAGCGGTGCTTCATTCAGGTTTTTCCCTTCCTCGCTGTCCTCGTCCACCCAAAGTTCCGGAAACATCTTTTCGATCTGCAAGGGCATCAGCCCGGAGAAGATCGAGTTGCGGGCATATTGTGTGGCGGTCGGAAGGATGCTGTAGTACAGGCTTTCGTCGAACGTATAGTATTCGGCAAGCAGATCTTTTACTTCGCGCCACTGGTCGAGACGGAAATTATCGATCAGGATGAAGAATACCTTATCCCCGTTGTCGAGCATCGGGAATACTTTCTTTTTAAACAAATCCGGGCTCATCAGCGGACGGATTTCAGGATGCTGAATCCAGTCCACGTAATTCTTTTTGACAAATTTACCGAATGCGTTGTTTGCTTCCTGTTTCTGCATGCGCAGCATGTCGGTCATCGGAACTTGGCTGTTTTCCAATTCGATTTCCCAATAGACGAGCTTCTTGTATACCTCCATCCAGTCATCGGTTGTCAGTGAGTCGTTGATCTGCATGCCGATACGCCCGAACTCCTGCTGATAGCCGACAGTCGTTGTTTCGGATATGATTACGTTCTTGTGGACATTCTTCTTGATAGACAAGAGCAGCTGGTTCGGATTGACCGGTTTGATCAGGTAATCGGCGATCTTGTTACCGATAGCCTGGTTCATGATGCTCTCTTCCTCGCTCTTGGTCACCATGACGACAGGGACATCGGGATTGATCGCCTTGATCTGCGCCAATGTTTCCAATCCGGTAAGCCCCGGCATATTCTCGTCCAGAAAAATAATGTCGAACGATTCTTCCTTACAGCATTCGATGGCGTCCTGCCCGCTGATTACCGGAACCACTTCATACCCTTTATCCTGCAAAAACAAAATGTGAGGTTTCAGCAAATCGATCTCATCATCTGCCCAAAGTACTCTGTCTTTCTTTACTGCCATATTTGTTACCTTATTATTTCTTACAAATTTAATCGGAATAGTTATATAATAACGCTACTTGCTATGGTTTTGTATATAAATCCTTGCTTTTTTACGAACTTTTAAGCCTGGGTGTACTGTTTAATATAATTTAATTGTTTATTTATCATGCAAATACGAAGCTGCCGTATATTTGCGTACATATCGTAGTAGAGAACATATAGTATTAATAATTATACCATGAGAACAAAATTGTTATTTATCGTTCTCTTTTTGTCAGCAGTAATGACGGGGAACGGAACGGAAGACAGGAGTGAATACTTAAGAAAAGTATTAGATAATTTGGAGAAGATAAAAACGGCTACTTACCGTTTGCAGAGTGAAGCTTGGGAACCGGGCGACACAATACCGGGCTATTCTGTCTATACATTTGTAGAAGAATATGATAATCCGGCAGACACTGCGGTAGGTGCCAGTTATGCGGGCTATTCGGATGCTGAGAAAAAGCAAATAAGTTCCTGTTATGATGGGTATGTACGTCTATCCTTTTACCATGACGAACACGGAGTTATGGTTGATGATTTTACTCGCAGAAACCTACCTTTCAGACTGGTAGGCGTAGGAACTCCTTATTTCAACTATGCGAAGAATATTATTAAATATGTGCTGACAACCCAGGACAGTATCTCCGTGGACATGAAAGATTGCGGAGATGAATATCTGCTTAGTTTGGTTATTAACGAAGATGTACAAGTTGAATTTTTCGGACGACCTTACCATCTTCCCAAGCCACCGTTCTACCAAGACCCGACTTCCATATATGAGGTACACATCCGTAAATCGGATAATTTACCCTACAAGGTCAGAAGAGAAATGTCACATAACATAACTGAATATACTTATATAGAAGGGCAGTTTAATACACTGAGCGCTAAAGGAATTACTGCCTCCGACTACATCCCGGCAGATTACGAGGTCAGAGAATATGGCAAGAAATATGACACCAAGCCAGAGGTAAATATTACTGGTCAAAAAGCTCCCGATTGGACTTTAACGGATACCAAAGATTTGCAAGTCTCATTGTTCGACCTGAGTAGCAAAGTCATTGTAATGGAATTTACCGGAATCGGTTGCGGCCCTTGCGCAGCTTCTATCCCTTTCCTGAATAAATTGAAAGAGACATACAGCGCAGAACAACTGACGGTTCTTGCCGTTGAAATCTGGAATCGGAAAATGCCGTCACTTCAGAATTATGCAAATAGGCAACATATAAACTACTTGTTTCTTGCCGGTAACGATGAAATAGTGAATACTTATCTGAATGGCGACCGAGGTGTTCCTTTTTTCTTCATACTGGATGAGAACAGAGTTATAAAACGAATCATAAAAGGTTATAATCTGGAACATACCGGGAAAGAAATAACCCAAGCAATAGATGAACTATTAAAATCGAACTAGTGTCATTGAAAAAGTACTCGAGAACGAGAAAACGTCTTCAGGAAGTTGTTCAATTCCTCTCCAGGTGTTTTACCTATTTTCTCCAGGTGAAACTAAAGTTTCTTCGGCGGGAAACAAAAGTTTCTCCCGCAAGAAACAAGGGTTTCCTCGGGAGAAACGAAGATTCAGATTATAGTAATATTAATTTTTTGTCAGCGTATAGTCCGTAATCCCCAGAGCTTCATAAGCCTGGAGCAACGCTTCGTCGTTATCGGAGATCATCAGTAACTTATCGTTTTCCATAAGGACCGTATTGCCTTTAGGGATGAAATAACGTCCGTCGCGCATCACCATAACCGCCAGCGTATGGTCGGGCAGGGTGAGTTCCATCAGTTTGTTACCATGCGTAAGCACTTCCGGGGTAATATCTATTTCACTCATCGCACTCTTGATGCCTTCCGGAAGTTCGATGCCGAATACATCTTTCCGTTCCGGTTCGTCGATCATATCCAGCCATTTGGCAGCCTGTGTTACGGTGGTGCCTTGTATCAGTAACGAAAGGATGGTGATAAAGAATACCACATTGAATATCAGTCCGGCATGTTCAATTCCCGCAATCATCGGATAAGTGGCGAAAATGATCGGTACGGCACCGCGCAGACCGACCCACGACACGTAGGATTTGGCGCGGGTACTCATTTTGCGGAACGGAAGCAGGCATAGGAATACGGTCGCCGGGCGGGCCAGGAAGATCATTACGACCGAGATCAGCAGCCCGATCGCCATTACCGGGATCAGTTCTTTCGGATTGACGAGCAGTCCGAGCGTGAGGAACATGACCAACTGCGATAGCCAGGCGATGACGTCGAAAAAGGTCGCTGTGCTGCGATGATGCGGCATTTTGTTGTTGCCGACGACCAGCCCGGCGATGTAAACGGCCAAATAGCCGTTGCCCTGAATCAGATTCGTGAACGAAAAGATAAAGAAGACGCAGGCCAGCAGCAGCACGGGGTAAAAGGAGCGGTTGTCGATGTTCAGCCGGTTGATCAGCAGCAACGAGACGCGTCCGAGCACGTATCCGGCGACGGCCCCGATCGAGATCTGCAACAGCAGGATCGAAACCGACTCGCCGAAACTCATTTCGCCGATCTGGATGATCTGGATGAACAGGATCGTCAGGATGTTGGCCATCGGGTCGTTGCTGCCGCTTTCGAATTCCAGCAGCGGACGCATGTTCTCTTTGAGTTTCAGTCCTTTCGATCGCAATATCGAGAATACCGAGGCCGAATCGGTCGACGACATTACGGCGGCCAGCAGCAGCGATTCGTAAAGCGTCAGCGAAAAACTCGGGAAAAGGTAATCCGTAATCAGGTAGATGGCTCCTCCGGTGATGGCGGTGGTCAGCATGACGCCCAACGTAGCGAGGATGATTCCCTGTCCGAGAACCGGGCGGATCTCTTTGAACTTGGTGTCCATGCCCCCGGAAAACAGAATGACGCTCAGTGCGATCATTCCGATGAACTGGGCGATCGTCGGGCTGTTGAACTGGATGCCCACGCCGTCGCTGCCGAATGCCATCCCCACGCCGAGAAAAAGTAGCAACATCGGCACGCCGAACTTGTAACCGGCTTTTCCCGCGACAATACTCACAAACAATAAAACCGCTCCCACCAACAGGATATTCCCGGCATCCAGCACCATCTTTCTCGAAAGTTAGAATAATTACAGAAAACGTCTCATCTGCTCAAAGATACGAATTTTTGTCGTGCATCGCAAGATTTATGCCTTAAGAAAGTCTTTTCGGAACAAAATAAAGATTTATCGGGGAGCGGTTTCGGGAATGAAAAAACATCGCGTTCGGGCGCAAAAGCAGGAAGTTTGGGAGGAGATTTGCCGCCGGTCGGCGCGGTTTCGGCAGACGGGGCGAAAGTAGTGTGGAACGGATTTTGAAATAGATTCGGTCGTAGTATTTATAGAATTCGAAAACCTTTATTAAACAGCAAAGAGTATGAAAAAATTAATTTACGTTTTGATTGCCGTTTTTGCACTGACCTCTTGTCGGGAGGATCCGGATCTGGGAGATCTGAGCAGTGATTTTCTGGTGTTTACCAATTACGACGGCAAGGCGGATTTCAACCGTTTCACCCGTTATTATATGCCCGACAGCGTGATGGTGATCGGCGATACGAAAGATCCGGAATACTGGACGGGCAGCAAGGCTGCCGATATCCTGAAAGCCTACGAGGATAACATGCAGGCCTGCGGTTATGTCCGTACGGACGATAAATCGGAAGCCGACGTCGGTTTGCAGATCAGCTACGTGCAGAGCGTCGCCTATTTCGTGGATTACCGCAATCCTTATTGGTGGAACGAATATCCCGGTTATTGGCTTCCCGGCTACTGGGGCGATTGGGGATACTGGTATTACCCTTATCCGGTCGTGTACAGTTACAGCGTCGGTTCGCTGCTGACCGAGATGGTCGACCTGAGTACGCCGCCCAGCGCCGACCGGAAACTGACCGTCGTCTGGAACAGCTTCCTGAGCGGATTGCTGAGCGGATCGGACGCGTTCAACATGGAACTGACCGTAAGGGCTATCAATCAGTCGTTCGTGCAGTCCCCCTATCTGGTCAGAAGCGCCGCAGTCGGGGAATAAGTCCCGTTTCAACCCATGTAGAATTTAAAAACAGCAGAATATCATGAAAAACATAAAAAGCAAATTAACGGGATGGACAGCGGTTGCCGTTGCGGCGCTGTTGCTGCCGTCCGTCGGTCGTGCTCAGGGCAACGACAACATCTATCTGAATATCGACTGGCAGTACAACGTGCCGCTCGGAGCCAGCTTCGCCGATAAATCGAGCGGCTGGGGAATGAACTTCGAGGGCGGTTATTATTTCCCGAATAATTTCGGCGTGGGTGCGTTCATCGCTTACCATACCAATAACGAGTACATTCCGAGGCAGACTTTTCCGGTCGGCGAGACTTCGACGGTGACTACCGACCAGCAGCATTCGGTCTTCCAGTTGCCGTTCGGCGCCACCGGACGTTATCGTTTCTTGCAGACGAACGTGCTGGAACCTTACGTAGCCCTGAAACTCGGCGCCAATTACGCGCGCATTTCTTCCAACTTCTACATATTGGAAGCCTATGAAAAGACGTGGGGATTCTATATGTCGCCGGAAATCGGTCTGAACGTTCGCCCGTTCGGGGCATCCGGCTTCGGGTTTCACTTCGCTCTTTATTATAGCTATGCGACCAACAGCGGGACGGTGTTGAAATACAAGACCGACCAGTTGAATAATTTCGGTTTCCGGATCGGCGTGGGATTCTGACGACCGTCAAAAATATGAATCCGGCGGAGGCTTGAACAGACTCCGCCGGTTTTTTGTCCGGAACTGCGGCCGGGAAACGGAGCCGTCTCGGATCAGCCCCCGATGTAGTGGTAGACGATCGACGTGCCGTCGAATTCGTGTTTGTCGTAAATGTTGCGGCCGTCGAACAGCGCCGGACAGCGCATCGTTCGTTCGATGACCGGCCAGGACGGTATCCGGAATTCTTTCCATTCGGTGACCAGCAGCAGGGCGTCCGCATCGACGACCGCTTCGTACATGTCCTTCGCATAGGCGACCTTGTCTCCGACGACGCGGCGGCATTCGTCCATCGCTACCGGGTCGTATACGGTGATCCGGCCGCCGGCCCGGAGGATCAGGTCGATCAGTACCAGCGACGGAGCTTCGCGGATGTCGTCCGTCTGCGGTTTGAAGGAGACGCCCCACATCGCGATCCGCTTGCCGGTCAGATCGCCGCCGAAATAACGCATCAACTTGTCGAACAGCACGCGTTTCTGCTGCTGGTTGACGCTTTCGACCGCGTGGAGCACCTGCATCCGGTATCCGCGCTGTTCTGCCGTATGAATCAGCGCCTTGACGTCTTTCGGGAAGCAGGACCCCCCATAACCGCAGCCCGGATAGAGGAATTTGCTGCCGATTCGCGGATCGCTGCCGATCCCTTTGCGAACCATGTGGATGTCGGCTCCGACCAGTTCGCACAGGTTGGCGATGTCGTTGATGAAGCTGATCCGCGTAGCCAACATGCAGTTGGCCGCGTATTTGGTCATTTCTGCGGACGGGATGTCCATGAAGATCACACGGAAGTTGTTCAGCAGGAAAGGCCGGTAGAGCCGGGTCATCAGTTTGCGGGCCCGTTCGCTGTCGATTCCTACGATCACGCGGTCGGGACTCATGAAATCTTTGATGGCATTTCCCTCTTTCAGAAATTCCGGATTGGAAGCCACGTCGAACGGGACTTCGATCCCGCGTGCCGCCAGTTCCCGTTCGACCGTTTCCCTGACCTTCGCGGCGGTGCCTACCGGTACCGTGCTTTTGGTGACCAGCAGCGTATACTTCGAAACGCTCGCCCCGAACGTTTTCGCGACGTCGAGCACATGGCTCAGATCCGCCCCCCCGTCTTCGTCCGGCGGCGTGCCGACCGCGATGAAGACGACGTCGACGCTGTTGACGACCGCGCCCAAATCGGTTCCGAACGACAGGCGTCCCGCCCGCATGTTTTTTTGGATCAGCGTGTCCAGTTCCGGTTCGTAGATCGGAACCTTTCCGTTTTGCAGGCGTTCGATCTTCTCCGGATTCGTATCTATGCAGGTGACTTTGATCCCCATTTCCGCGAAGCAGGTGCCCGATACCAATCCGACGTACCCGCTGCCGACAATCGCAATTCTCATTGATTTACAGTTTTTGAAAAGCAGGGTTCCCCGTATTCCTGCTCCGGCTCAATACAAGCGGTGAAAATAACGTTTTATTTTATAAAAACAGGGTTTTATCGTTGAAAAATGACGTTTTCGGCCGAAACGAATAAAAATGGAATGCAGACCGGCAGAATGTCAAACATAATTCGTATTTTTGCAAGGCTTTGTTTCTACTGAATACGCAATGTTGAAATTGTTTGTCATAGCTACGTTTCTGATTTCGGCTCTGGTCGGACGTTTGACGATTCCGAAAATCATCCTGATCGCTAAAAAAAAGAAGCTTTTCGATGAGTTTTCCGAACGTAAGCTCCATCATACGAATATTCCCCGTTTGGGCGGCGTCGCTTTCTTCCCGGCTTTCCTGTTCTCGGTTTCGCTGATGATGGGACTGCGGTACTATCTGGGTTACGATATCACGGCGACCGCGCTGGAAACGGATGTTTTCCGCGGGTCCGCGATGACGGATTTTCTGTGCCATTTTCAGTGCTTTGTCTCTTAGCTCTTTGGTTTGAGTTTTTATGTTGAGTATACCTGCTATTCCACACATAACTTTGAGTATTTGGAAGTTAATATAATTTGTTGATTCTCTGTTTTTTAAAAGTCGGTTCGTTACTATTTATTCGTTTTCCCTGGCTTTTCCTTTCGTTTGACCTGGGTCATCTTTTAGTTCAACCTAGGTTGTTGTTTCGTTCAACCTAGGTCAAACGAATAAATAATAGTCTATAAACTTCATGGTGTTCCTTGCTGTAAGGGTTACTTCACCAAATAGTGATCTATGTCCGCAGCAGCCTTTCGTCCTCCTGCCATCGCCCGTACTACGAGGCTTGCTCCGGTAGCTGCATCTCCGGCAAGGAATACGTTTTCTGCAAATTTCGGTTGTTCCGGTTTCAGGAATCCCATGGCCAGCAGCACCATATCTGCTTCGATTACTTCTTTCTTCCCTGTGAGGTTCATGGTCGGACGTCCGCTATCTGTTGTCGGTGTCCATTCTACTTCTTCCACCTCGACGCCGGTTACTTTACCGTTCTTACCCAAAAACTGATTGGAAGTCAGGCACCAGCGACGGGTACAACCTTCTTCATGGCTGGAGGTCGTTTTGAAAACTACCGGCCATTGCGGCCAGGGCGTAGAAGGATTGTGACCGACGGGAGGTTTGGGCATAATTTCAATTTGCGTGACGCTGGTTGCTCCCTGTCGTACACTGGTTCCGATACAGTCCGAACCGGTGTCTCCACCGCCGATCACAAGCACTTTTTTGCCTTTGGCATTCACCAGTTTGTCTTTGGGGAAAGTTTGTCCTTCCAGAATCCTGTTCTGTTGCGCCAGCATTTCCAGTGCGAAATGGATTCCTTTCAACTCCCGTCCCGGAATGCTTAAATCACGGGCAGTCGGTGTACCCGTGCAAATGCAATATGCATCGAATCCTTCCGGCAAATGGTTAACGTCTATTTCTACTCCCATTTCAAACTGAATACCTTCTGCAGCAAGTATTTTCATGCGGCGGTCGATTACGTTTTTGTCCAGTTTGAAGTTTGGAATACCGAAACGTAATAATCCTCCCGCAGCTTCATCTTTATCGAATAACGTTACGGTGTATCCTTTTAGATTCAGTTGGTTGGCAACTACCAATCCGGCCGGACCGGCACCGACAACTGCTACTTTTTTGCCGTTTCTTTGGGGATGCTGCACCTGTATATATCCTTCACGGAAGGCGGCTTCTACAATGGCAGCTTCATTTTCACGGATAGTCACCGGTTGGTCACAGGATAGTTTCAGTACACAGGATTTCTCACAGAGGGCAGGGCAGATACGTCCTGTAAATTCCGGAAAGTCGCAAGTGGATGACAGCACTTCATACGCTTCTTTCCATTTTCCTTTGAATAAAGCGTCCTGCCATTCCGGTTGTTTGTTGCCTATTGGACAAGCCCAGTGGCAAAAAGGTACTCCGCAATCCATGCACCGTGATGCCTGTAATTTGCGGCTGTTTGTATTCAATGTCTGTTCTACCTGACTATAGTCAGTGATGCGCTCGCTAACGGGGCGGTATCCCGCCTCTTGCCGAGGTATATTTAAAAAAGCTTTAGGATCTCCCATCTTGTTAAGTAATAAGTATTAGGTAATAGGTATTAAGCAATAAGTATTAACTATATGGATTAAAGATGTTTGAAGCTACGGTTAATACCTAATACTTAATACCTAATACTTGAATTAATAGTCTCTTTGCATATCTGCTATTTTTTGCTGTAACTTTCTCATCTGCTCTTCCTGTAGTAC
>OGZA01002820.1_pt1 | contig 10362 bp, 6 predicted proteins | sample 1576591 | NCBI WGS metagenome assembly OGZA01 (sample SAMEA3541565, study PRJEB24748) | human gut metagenome | biome: human gut; feature: human-associated habitat; material: faeces | place: China | collected 2012
TTTACCACTCCATTTAATACCATAACCATCAAGCATATACACAAAAGGACTTGGTCAGATTAGAATAAACATATCTCGTTATTTCAGTCTCCCGATCACGATATGCAAAAATCAACTGATAGGAAGACAATGATAGTGAAACCGTATAATTCAAATCTTTCTCTAAGGACAGGGTATCTATACTCTTTTTAAAATCATTTTTATCATAACACATCCATATATAATCATATACCCGTTCTTTATCTTTGGGGACAGCTGATTTACGATAGATCAGCAGGCGCGCATCTTCGTTTTGAGCCAACTCGTTCATCCAATAATCACAAGCCGCTTCTCTATGATGAATCAACTCTCGTGTGGTGTCGATTACCTGCACACCTCGTTCTGACACCAAAGGTAAAAGTGAATAGTATTTACCCTCGGGGTCGTAAATGGTTATAATGGGATGTTCCTTGCTGGTTTTACCAATCCAAACATCTATAATATGTCCTTGTATATCCATATAGATAGAAGTGTTTATAAGTCAAACAATTGCATCGTTGGTCCTTCGCTGCGTTTTTTTCTTGGTTTCTTTTCCTTGGGCTTGTTTTCGCACAATTCCTCAAGACCATGGGTTAAGGCCATGCACCAATCCTTTTTCGCTTTGTCTCTGATGCGAGCCGGATAGAGGGCATAAGCCAGATGGCTCCAGTCATATTCACCCTTTTGTAGATTCTCCCAATTGCTTAGGCATTCCTTTTTCCATGCATTGTGGCGGAACACATTGCGCAACGGTGCTGCTGTTACCGGAACACCATCATCATGATTGGGCTTATATGGTAAGTCATTCAATTGTTGGAGTTCTGCCTCCAATGTGCGTATATCGCCCATGAGGTTTAGCAGAGCAGCCTCTCGTTTCTTATCGTTAGCCAGTTGAACTGCTGTCAAATCGCTTTGTGCAGCGGTATATTCTTTGCTCAACAACAAGAGTAAGTGAGGCAGCGTTTGACTACTCAGTTGGGGATAATACACCCAAAGGGTAATTTCACCTTCGGGTGATGAAATCGGCCAATAGATAGGTGCTTTTCTGCGGCTCTTGGTATAGCGCTTAAAATGGTAATCGAAGAAACCATTAGGCGATTCCAAATAAGTTTGCAAACTATCTACACCTATTAACTGGCAGAGCTCACTTTCCATTTCGTCTGCATCATTGTTCCAAAGACTGTGCATCACTTCCTGCACGCGCTTCACCAAACTGTCAGGGTGCTGATCATCACCCATCAGAATGCCGTCAGTCGGTAATGTGAGCGGATATAGCTGCGCTTCTTCAGACTGGAGCGATACTACTGGCATAAAGGGTAAAGCGTCGAATACATCACCAAAGGGAGGAATGGTTTCGGGCTGGGCTGCATAGCGGATATTCCATCTACCGAAAGCCATACCAACCAACTCCATGACGATTTCTTGTGCCATCACTTGTTTATTTATGACATTCCCATTGCTGGCACCATCGATGGAGAGTAGTTCTTCATAAGGACGGCGGCTCTTATAGGCATTGAGCGTGGCTCTGAAGTCACTGTCTGCTTCAATCTCTGCCAAGTCCATCCATAAGTCGTCGTTTTCCTTCACTAACTCTTGGTAGCGGGTATAATCAGCAGTAAGTTTTTCTTGCAATTGATCTAAACTATCTCCCAAATGGTGACCATGCATAATCTGTGCTATCAAGCCATGATATTCCAGGTTTGTTTCATCTAAACTGAACCACCAGCGTTTGATGTCAATGATTTCAGTAATGATGCGCTCGATATCAGATTGACGATTGGCGTAGTCGGGCATGGGGAGGAGATTAGTATAACCTGTCCATTTGTGCTGTCCTGAATATAAATTTAAAAAATATTGTCCATATATTGAATTAAACATCGAATTTAAAACCAATGCTTCATTCCATTTTAAATTTACAATTGACAATCCTTCCTTTGTAAAAAACATGTTTGATTTAAGGAAATGCATGTCTAGAATATCTCCTCGCTCTCCATAACATACACCAGGGATGAATTGGCTGCCTAAATTGGAACTTCTATAAGATTTATGAGCTTTTACATAAACTCCATCATTTTCCCAATTGGTCATATCGCAATAAGTTGTGTAAAATAAACTATAGGAGTTACCATTGTACATGTGCTTATAGTTTACTTGATTCCTTAACTCATAAAAAATTCGAAAATGACTTGAGGAAACAAAACCAATTCCCTGCATAGCATAAAACCCTCTATTTTCTATAGATTCCCTTTCAAACGCTTCAAGTATTTTATTATCAAAATAGTATCCATTTATGGAATTAGGGAGGGTCGCAAATTCAGCTGAATTTCGAATGAATGTATTGCCATTACTTTTTCCCCAGCTTAATGTGTCAATTGATTGCTTGATAATTTCCGCTTTGCATGCAGGCTCATCATCAAGCACATCAAAGAATACCCCTTCTCTATTTTCTGAAGGAGTTTTAGATAATACCAGTGTTGACGTTTCTACACTCGCATCTAAAACATTCCATCCGGTGTCTGCACAAGCTGAAATATAACCGCAAATATTTTTCTTGCGGAAAGGTTCGTAAGAGGATTTGATGAGCACAGTACGGTCAAAGATAGCCCCAACCAGGCCATCGTTAACCAATAATTCCTGCATGCGATCGAAGAAAGCGCAAACAAGATTTTTGCACCAACAGGAATAATGAGAATCTAAATAGTCAATCGTGCTTTCCGAACCTTCTCCAAAAGGCGGATTCATCAAAATGACATCGTATCGTTTCTGGCACAATTCAATGAAAGCAAACCCGCGTACTGCATCATTGGCAAACAAGGTATTTTCGTAGCCTTCTTCTTCCGACAGACGAGAAGAAACCGTATGCAATGCCTCTTGCAGTTTCTCTACAACTGTAGCGAAGAAAGCTTCCTTGGCTTCCTTCTTATTGATAAGAACATGAAGCTTTTTGTTTACAGCGCCAATTTCTTTTATCTTTTCTTCTGAATCAAACAAACTGGCATCTACATACTTATTTACTTCACTCCAATTCTTGCGTAATTCTTCAATTTCAACTTCTATTTCTTGCTCCATCTTAATGAGCAAGCCCGCTTCGCCTGCATACTTCATCTTGTCCCATATCTTTATCAGCAAGCGTTGCATGGGTTTGTCCAATTGTTCGGTCAATAATTTGAGCATACGCTTATTACCCGGCATCGGCTCAGCCAATACCAGGTGTGAACGCTCAATTACCGGACGCTCCTCGCGAGGGATGCCCAAATTACTCCACGATTGTTGAGCACGGAGCCACAGCGAAAGTGCGGCAATCTGCAGAGCACGAGGATCTATCTCCGCACCATAAATGTTATTTTCCAAAATAAGTTTGGGAACCAAGCGAGCAAAAGATTCTCGGGTCTCCGTGTAGCGATATTGTGACAACAATTCGGGCTGATTGTCCCAGGCATCCATATAGATGGCTTCCATAACATCGAAGGTATATAGCCCAAAATGCATAGAGCCACAAGCAGGATCAAGCATGGACAATTCGGTTGGTTCCTTAATAGGGCGTGGCGTCAGTACCTCGTCAGGACGATGAATCATATACTGGCATAAATCAGTAATAGAGGTCTGACCACCGGTCATTTCATACCAAATACGGCCCAGGGAATTGTCTGTGAGAAAACGCACGACATAATCGGGCGTAAAAAACTGGTTACGCACCGCCATTTCTCGACTATTGCGCGGACGATTGCTTTCATCACGCATCTTGCGACGTTCCTCCAATGAATTATAGTACTGGAAAATCCAGCCCAATGTTTCGTCTTCCCTCCAGAAGTCTACCGTCTCGCCCGTCTGGTCATCATAGAAAGCCGTAAGATTCTCATTGTTGATTAAGTCGAAGAGTTTGGTCAATGTCGTTTCATCCGGCCACATCAATCCATAAGGAGAATAGCGGTCGAAAACCGATGGAAGTTCGATAGACAATTCATCGTAGAGTGACTGGATATACCAGCAGTATCTTTCGTAACGGGAGCCCACGCTGCCCTGTCCGGTTACCATATCATAACTGACGAAGCCGGCAGAATCGTAGCCATCACCGATAGAAGGCATAATCAATTCACGTTCTTCACACATGCGTACAGCACAAAAACGATTCAATATGGTGAACGCTTGTTCCGCTGTAAGCTGTTGCACTGCTTTTTTGTCGATATCTGTACTATCTGCAGGAAGGCTGTTTTTGATGTATTGCAAACGGCCACGAAGCATGCGAGCACGATAAATAATATCCGCATTACTTGTAGTTAGTTGGCTGACAGGAATAACCCGGCCGTCAGCCCAAATACCATAATGTTGCTGCAGAGAAGATATGATGTTGTTTGTGAGCAACGTCTTGACGTCGCTCACAAACTGCATTAATATTTTGCGTCCTGATGTAGAAATCATAACTAGAAGTTTTGATTAGTCAATAAAAGAGAGATCAATGGATACGCCCTCATCCATTTGAGGCAATAGACGAGTCAACTCATTAATAAGTGACTCAACATCCTTTCGCTGAGTGAGGCGGCGCTTAATCTGACGACGAACGACTGTTGGTGTAGGTTCGTTAGCTCCTGAAGCATTTTCAGCATCAGTTTCGTCACTGCTTTCATTGGGGCGATTAGTATCATCATCCTCAGCAGGCGTTGTAACGGCTGGGTTGTTGGCTGCTACAAAATCCTTCACTTTTTGCTCAAGACTATCGAATAGACCTAGAGGAGCGTAGAAAGCAGTAAATTGGTTGCACATTTCCTGCAAAAGTTCGAGCGTTTTACCCTCTTGAATAGCAATTTTACTCATCAAGACTTCGATGCTTTGCTTCTGTTCCTCTTTCAATGAACAGAAATCTTCCGAACCACGAATTTCGCTGTTCTTCTGATTGATGAAGAGAGTAGCCTCCGTATAGAAGTGCATGCAAGCCTGCTCAATTTCATTGTCAATGCGTGAAGCCAAATCCGCATATTCTGCAGTGTGATTAAAACAGATTGGATCGAGCATAATATCGTTGAAGGCCTGTTCATCTTCTCCCAATTGATTCTTCAATATTTCCAGAGTGGGGAGTTGCGGCAAGCGTTGGGCATCATTCAGTCGTTTTTGGATTTTCTTGATAGAAGTGATAACCTTTCCTTGTTCCTCCGCTTTGAACACCTGGTTGACAAACCTTAATGCATCAGCACAAGCTTTGTCTTTGGCAAAGAGATAAGGTGCTTCGGCACCTTCTGATTCGATAATCTTAACCAAATAATTCACCGCTTGACTAACAGTAGATGTTCCAGCCATTTTCAGTTTTTCAAAAGTGTCCTTTAATTGTTCCACTTTTGTTCGACGTTGCGTGGCGATTTTTAATGACATTTTGGCTATGCTGGCCGGAATAGGAGACAATCCTTGCGGGTTGTACAATTCCTTCAGGGTAGTCATAGCCATCATCATTTCTGCCGGCTTTAAGTGAGCATCAGTATTAAGAGAGAGCCCAAGGTGGCTGAACGATGTATTATTCTTCATGGCTTCAGCAGCATTCTTGGTAAACATTTTAAATGACTGAGCACCACTTCTTACCACGATAATGCCGGCTTTCAACATCAATGCTACTAAATAGCGAATGGTATCTTTGCTCCAGCCATACTGAGCACGGCTGAAGTGGTCGGATAGTTGTCCGCCATTAGCATCATTGTTTGAGGCGATATAATCCTTTATTTCAGCAAACGCAGCATGACCAGTTTCTATAACACCATTATCGCCTACAATGCCAAATGGATTGAGCGATTCGGGCAGCTTTGTAGAATCTTCATAAGCCAATAAATCACTAACAACAGAAGCTGACATGCTACGCGAAGCCAAAGGATATTTGTTGTAAACCTGTTCGGCAAAACTCTTTAAGGCTTGCGTCTTGTAAGTTTCTCCATTTACAGAAGTAGGCGAGCCCTTGCAGATGGTTTCGCTGTTGTTTTGTGATTGACGTAAAATGCGTGTGATTTCCTGACGATTCTTATCGGCATCTGCTTGTTGGGCTCGCAGGTAATCTTGGATTTCCTTATTAGTATCATGCCGATGATTGTTGCAAATGGTTTCGTCTCTCACTACATCAATTAGCAAGAGTTCTATATCCTGAGGCAAGGTGCAAACCCAAAACATGGTCTGCTTATTTTCCACTTTTGTACTTTCAGTCAGGAGCGCATTATGTACTTTCTCAAAGTCGCTGGCGTCCACGAAGCGAACGTTCAGCTTGATGTCACCTCCCGGAATCAACACGGGATTCTGTCTGCCACGGCATAATTCCACCGTTGCACTAATTGTCTTAGAGCCATAAATGCTAACAGATGGAGCCGGGGATAGAATATCGTGCACCAACTCTTTCATGACTTTGAATTTATCAGAGTCAGTTGCATTTATTCTGGAACGTTCATCTTGGACGCTAAGAATGGCATTGGTCATGAATCGGAAACGTCCATCAATTTCTTGGAGTGTAACGCCGGCTGTGTCTTTTATTTCATCCAGTAAAGCACGGAGTTCCGGTTTGCTCAATGGATGGCCAATCTGTTGGAATAGCAAGGAGCAGAGATTGTCGAACGACAAACAAAAGTCGTCCAACAATTGCATAATAGCTATCGTCTTGCATACTTTCACAGCCAATGGGTTGCTACTATAAAGTTCGATGGCTTTTTTGGCGGAAATGACAATTTCGCGAAAGTCTTGATTCTTCTCCATATACGGATGAAGAGCATCATAGAACAAATCCGGCGTAGCCATCTTGCCTAAAGGGCATTCTGCCAAATGGCCATCTACCAATAAGTCTCTAATCAATCGGATGACTGAACGAAGACCGGAGCCGCCACTTCGGCTTGCCAGCTTTTGAAGTAAAGCCAGCAAGATATCAATATGAACGGGGAAGAAGGGATAGAGATTGGCAAACAATTCGCTGGTCAATGGCTTCATATACAGCGAACGTTCCATATTTGTCAATCGCGTTTCCAACTTAATGGACGCTTCATTGCGATTGAACAGATCTGTCAATACTTCTTTTCCCTGTGGTGACTTTCCCAACAGTCGTTTTGTGATGATTTCCTTGATATCATCAGCTTCTATATCAACCTTAATGGGGAAACGGTCATTGAGCTTAAAGAGTTTATCTGAGTTAACTTGTGCTTGAGGATTATCTTCTGTCAAGGTTTGTTGAGCAGTACCGATGAGCCAAACATTTCCTTTAAATTGAGATTTTAGGATTTGCATGGTTCCCTGCATACTACGAATCAAATCTTCACTGCCTCCTACGTATTGACCAATTTCGTCGAGTACATAGATAATGCGTTCTTTGCTATATTTTTGTTTAACTAACGAACAGAGTCGTTTGAAGCGATCAGTTTCATTCTCAACAGATTCAACTTTGATAGCGTTATACTCTTCGGAAGAGGAGAAATATTCAGGCAATATGACTGGCGCAAATTTGGCAGCATATTTATTGGCAATCAACTTCTTTGATTGAATAACCTCCCAGTCTTTTCCCTCTGCTTTTACCATTTCGCAGAACTGGTCATATTTACCCTCTTCTTGAAGAATGGAAATAAAATCCATTAGTTTAGGATCGGTAGCCTTGATGCCAATGAGCTTCAACGTTTCGTAATACATTATATCGCTCACTGTCGATGTAATACCAGCTGTAGCTTCAGTGGTAAGGTCAATCATAATAACCAGGGGATCATACTTTTGGATAACCGCACGATGCAAGGTTTTGAGTGCATTATCTTCAATACGATTCATCAATTTTTCCCCAAAGCTGATACCATCCACCTTTAATGACTGCTGGAATGAATATCCCAAATATTTGGCAAATGAACTCTTACCTGAGCCATAGAATCCAGATACCCAAACACCTACTTCGTTGGAAGAATCTCGGAATGCAGACTCCAGTTCTTCGATAACCTTTTCATAGTTATCGTGCAACTTGTCGGTTACTACATATTCATTGATTTCGTTTTTTAGATTCTCCTCGCTATTATCTGCAAAAGTGACAACACTTTCAATTCGGCGATTGATGTCCTTGGACGAATCAAATAGTTCTTTTATGGTATTCATGTCTTAGAAGTTTTTTGAACGATAGCTACCGTCCATGGGATAAATATTTAAAAATGTTCTGGCAATGCCTTGAGCGCTGCCGGGGTAGAGAATTAAGATAGGAAGGTCAATCTTGTTGTATATCAATTGTTCGATGCGACCAATCTTATCATAAGGATGAAGAAGCTCAAGATCCTTGAGGATGAGCAAAGGGTGAGCTGTGGCCATCATCTCTTGTTGAACAGCAAGAATAGAATTGGCAACAACCGAATTGTCTTGTATTTCTTGCCGAATACTTTCATAAAGATCAAATTCATTGTCTTCATCTACCCATACTTCATCATAATATTCATGGTTGTGAATATACTCTTGCAGAACTTTGCCAATAGAAAGTATTTTTACATCGGCGAAGCCATGAAACTTAGCTTTGGGAATCAAATGAAGGGGAATCATACGATATACCTCCATAGCATCCTCTACATCATAATTCACGTAGCAGATGGGGCGATCGCCTGTTGGATTAAGTATATCAGGACGACTTAAATAAGCAAGTGCCTCCTCAAACTTTTGTTCATATAGTTGCATTGATAAATTCCTCCATTGATTTGTAATTCCATGAAATAGTTAACAATTCACCAGATGTCTGGGCCATATAGGCTCCTTTGAGACTAAGACTCATGATTCTCTCCAACACTTGATGACGAGTCAGGTTAAAGAGGCGCCATTCTTCCATTTCCCAAATGGCCATATCTGACAGTCCTACAAAATGCTGTTCATGCATAAAATAAAGAATTGTAAAGTCGTTTACCTCATAAGGTAGGATTTCCCCTTTACGGTTAATCATTTCATAATCGATAAAACATGAACGGACATATGAGGCGTTCCGCTTCTGTACAGACTCGCTCCATTTTGCTTTACCTTCTTTTACTAGGTTTTCAACGTATTTTGTGAAGGCGTCTCTATCAACAATATGCAGGTCTTCACTTTTGTATGAATTCAATACTTGTGTGACGGCATCGAAAAATACGGCATTTTCACGGGCGCAATAGACCATGAGAAGTTGAGTAAAATGTTTCAATGACAATCCACGTTCACGAATGAGTTTAAGCCAAAGAGGTACCTTGGCATTTACTTTCATGAATCTCTGGAAGAAGACATCATAGATAATATGAACCAGTCGATTTTCCGTTTTACATGACAGGCAATCATTTTCTTTCACACACTTAATGAGCGCATCCTTGTTCATGCTTTCTTGGTAGATTGAGAGCAGAGACAGCGTTTCATTAATCATGCCGGTGCCATGAGTTAACTGAGTTGTGTATTTAGGATTCCTCATCAATTGAAATATGGATAACAGCAATAACTGTTGGTGAATAAATTAGTATAATGATAAGCCATCACTCTTAGCGAAGAGTCAACATCTTCTGACAACTTCCCAATATTTATTGCTTCAAAACGGGGATCACACGCTACTGTAGCCATGGAACGGATAAAATCAAGTGGCTCCATGTCTAAGTTTATGTCTTCGTCTAAATGAAGTTTAAGATAGCCATAAATTTCCTCTTCTATTTGTATTGGACATTTGAAAAGGCTATACATATCTTTGGGTATAAAATTCTCATGAGTCTTTTGGACGATGTTAATCATCAAATTATAGAAGGCTAATTTGGAGGACTTGGGAAAAAGGTAATTCATATATTCCTTCGCTGCATTATCTTCCAAACATGGCCAAAGTCCTTTGTCGCATCCTGCTTTATAAACAGCAAAACGTAACTTAAGTAGATTGACTATATCCGTATTTTTCATGTTGCTCTTATTGTTTATTGGTAGGTATTAGCAATTCTCGAATGTCGGCTTCTAACAGTCTGGCAACTTCTGCCAATGTTTCTATAGATGGTTGTGATGTATTAGTACACCATTTGCTTATCGTAGCAGGGTCTTTGCCCATTTTCTCTGCTAACCATCTGGCTGTTTTCTTTTTCTCAACGAGAACCACTTTTAGCCTATTTAATTCTGCCATAATAATAAATTGATTGTAGTAATACGCAAAGATAAAACATTAGAATGACAATATAGAATATTTGTTTGATTATTTGATTGGTTTTTTCTATGAAAATTAGTCGATAACTCTACCGAACGCAGACTGACGCTTGCGGAAGTAGAGCCATCGAATGGTTTAGGCGGTTAGCTCACGGATGTTGGTCACCACTTCCGACTTATCGTATTTCATGCGATGCCGGAAGTGACGACTTTTTTGGAAGATGTACCATCCGGTTTGCTCCG
>OGZA01002822.1_pt1 | contig 10359 bp, 7 predicted proteins | sample 1576591 | NCBI WGS metagenome assembly OGZA01 (sample SAMEA3541565, study PRJEB24748) | human gut metagenome | biome: human gut; feature: human-associated habitat; material: faeces | place: China | collected 2012
TCCTGCACCGAGTCCGGATAAGAACTTGACGGCGACGAGTACCCTCCGCCCGAGTTGCCAGCCGACGAGCCACCACCGGAATACCCGCCACCTGAGTAGCCACCGCCGGTGTAGTCGTAAGAGGAACCGCTGTAGGACGCTCCCCCTCCAGTCGAGGTAGAGCTTGCTTGAGCTTGCGCGTCCTGGGCTTGTTGCCAGGCAGACTGAGCATCAGATACCGCAACAGTCTTCGCCTTCACGTCATCAACCGCAGAACGAAGCTCATCAATCTTCACCTTCAGCGCCACACGATCACCACTTGTCGCGGGCGTGGGCGCGCCCGCAGAGGCAGTGCCCGACTGGCTATCTTCACCGGACTGAGAAGAATCAGAACCAACAGCGCCCAATGTCTCATCCTCGGACGCAAGCCCCTTCAGTGTCTCGATCGCAGTTGAGAGCGCGTCGCGGACAGTATTGTCATCAACCTTCGACTCCGAGCCATCCAAAGTTGTCTGCGCAGACTCAATCGCACTGCGCGCTTGAGCGACCAGAGCATCATACGTGGACTGCACATACGTGTTCAGCTGGGTTTCGACGCTAGCCGTCGCAGAGGTAAGAGAAGCAATAGCGTTCTGGGCAAGAACAGTCTCCGCAGATAACTCCTCAGCCCCCGCACGCAGAAGATCACGCCCCACAGGAGTAGGTGGCGCACTCAGATCGATCCCCTCAGCAGAAGCCAGCGCGTCAGCCAGCACCTTCAACTCATCCTCGCCAACAGCAGGCGACTCTCCCGCAGCCTCGTTTGCTTCAAGAGCTTCCGCTTGCACCGTGCGCGCCTGCTCAAGAACACTAGCAAGCCCCATAGCACAACCAGTGTTCTCCTCAAGTGCAGACTGGAAAGCAACTGAGGCCACGTGATTCTGATAAGCGTTCACACCAGCCCACGAACCACCACCCACAGCCACCAACGCCAAAGCAACAACCGGAGCGACCACACGAGGCCGACGCCACCACGCACACGCCACCAAAGCAGGCGCAGTCTCTTCAGAGTCCTTCATCGCATTCAGCTCTGTTTCATCACTCATTGCCTCGTACGCCTTTCTGCGCAACCACTAAACGAAGTACTCTTCTCAATCATCGCCTATCAGCCAGCCAGGTTCCACAACCTCAACTGACCCGGTGTCACAACCACCTCTGCTGCAGGATTAACCGCATCAGCCTGAATACACAACCCAGGAACCGGCTGACCACTATAGGGAATCCACGTACCAAGCCAGCCAACACTTCCCCCAATCGGCACACCACGAACCCACGAACCCGCAGCAACAGAAGCAGGAGACGTAGCAACCAACGAGGCACACACAACCACCATCGCTGCAAGAGAGGCTAAGATAGACCTCAGCCGTGAGTAGTGTGCCACCCTAAGCACAGAAGAATCCACCATCATCACATTCCTTTCAACTGATGGGAATACATAAGGAACCCACCAACTTGGCGATCAGCTTTGCGCGAAGTGGGTTTCACGACGACGCCTGTCGTTGCCATCAGTGTTCCGCTCGGCGCACGTGGGTGCGAGTGGACTGAAAAGAAATTGTGGATAAGAGAATTGGGGATCTAACGCTTGTTGATAAGTGGGTGGTTCTGCGCCTAGAAAGACGCGGGAAGGCATCTTGCCTATCTCACCGATGGATATCAACATCAATTCTTTAGGAGCTCGCCTCCGCATCTCTACGTTGGAAGCCGACATTGTTGCCCCTCGGGTGAGGCATCCACCGGTGAAGTTGAAGACTTCCTCATCCCGATGGGTCACTCACCGAAGAGTGATATTCAGGAACGTTCCGGTGTCACGGGTTCAACGCTCACTGCAACGAACCTGTTTACTCACCGTGGTCTCGACTACGTTTCGCGTGAGCCGAACGTCAAACTGACTGTAGCTAGACAACTCAATAACAATCCGAGCAATCTTGAACGGTGGCGCCTATCAGAGAAGACCAGACCCAAGCATTCGAGAACAGCAATTCGACCCAAAACGCGCTGCACGAAGCTGGCCGACCCTAGAGCCCCAGAAGATCCTTCGTACGCGTACCATGCGTCTCGATAGCATCCACTTCAGGACGACCCGACGCATGCGAAATATGCACAACCAGCATCTGCGCGGTTGTCAGCCACGGACTCTCGGAAGGCAACAAGCGCAACAAAGTCGAAGGCGTGACCGCACGGATCGGATCCAACAGCGCCGGAATCGTCGGTCGATGCGCGCACACAACAACCGCGTTCGTCTGGCGCACACACTGCGCAACAACCGTCGAAGCCGACGCAGGATCAGTCGCAACCGCAGTTTCCGTGAGCTCATCGCGAACCTCAACCTGGCCCCCGCCGACGCTCGCCCACGGGCCAAGCGTCTGCTGGCAACGAATCCACGACGACGACACGGCGCGCTCAATCCCAAACGCACTGAGGACATCAACCAAGTCCATCGCCTGTCGTACGCCCAAACGCGTCAACGGGCGCGTTGCCTCATCACCCGCCCACTGAGTCCGCGACACCGCCTTCGCATGGCGAACGAGGCCCAACGTGACGGTAACAAGCCTGCCTTCTTCAGCTCGCGCGACAAGCTCTTGGAGCAGTCGCCGGTCGCCTCGGCGGGTGAGCATCTGCTCGGCTTGAGTGGGTGACACCCAGCGGGTCTCATCAATTTCGCTGGCCGGAGCTGGCTTCACGGGAGTGCGAACGCGGGAAATAGCAGAGGATCGCGACAGTTGCACAGGCGAAACAACCGGCTGTTTGTCCGTGGGTTCGGGCATACGAGTAGGCACAGGAGCCGGTTTTGGAGCCTGGCCTTTCTTTCGATTCGCGAAAATAGCCGGAGAAATACGAACTTTCGCCGGTGTAGACACTGGCGCAGGAACCGGCGTAGCAGTCGCCATAGGCGCGATCGTTGGCGTTTCCAGATCGGTGTGACGGCTATCGTCGGCCAGCGTGCCCACCCAGTAGCGAACTTCCTTCGTCTGCCCGGAGCCAAGCCGGTAGCGCTGAGTTGTCAGCGGAGCACCCAAAATAACGGAGGCGCCAGTTTCTTCTTCAACCTCGCGAATGGCGGCGCAGATGATCGGTTCGTTCGCTTCCGACTTACCTTTCGGCCACGACCAGTCCTTGTAGCGAGGGCGGTGAACCATGAGGACTTCAATGTCTTCGGGCACAATCACCTGCCCGGGAACGCCCCGGCGCTCGGGATCAACGAAACGCCACACTAAAGCTCCCGCAGCGCGCACAAGGCGCGTCGGGACTGGAGCCGGGCGAATCGAACGAGACACCCCCTTAGCCTACCGGCACGGCGCCCCACCCGCTGAATTAACGGAGATCACACAGCAGTTGCGGGTTCGACAAGCGACCACGCCGACTTGCTGGCTCAACTTCAGGGCACAATCCCCGTCGAGCGAACCCGCGTCACCCCCTCGCGTTACCGCCCGGTCACACGCGACGAGGCCGCCTCCATCAGCTCAACTTGCAAATCAACAAGGGGCGAGCCATCTTTGTTCACCTGATGACGCTTCCAATTTCCGCTCTTCTTCAGCGCCCACGATGAGGTCTTCGATGAAACGCCGCGCCTAATCAGGTTTGCGAGATACTCAACTTGGTCGGGGTCGCTAATGCGGACCAATGCTTCAACGCGCCGATCCAGGTTGCGGTGCATCAGATCGGCAGAGCCAATCCACACTTCTTCCTCGCCGGGCACCCCGAACGCGTAAATACGCGAGTGCTCCAGGTAGCGACCAAGGATCGAGCGGACGCGGATGTTTTCAGACAAGCCGGGAACTCCGGCGCGAATCGCGCAGATGCCTCGAACTTGAACGTCGACTTTCACTCCGGCCTGTGAAGCGCGATAGAGGGCGTCAATCACGGCCTCATCGACCGCGGAATTCACCTTGATACCAATCCACGCTTCGCCACCAGCCTTCTTGCGCGCGATCTGGGCGTTGATGCGTTCGATAAGCCCATCGCGAATCGACAGCGGGGCAACCAGCAGTCGGTGGAACGTCGAACGAGGCGCATACCCGGACAATTGGTTGAATAGGCGGGTCAGGTCTTGGGCGACCTCACGATCGCAGGTAAGCAGGCCAAGGTCCTCATAGCCACGCGCGGTCTTCGGATGGTAGTTACCCGTACCCACGTGGCAGTAGCGACGCAGACCGTCGGCTTCTTGGCGAACGACCAAGGAGAGCTTGCAGTGTGTTTTCAAGCCGACCATGCCGTACACGACATGGACGCCCGCGCGCTCCAGTTTTCGCGCCCAGCCGATATTCGCTTCCTCGTCAAAACGTGCTTTGATCTCGACAATTGCAACGACCTGCTTGCCGGATTGTGCTGCTTCAATCAGCGCCGACACGATCGGCGAATCACCGCTGGTGCGATACAGCGTCTGCTTCATTGCCAGCACGTTGGGATCGCGGGCAGCCTGGGTGATGAATGCCTGCACCGACGTTGCAAACGAATCGTAAGGATGATGGAGCAAAACATCATGCGAGCGGATCTGAGCGAAAATATCACCCGCACGTGCCGACTCGAACTCCGCCAAACCAGCGGCGGTCACCGGCACGTACTTCGTGTACTTCAAGTCCGTCAGATCCAGATCATGCAATTCGTTGCAGAGTGTCAAGTCCAGCGGAGCCGGGACGCTGACTACGTCAGCCGGCGAAATCTCAAGCTTTTCGATCAGGAAGTCACGAACAAACGGCGAAATTGTATCCTCAACTTCGAGGCGTACAACCGGGCCAAACTTACGGCGCAGAAGCTCTTCCCCCATCGCCGTCAGCAGGTTTTCAGCGTCGTCTTCTTCGACCTCAAGATCTTCGTTACGCGTCACTCGGAACCCGTGAGCTTCAACGATTTCAACACCGGGGAACAGGTGCTCAAGGTGTGCGCGCACCACGTCTTCGAGCGTGATGAATGTCGTGCCCTCATCAGTCGCCACATACGATTCCGCAGGTCCACCACCGATCACAGAATCCACGTTAATCAGGCGCGGAAGCGACTGGGGAACCTTCACGCGCGCGAAGTGCAGTTTGCCCGTCAGCGGATTGCGGACAACAACCGCGAGGTTCAAAGACAGGCCGGAAATGTAAGGGAACGGGTGTGACGGGTCAACCGCCAGCGGGGTCAGAACAGGGAAAATCTGGCGACGGAAGTAGCGGGTGAGTTGAGCACGCTGATCTTCAGACACATCATCCCATCGAGCCAAACGAATCCCCTGCTCAGCAAGTGCCGGCAGAATATCGTCCTGGAATGCACGCGCCTGACGCGCAGTCAACTCCTGCGTACGCGCCTGAATTCCCTCAAGCACCTGACGCGGTTCCAACCCAGACGCGCCCTTCTTCGCGATCCCCGCGGCGATGCGACGCTTCAAACCGGCAACGCGCACCATATAGAACTCGTCCAAGTTCGACGAGAAAATCGCAGTAAACCAGGCGCGTTCTAGCAGTGGCAACGTTGGATCTTCCGACTGTTCCAAGACACGCTGGTTAAACGCCATCCACGAGATCTCACGATCCGCGAAACGCCCCTTCGGCAGCGGCTTGTCCTCTCCGATTGGCGCAGACATATCAACGTCAGTCGTCAAAGCGGGCAGCAAAATACGAGGCGTGGCAACATCATCGTCATACTCAGAATCCTCATGTTCAACGCCCACAAGCCCGCCAGCCTGCGAGGCCGGCACAAACATCTCTGTTGCCCGAGCGGTCTGAACACCATTGGTCACCTGAGTCGTATCCGCGTTCTGCGCATCATCGCGCTCATCGGGCATGACCGGTCCCGGCCACGACTCGTCAGGCGCAAAGAATGTGGGTTCGTCGTTCGACATGAGGGCCTCTTCAAGCATCGTTGCTTTATGCGCGTTGGCGCATTGAACTGCCTTCTATGGTGTCATTGAGCGGGCGTTTTCGCACGCCAAAAGGGCTTCAACGCACCAAAAAATCACAACGTGCGGGCATTGTGCTCTTGCAGTGCCCTCGTACCCCGCCGACTCACTATTCGAGCGCACCAATATGCGCCTCACGCGCACTGACGGACAGCTCTTCCGCAGTCTTCAAAAGCGCCTTCGCACGCGTCGAAACCGGGTAGGCCAGCGGGTCATTCGGGTCCGTGATCCACGAACCGCCACCACCGAAACCAGCAGCCAGTACTCGCATCGCATTCGACGCGTTCCAGATGACCTCTTCCAGATCATCGTCCGTCAGCTCGCCGGTCAGCAGTCGAGCGACATCCGCCATCACGTCCGCCAACTCCGGCAAGTTAAGAGGGTGTTCCAGTCCCGGAACAATATCGGCGTAAGCTCCGTCCACGTATCGCTCATCAACGAGGCCCGGCTCGCGTTCATACCACTCAAGTAGAAGATAGAGGCGCCACAAAGCACCCGGCAGAGTGAACTCCGGGCTACGCGACCAGAGGTGTGCCACCTGGTCCACGCCCCGATTCCGGACAAGAGCTCGAAGACGAAGCGTGGCCTCGCGGTCAAAATCCTCATCGCCCACGCCCATCAGCGCCCACGCACTTGAATGCGCCAAACCGGAACTTGTCGCCGGGTTCTCGTCGCCGACGATTGACTCCGCCTTCGCTGGCGTCAACATGGCGGGGCGACGCGGTGGACACGATTTAACCATTAGAAGAATCCTTATTACAATGGAGGTAAGATCTTTACGATCTTGGGCGGTTCACGCGCTTTGGCGCGACCGAAACCGCTGGGCCTATAGCTCAATGGTAGAGCAGCGGACTTTTAATCCGTGGGTTGGGGGTTCGAGTCCCCCTGGGCCTACCACCGCTTGCTTCGCAGGCTTTTCAAATGCCAATTTACCTGCACGTTTGCAGATCAGTGTGCGCACCATCGTTTCACATAGCTCACCCCTTAGCCTTCCACATTGGGGCTACCAAGACCCTTCGAATCCGCCCCCTTCGTCGGCTTCATGTGCACCTCCGCATTCTCCTCACAGAGATGACTCGTCGCATCAAGGGGCGCAGAAACGCCATGGCGACGGCACTCCAATTGCGTGACACCAACTAGCTCATCGGACTTCGGGCGTAGCTGGGCGCGCCCTGCGACCGAAGCAGGCGACATCTGTGCAAACAGGCCGATTGCAATAGCTGCGCCAACGTACTGGATCAGCGCCGAACCGACGATGAAAAACTGAGCGGGAACCCTGTCCAGCCTCGACTGTGAAGGAAGCGATAGCACCGCGCGTCATTCGCCCGCGGGCACGAAAGTGAGCGCTGCGGAGTTCATGCAGTAGCGGTTGCCCGTCGGCTGATTCGGCGCATCTGGGAACACGTGACCAAGGTGCGAACCGCAGTTCGAGCAACGAACCTCGGTACGGACCATGCCGTGCGAGCGGTCTTCGATCTCGGTCGTCGACGCGTCTTTCGCCTGATAGAAGCTCGGCCAACCGCAGTGCGATTCGAACTTGGTGCTCGCATCGAACAGCTGGACACCACACGCCGCGCAGTGATACGCGCCGTCACGAGTTTCCCCCAGCAACTCTCCCGTGAAGGGGCGTTCGGTCCCCGCCTCGCGTAGCACGTGGTACTGCATCGGCGTCAAGATACGCTTCCACTGCGCATCGGTCATGTTCGCTGCATCGTTCAAGCTTGGAAAATCAGTCATACACCTATTGTCACCCTTCATACGCCTATTGTCGCCATGAGGGACGAGAGTGCGATTCGCGATTAACCTTCGGACTTACCTTCACGCGGGTAGATGACAACCAGAGCGAATCAGAGGTGCTGGATCTTCGTTTCCGTCAGATCTTCGTCATGACCGTCGCCAGATTCTTCGCCATCACACACGATGACTGGGAAGGATCCGGTGGCGTTCATTGCTTCTTGCTCGCGCGTTTCCTGTTCGCGCTCGCGACGTTGACGCGTCGCTTCACGTTCCGCGAGCGCGTCTTCACCCGGGCCGGCGAAGATCGCGGATCGTTCTTCAGCGTCAGGGGAACCGGAGAACAAGCGTTCTCCCTTGCCACTGGTTGAAAGGGTCATTGTTATGGCGTCCGGTTCTTTACTTTGCGAAGAGGTGTTTTTACCCTGCGAAGACGAGGTGGCTTGCTCTAAAGTGCTGGCCGACCCATTTTTTTCGCTGAGCTCGTGGGCGCTAATAGCCTCCGTGGCCGTTACACTCTGTGTTCCAGACACTGGCGATGAAGATTCTTCGGTGCCCGGTTGGACACCCTTCGCAACAGCTTCGAGCACCTTCTGTAGCGTCCCGCGAGTCATCACCTGAGTCGAGGAATCGTCGCGCGGGGAGGCCTCTGCGCGGTCGCCCGCTTCAGCCAAGTCGCGTATACGATCCGCCATTGCACGTCGACGCGCACGCTTTGCTTTACGGCGTGCCGCAACCATACGGGCAGCGTGCTCCGCATCGATGCCTGCATCCTCACCTTCAAGGGCGTGACGTGCATCTTCAATCGCCGTATTACCAGACTCGTGGCCCAGCGGAACCGAGGTGTCTCCGGCGATCGAGCGCAATTCAGCAGCGAACGCTGCGACCTGCGCGCGCGAGGTGTCGTGCGCAACCGGTGTTCCCTGGTAGGTCTGAACGCGCGTCGATGGTCGAGTCCACGGTTCTTCGGCGACAATCCATTCGATCAGGCGTTCTCGCAAGTGACAGCGCAGATCCCACAGGTTTCCAGAGTTCTCGGCGGACACCAGAATTCGGATCGTGACCGTCGAGGTATCGGATGCCGTCATCTGAACGTTCCACGTGCGCCCGTCCCACAGATCCGTCGAGGTCAGGATCTGCTCCACCTTCTGGCGGATCAGCGCCATCGGAGCAGACCAGTCCAGCTGGACTTCGACCGTTCCGAGCTGAGCGGCAGCCCGTCGCGTCCAGTTCTCGAAGGTTGTTGAGGTGAAGTAGGTCGAGGGAATAATCAGGCGTCGCTCGTCCCACACTCGGACAACCACGTACGAGAGCGTAATTTCTTCAATCGCACCCGACTCCCCTTTCGCGTTCGCGACAACAACGTCGCCCACGCGGATCGCGTCCGTGAAAGCAAGCTGAATTCCAGCGAATACGTTGCCCAAGGTTTGTTGCGCGGCAAGACCTGCGATCACGGAGATTAAACCAGCGGACGCAAGAAGAGTTCCCATCGCTTGGCGCGCGGCCGTGAACGTCCCCAGAATGACGCAGATACCGACAATCACAACGAGGACCTGCGTCAAACGTCGTAGCACCTGGGCTTGAGTTGCGAAGCGCCTCGAACGCCCTTGATCTGCGCGGTTACGCAGGCGCGCCGCGTCTTCAAAGACCCACGCTGCCGAATACAGGATCCACGTCATCGCAACAATTGCCAGTATCAGCAGACCGTGAAGGGCGCTGGAAACTAGGGCCCCGTTCGACCATTTCGTCAGATCTGCTTCTTGCAGGCGCCAATCTAGTCCGATCCACGCACCCCAGACCATCGCTGTGACATACACGGGTGTGCGAACGCGCTTCACCAGCGCGGCTCCCACAGGCCAGCGACGGAAGGTTCGACCGAGAAGTGCGGAAACAAACGTGGCAACAACGAAACCGATCACCGCTGCCACTGCCGCGCTGAGCAACAGTGAAGCAATATCAATGGCATTGCTCACCGCGACTTCCGCAACGCCCGACTGGGCGCCATCAGATTGCACGTCAGCTTCCGTGGCTATATACGAGGCTCCCCAGAGGGCCGGCGCGTGCGAAGAAAACAGAGTCGGCACAGTCATAGTCCAAGCCTAGGGGGTGATTCTTCAGATTGCTGAAGACGCCACGGGCTTAGACGCGGACACCGAAAGCCTCAAATTGGAGAGAAACAATATGGAGTTTTCAGTGAATTTTAGCCATTTTTATTAACTGTGAGTCGGTTCACCATGATTCCGTTTTGCATTCCACCCCGTTTTACACATATGCTTTTCCTCGTCTTCGGACGCCACTTTGGTGGCCGAAAAGGCCCCCATCGTCTAGCGGCCTAGGACACCGCCCTTTCACGGCGGCGACACGGGTTCAAATCCCGTTGGGGGTACTCTCTGACGGCACTCGTGCTGAACAGTGAAAATAACTCAATAGGTCTTACCTGTTGTAAGGCCCCGTAGCGCAGTTGGTTAGCGCGCCGCCCTGTCACGGCGGAGGTCGCGGGTTCGAGTCCCGTCCAGACCGCCAATTAATGGTTCCGTAGCTCAGTCGGTAGAGCAGAGGACTGAAAATCCTCGTGTCGGTGGTTCGATTCCGCCTCTGGGCACCAGATCTGTAATTCGAGAATTCTGTTACGGATTGCTATTATTTTCCTGCTAATGCAGGATTTTTTTTGTAAATTTTTAGTGGGTTTTTCATTTTTATTTAATTTATGTATATTGAGGGTATAAATACCT
>OGZA01002824.1_pt1 | contig 10356 bp, 9 predicted proteins | sample 1576591 | NCBI WGS metagenome assembly OGZA01 (sample SAMEA3541565, study PRJEB24748) | human gut metagenome | biome: human gut; feature: human-associated habitat; material: faeces | place: China | collected 2012
CTTGGCGATATCTCTATATCCGTTCAAACCCATATCGATTATTTTACTGTCTAATCGGAATTTTAAATCGTTTCCTTTGCTAATTTGTAATTGGCTATTGGGATAGTACCGTAGACCAATGTCGTAACACCTCTTGATAAAGTCATCTGAATATCTTCCTGTTTTATGCTCATAATAATTTAATAAGTCACATATACAAAATGCAACAGATTCAATTTTTGATAATGGTTTCATAAATAAGCCACTTTCTATAGCAACTTCAGAAACATTGAAGGTTTCCATGATAAAGCTTGATCGGGAAAATGTTCCTGTTGTCATTTCCAGATTCCACCAATTTCCCTTCTCATCTTTGTGTTTTACATAGCAGTGCATGGGGACAACCGCTATAAACGCCTCCACATGAACTTCATTGGCTAAAATCTTATAAAGAAATGGTAATGACCTACAATTACCTCTTTTTCTTTTCAAAAGACGTGAAACCAATGAACTTTCTATATTTGAATTACTCATAAAATTTTCAAAGTCATACTGATACGGTTTGAAATCATTTTCAGGAATACTATCAGACATATATGTAAAGACAGCCCAATTTCCGGCAGTTTTATACTGCCTTAAATTACGATTATCTATCATTTTATCAAGTATAGGTTTTATTCTCAATATTTCATTGTTATAATCCTCCCAACTCATTTGGCCTTCATAATAGGCATTTTCTACAAGAAAAACCGCCTTTTTAAAACTTAGAGGTTTTTCCCCTTTCAACATCTGGCTTATTTCATTTATAGCAATGTCGAAATGTTTCTGGATATTGGTAGGTACGGGATGAGATAAAGCCTTTTTGTTGGTATGAAAATCTGCCCATTTCTGACCTGAACCGAATGTTTGTGCATTTAATTGCAAAAATACAATAAAAGGCAATATATAAATTAATCTTTTCATATTCTACGAAGTCTATATGACCATAAATTCTTATTCAATTAACTTTATAAATTACATTGTTTTTTTATATCATGGGCATTTCATAATGAATTTATGTTGTTAGCAAAATTAGAAAAAAATATGAAATAAAATAGTGATTACATCATATTTTTTAAAAACTTCTATTTCAGTTACTTATTTGCTGAGTAAATTCCACTATGTGAAAAGAGAAGAAATTGTGCGAGATGAATTTTATATTGAATTCTGATTAAAAAAGTTAGTGCCCCTGCACTGCCGGAGGGCAGATACAGGGGCACAGGATACTAATGAAGAATTTTTATAAGATAGTACTTTCTCTTGACGGATTTTCTTATTGGGCACTAACCTCTATGATGCGGCTGCTTAAATCTTGTCCTGTGAACAGGCCGAGACCTACCGTCATCAGGTATTCTCCGGAATAAACCTGATCATCTCCTCCCAAGCTGGGCCATGCGCCCGGCATCAGGTTGATCTCTTTCACTTTATACATTCTGTTAGCTTCCAAGCCTTGCAGACGTACCGGAAGCAGCCGTTCTCCGTAGCGCGGATGGATATCGAAAGCAAATACGACTGCATTGCTTTTGTCCTTGCTGATGTACATGGAAGAGGTATGTTCGCGTTCACCTTCATAAGGAGATACGAGACGATAAAGGTCACCCTCTAAAATAACGGGTTTCAGGCGATTATATTCCTGTACGGCTTGGCGGCAATACGTTTGTTCGTCGTTTGTCAGATCATCCATTTTGATGTCGAACCCTAATTTGCACATCATGGCTACGTCGGTACGGAATTTGACACTGGTTTTCTTGTTCCATGTAGTCACGTGTGCACACAGGGTTTTGCTGGGGAATACCTGTGAGAATCCCCATTGGATGAACAGGCGTTCGATCGGATCGGTGTTGTCACTTGGCCAGAATTCTGTAAAGTACTTCAATGCCTCGAAGTCGGAACGTCCTCCGCCACCGGCGCAGAGCATCATCGGCAAGTTCGGATATTTGGCTTTGACGCGTTCAAGCACTTTATAGAGTCCGCGCACATAGTCTATATATAGATGTGTTTGTTTCCCTTTCAGGTAGGTTGAATAAATGTTGGTGATGGGGCTGTTGCAATCCCATTTAAAATAAGCGATACCCGGATATTTCGTCATCAGATTGTCTACAATTCCAAATACATAATCCTGAACTTTCGGATTACTAAGGTCCAATACCATTTGATTTCTGAAGTAATATTCATCTCTGTTCGGCAGATGGATTACCCAATCCTTATGTTTTTCATAGAGTTCGCTTTTAGGATTCACCATCTCCGGCTCAATCCATAATCCGAATTTTATACCTTTGCCGGTTGCTTCTTTCACCAGTTTACCGATGCCGTTCGGCAACTTCGTCACTGTTTCATCCCAGTCACCCAAGCCCTGACGGTCACTGCTACGGGGATATTTATTGGCAAACCATCCGTCGTCCAACAGGAACATATCAACTCCCAGCGATTTGGCTTCGTCCATAATATCGACCAGCTTGTCTTCATTAAAATCGAAATAAGTGGCTTCCCAGTTATTCAGCAAAGTCATACGCGGTTTATCGCCGTCTTTTACCTGATATTTACGGGCCCATTTATGGAAGTCGCGGCTTGCTTTTCCTTTCCCTTCCGCACTGAAAGTAAAGATAAACTCAGGAGTCCGGAATATATCCTGTGGCTTCAACGAATATTCTGAAGCATAGTTGTTTATGCCGGAAAGGATACGCAAATTATTCAAATTATCCACCTCAAAAGTAAAACGGAAATTCCCCGTCCAACCAATGGTTCCGAAAAGGACTTCTCCTTCATTTTCCTTTGATTCCTCATTCAGTGCAAGCAAAAAGAAAGGCGAATTGAACATATTGGCACGGCTTCCCAACTTGGTATCCAATACTTTTTTACCAAATGAAAGCTGTTGTTCCGTCATGTTGACTTCATGTGCCCAGTCTCCGGCAAATTCTGTCAGAAAATATTTACCAGCATTCAAATGAAGCAAAGAAGAAGCATAATTATAAAGCACAACCGGCTTCTTCTCCTGATGAGATATCTCGGTATACGTTTTGATTATATTTTCTTTGGCATAAGCAATAAAATGAAGATCAACCGTTACGGGATAAACGTCATCTTTCAGTTTAATAACGGTTTCCGTAACACCCGGTTGCAAATCGCTGGTTTTATAAGATACATACTTCAGCAACAGGGAAGGATTGCCGTCATTGTGCAATATCCGGATAGCCGGTTCGAAATAATCTTCCATACCATGTGTGATATAAGCCTCGCCAAGCATAGGCAACTGGTCGATATCACTATCAAAACGGAGTTTTTGCCCTACATATGATTGATACAAACGCCCGTTATTACCTACTTTATAAATCAGACTGATATTGTCTGTTGTAATAGGAATAATTGTTTTATCGTTGGCTTTCAACGATATAGATATAACAATCAGGCAGATTAAAAGAAATAATTTGTTTTTCATTTCATTATTTTACTTGGTTTACAATACGTATTTACTCTACTTGAAAATTGAAAACAACTATCATACTATCATAATTTTCCTGCATCTTACTGTTTACTAAAGGTTTACACAGCTAAAAAACATTCTTCAACTATCATAAAACTATCATTATACTATCATACAACTGTCATGCTTTTCAGGATATAACCAGTGAGATCAATAGTGTAGTCAGTTATCCGATGATACTTGTATTTTTCATGAAACCTACTGTCTTTTTTGACAAAGGTAAGTATTAAAACAAATTGACACCCGGGTGTCAGGTACTTTGAGACCCGGATGTCGACTATGGTTACACCCGGGTGTATCTATCGGTAACACCCGGATTGGATAAATAATAAGTCCCTTTTCTTGTCAAATAAAACAAGTAAGTCTTTCTATTTAATCAATAGGTTTATACATCCAAAGCCCCTATAAGCTCTTTGGCAGATTTGAATCCATGTCTGTCCAGGTATTCATTCATGCCATCGATCACTTTTACAGAGACAGTCGGATCTATAAAATTATAGGTTCCAATCTGTATGGCAGTAGCTCCGGCCAACATAAACTCGACGGCATCTTTCCAGTTGGAAATACCTCCCAAACCGATGATAGGAATCTTAACTGCCTTGTAAGTTTGCCATACCATACGCAGGGCAACCGGCTTTACACAAGGACCGGAAAGGCCACCGGTTATTGTAGATAATATAGGTTTACGTTTCTCTGCGTCAATGGCCATGCCAAGCATGGTATTGATAAGTGAAACAGAGTCGGCACCTTCGGCTTCGACCGCTTTGGCTATCTCGGTAATGTCGGTTACATTAGGAGAAAGTTTTACAATAAGGGTCTTGGGATAAACCTTACGGACAGCCTTCACAACCTCGGCTGCACCACAGGTTGTAACCCCGAAAGCCATACCACCTTGCTTCACATTCGGACAGGAAATGTTAAGTTCGATAGCCGGAATTTTATCCAGTTCAGCTATTTTTTCTGCACATTCCACGTATGTTTCCACCGACGAACCGCTCACATTTACGATCATATGCGTATCGATATCCTTAATAGCAGGATAGATATGATCGACGAAATATTGTGCTCCTTTATTTTGCAAGCCTACCGCATTTAACATTCCGGAAGGAGTTTCCGCCATGCGGGGATACAGATTTCCTTCACGTGGTTGGATGGTTGTTCCTTTTACAAAAATACCACCCAGTCTTGAAATATCCATAAAGTCTGAATATTCGACTCCGTATCCAAATGTACCCGAAGCAGTCATTACCGGGTTTTTTAACTGCAAATTTCCTATGTTTACATTTAATTCAGCCATCTCAATTTCTCTATATTAAATACGGGACCTTCAGTACAAACACATACATGACCATCTTGGGTATTTTCCACACAGCATAGGCAAGCACCTATACCACAAGCCATTGTATTTTCCAGTGAGACTTCGCATGTGATCGATTCAGCGGCGGCATATTTGGCAACAGCTACCATCATCGGCTTCGGTCCACATGTGTAAATCCAGTCAAAATGAACATTTTTCAATACGGAATGATTTGTTACATAGCCTTTTTCACCCAAAGTGCCGTCTTCGGTAGTTATGTGAACAGTTCCTATCTTCGCAAACTCATCCAACTGCAACACATCATCCTTTGAACGGGCTCCCAACAGAAATACCGGTTCAAAACCGGCGTTCTTCAAGGCTGATCCCAGGCATAACATCGGAGCAGTACCGACACCACCGCCAATAAGCAGTAATTTCTGATTTTTATCTTCACTGGCAGGAATTGTAAAGCTGTTACCCAATGGCAACATGATATTTACAATATCTCCGGGACGGTATTCTGCCATACAACGTGTACCATCGCCAACCAATTGGATAAGCAACCACAATTCGTTGGTTGTTCTATCTACAAAGTTGATTGAAATAGGCCGGCGAAGAAATGTTGTAGGAGAGTTATCCACGAGCACCTGAACGAACTGGCCGGGAAGCATTTCCGGCAAAGTGTCGTCGCAGGTTAACTTTAGCAGGCAATAATTTTTATGAAGGCGGTTGTTTTCAGTTACCTTCATATCTAACATGTACTTCTTCATATAATATGATTACTCAATTTCTATACAAAGATACATGAATAAGATGTATATAGCAATGTTGGGTTAGTCTTTCTTGTTTTTTTCGGGGGTAAAAGTCTCAAACGTATTATCTGAATAGAATATCATTATTTTGCTCACATTTCTGGATGGCTTATCCTGGCATACAATCTGTTCAATAACAGGCTGTTTAGTAGTGTTTACAGGTGTTTCAACCCTAATTTCCTTGCGATATTCGGGAGAATCTTGTACATTGGACGGAATTATCGTCGTATTTGTAAACAAATTGGGCTCAGTTAACACATGTTCACGCATCATAGTACCTTTACCAAATAAAAGCCAGTCGGAGTCTACGTATGTAAACCGTTCCAATATTTTAATTAGTACATCCAGGCTCGGATTATTTCTGCCGGATATAATATGCGACATAGCCGAACGTTGGATACCGATTGCTTCGGCAAATTTAGAAGGAGTCAATCCTTCGTGTTCCATTACTGCTAAAATACGTTCTTTCATTACCAAAATACGATTTATTTACCAAAAATCACTGCCAATCTGTCTGTTTACATGAATATAGTATAGAATTATATACCGATACAAATATAAATCATTATTTCCAATTGTGCAATTTATTTTTATAATCATATATGGATATATTTGTAACACGCAGTATAATAATGTGACGCACACTTTTGTAAACCCCTATAACAAGCCCCTAAAAGAGATTAAAGTAGCATTGATGATTTTATTAAATAAAAACCTGTTGTATAGGTGATTAAAGATTATTATTTTAGCTAAAATGACTTCTATTTCACATTTATATACGAGAATATTGCCATAAATTAATGTAAACGATTAATTTAATTAGATAACAGGCTGGGTTTTGATATTTTATCATACATATTTGCAATAACAGTATTTAAACCTATTTTTATTGATTTATATTAGTAATGTATATTGGTTACATTTGTATTTATGCCACTATAGATACATAAGTAACGCGCTTGTTTTATTTACGTAAACACATCTGATCCGACACAAATGTTACAGTACATATATCTGTTATTGCTGTAAACAGGCAATACACTATTGAAAAATGTTTCTGACAATTTGTCCTATCCTATGTGAATAATTCAGGAAGAAAGCGGATACTTTTGTATCCTTCACTCTAAAACTTGATTTTTTCGTGATATTTGTGAACAATTATACGGGAAGAAAGAAATATTGAATTCTCAGAGGGGTAAAATGTAAACTAAGTTATTGAAAAACAAAATAAAGAAGGTCATTTTGAAGGTTCATAAATCCGAGCATTCCAGAGAAATAACGATAAAAAACAAAAACTGCATGTGCACTAATTCAAATTTTTAGTGACACATACAGTTTTTCTATTGTTAAGTACATTTTATGCTAATGAAGAATTTTATATAATAATTCCTTGAGTAGATCAGCATCAGATGCGGAAGAATTATCTACCCCTTTCGATCTGGCATCGGTAGTCCGGATATCACTTATCAGATTAAAAACTTTCATAGCCGGATAATTTCTCAATCCGGTCATATAATCTTTTACCTGAAAAGTTCCTCTTAATCCTAAGGCTGTCATCAATCCGGTTTCCGATCTGTCTTTCGTATAATAACAAATCAACAGGTTGGAGAAATAATTAAAAATTACAGGAAGGGTCATCTGTATAGGATTACTTTTGGGGTTCTTTTCAAAGTACTGGGCAATCCGGTTTGCTTTTAAAACATCCTTTACAGCAAGTGCTTTTATTAACTCAAAGTTATTGTATTCTTTACTGATTCCTATATTCTGTTCTATCAGTTCCGGAGTGACGCGTTTTGGAGCCTTTTCAGGCAAGATCAATACCAGCTTGTCCAATTCCTTACTTAGACGGCTTAAATCGTTTCCAAGGAAATCTGAGAGCATTTGAGCGGCCTTCTGATCGATTCCTATGGAACGTTGCTGCATAAATGAGACGATAAACCCCGGCATTTTATAATCCGGAATCTTTTTCGATTCGAATAGAATCCCGTTCTTTTCGGTTGCAGCGGCCAATGTTTTCCGCCTGTCCAGATTCTTATACTTATAGTTAACAACCAGCACAGTCGACTTAAGCGGATTTTTCACATAGTTGGTCAGCAATTCTATATCACGGACCAACTGGGCTTCCCGCACAACCACCAACTGATATTCCGACATCATCGGAAACCGGCGGGCTGCATTTATAATCATAGCCGCATCCGTATCCGCCCCATACATAATCATCTGATTAAAGTCGCGCTCGGATTCGGCAAGCACATTTTCAATAAGCAGATCTGTTATCCGGTCCATAAAGAAAGGTTCTTCACCCATTAATATATAAACGGGCTGGAACTTCTTGGCCACGATATCCCGGCATATTTCTTCAAACGTATTTTCTTTTTTTGCCATAATAAAGACTTAATTATTACCAACTAAAACGGATGTGGCGTACCGTTTTCTTCTCATCTATGATCTGATGGAGTGCTTCAATACCCAATTTCACATGTTCCGGAGCAAAGCTACGGGTAACGATACGGTCGCTGGCTTCTGTTTTTACACCGTCTTCCTCCATCGGCTTATCCGAGATCATCAGTAAAGCACCGGTCGGAATCTTGTTTGCAAAGCCGGCAGTGAGTAATGTGGCGGTCTCCATATCTATGCCGGTCGCATGTGTCCGCTTCAAATAATCTTTGAATGCCGTATCATATTCCCAGACACGCCGGTTGGTTGTATAAATCGTCCCGGTCCAGTAATCTTTTCCCTGGTCGCGGACGGCAGAAGAGATGGCACGCAACATGGAAAAAGCGGGAAGCGAAGGTACTTCCGGCGGCAGATATTCATTGGAAGTTCCTTCTCCACGGATCGCTGCAATCGGAAGAACATAGTCTCCCAGATTATTAGCTGTTTTCAATCCTCCGCATTTTCCCAGAAACAGCACAGCCTTGGGGGTTACAGCCGATAAAAGATCCATGATCGTTGCAGCATTTGCACTTCCCATCCCGAAATTAATGATAGTAATACCTTCGGCCGAAGCATTCGGCATCGAGCTTTTCAGTCCGAGTATAGGAACATTAAAATTCTCGGCAAATAGTTCTACGTATTTGGTAAAGTTCGTGAGTAGTATATACTTATCAAAATCTTCCAGCTTACGATCGGTATAACGAGGCAGCCAATTTTCTACGATTTCTTGTTTTGTTTTCATAAATCATTACCTTTGAGGGTATAATTATTGTGTATAATATAAACGACAAATATAATAAATGCTGTCATTAAACTTACCAACATTCGCTGCGAAAGTAAAGGAAAAAGACGGGAAGCACACTATATTCGATCCCGTACGCCGCAAATATGTTGCACTGACTCCTGAAGAATGGGTCCGCCAACACTTTGTAAATTATCTGATTACGCATAAAGGATATCCCAAAGAACTATTAGCAAATGAAGTTCCATTAAAATTAAACGGAACATCCAAACGATGCGATTCAGTCGCATACAACCGCTTTTTAGCCCCTTTAATGATCGTAGAGTACAAAGCCCCCACCATTGAGATAACGAGTGCTGTATTCGATCAGATAGTACGTTACAACATGGTGCTGCATGTACGTTACCTCGCAGTCAGCAACGGCATCAGCCATTTCTGCTGTAAAATAGACTACGAAAATTTCACTTATTCTTTTCTGGAAGGTATCCCTGAATATAAAGAGCTGGAATGAGAAAAACAGATAAGAAGAGACAATAGCTTTATTCTTATTTACCTGAAAACAGACAGATAAACAAATATTACATTTTTTACACAAAGCATCTCCCCTTATCCTTCAACGTATGGTTGCCGGACAAGGGTTCGTCAGCCCAACCAGTGACTGTAATTCCTTATCAGAAATTTAGTTTGAAATATATGCGGCATCATGCAGACCTTATATTCAGTTGTTCCTTCCTGTTCCCCCGCAAAAACAGAATCGGAAGCAACCGGAATTAATCGGGTCGCATTATCAGTTTGAAAAAACTGGCTTATTTCACCTGTGACAACAGGCAAACACAAAAAAACCAACACTCCCAGGAGCATTGTCATCCAAAATTCTGAAGTATATATAGTAATAAACTGGTATAGCATTTCCGTATGTTAACAATTATACGGAACAAACATAGCAATATTTATTTAATAAACAAACATTTACAGAATAAATATTGCTATTAGGAGTATTTTTTATAAAACAGAAGCGGTTCTGTTATGATAGATAGCGATAGAATCGATTCTCGGCGTATCCGCTTTATGGATATACACTGAATTATCAATCCCATGGATCGGCTGGCTGATTTCTTCTTTTTCATTGAAAAGAAGAGAGTAACCCAGTATGACTGCAAAAAAAGATAAAATCAACGGCTTCATAATCTTGCTCAATTTTTATGTCTCTATTAGCTAAGATGTAATAAGAACGAAAAATGCTGCATGATATTACATAGGAAAGTACATTTTATTCGTTTTTCTATAGAAAATTTGTTGAAATTCAGGTTTCAGAACTATATAATAAATTGGGTATATGTATTTTATATGGCTTTTTAATAAATAGAACAGAAAAGAAAAAAGGGAAGAAAACTTTAATTTTCCTCCCTTTCCGTTATGTAGATCTATAATCGACCTTTCAATTATGCACCGAAGTCATCGAAATGTAACATTTCACGAGGTACACCCAGATTGTCAAGCATATTTTCTACAGCTTTCGACATCGGGCCCGGACCACACATGTAGTATTCGATATCTTCCGGAGCTTCGTGAT
>OGZA01002829.1_pt1 | contig 10339 bp, 9 predicted proteins | sample 1576591 | NCBI WGS metagenome assembly OGZA01 (sample SAMEA3541565, study PRJEB24748) | human gut metagenome | biome: human gut; feature: human-associated habitat; material: faeces | place: China | collected 2012
AAAATCGGCTATCCTTCGGGTAGCGGAATTTCCGGCGTTGCTTCTTTGTGGCGAATGACTCGGGACGAAAAAGAGAGGGAAGGCTATATGTTTTCAGGACTGCGGTTGGTTCGAAATTGTGCGGCGGAAGATATTCCCGAAGTCGAATTTATTTTGCCGGGAAATACGCCGTCTCCCGATTTCAGACTGGGTGATATTGTTTTGTTCTATGTGTGCGATACCGATGCCGATAGAGTATCTACCCGACAAGTTTTCAAGGCGACGATCGCTTCTATGACGGCCGACCGTGTCGTGTTGAGATTACGGGATAACCAATCGTATGCCGAGGCATTGCCGATAGCTTCTTGTTATGCGGTAGAACACGACTATGTAGATTCTTCGTTTTTGTTACAGTACAAAGGTTTGTATGCGATGTTGGATGCCTCTCCGCATCGCAGGGGTTTGTTGGTCGGCGAGGCGGGAGAGTCGCCAGTCCGAAATATGTCTCGTCGATTGTCCTATGAATATGACAGTCCCGATTTATCCCGTATTTTATTAAAAGCTCTGCAAGCCGAGGATTATTTTCTGTTGGTCGGGCCTCCGGGAACAGGAAAAACTTCGGTGGCGTTGCGGAATATGGTGAGGGAGTTTTTGGCTATTCCGGATTACCAGATTTTATTGGTGGCTTTTACCAACCGTGCGGTAGATGAAATCTGCGATAAGTTGGAAACGATAGGTGAGGTCGATGATTATATTCGGGTAGGACAGACTCTTTCATGTGATGTCGCATACCGTTCTCACTTGTTGTCCGAGCGCATGAAGCAATGTCGGAATAGGGAGGAGGCGAGCCGTTCGATACACTCTTGCCGCGTGTTTGTGGCTACCTTGTCTTCTTTGTCGGGGAAGATGGAGCTTTTTAATCTGAAACGATTCGATGTGGCTATTGTCGATGAGGCTTCACAGATATTGGAACCTCAACTCGTAGGGCTGTTATCTGCCAAGACACCTACGGGACGGGATGCCATAGGTAAATTTATTTTGATAGGAGACCATAAACAGTTGCCCGCCGTTGTCGTGCAGTCTGCGGAAGAGTCTGTTATCACCGATGAACGGTTGCGTTCGGCCGGGTTTGTCGATTGTCGTATTTCTTTATTCGAGCGGCTGTACCGGCGATTGCCCGAAGGTTCTCCTTTTGCCGATATGCTCGATTGCCAATGGCGAATGCATCCCGATATTGCATCGTTTGCCAATACTTATTTTTATAAAGGGGCGTTGCGCGATGGAAATGCCCCCCATCAAATATCTTTACTGCCTTTTACGAATATGGGCGATGATAAGTGGGAAAGAGTAATCGCGACGAAGAGGACGGCTTTTTTCCCGACGAAGACTCTTTGTGCCGGGAAAAAATATAATAATGAGGAGGCTTGCAAAACCGCTGCCATTGTAAATGCTTTGTATAGATTGTACGAACGTAACGGGTTGGAGTTCGACGAACGGTCGGTGGGAATCATTGCTCCATACAGACATCAAATAGCTCGAATCCGCCAAGAACTCGATAAATTCGGTATTTCTGCATTCGATACTATTCGTGTCGATACGGTGGAGCGGTTTCAAGGTTCTCAAAACGATTGCATCATCTACTCGTTCTGTGTGAACGACGAGTCGCAATTGGAGTGGTTGCCGAGTTATACGGAAGAGTCGGGACAACTGATAGACCGGAAATTAAACGTTGCGTTGACTCGTGCTCGGCGTCAGCTTTTCGTTTTGGGAAATTCGCGACTGTTGTCTCGGAATCCGATTTACCGGATTTTGATAACGCATTTGGAAAATATATCGAGTGAATAGTATGAGAGGGGAAGAACGGAAACGTGCCGGTAGAAACAGAACATTGTCTGTTACGGGCGAGGAGGTGGAACAGTTGAGGAATCTGGTCTCGACTTTATCGGATATCGAGCGGGGAGAAAATGTACTCAATAAAATAATACATGCCGATTTGTTGGCGATTATCGATCGAATCCCGAACGGTTTCGCCGACTTGGCGATTATCGATCCACCGTATAATCTGACGAAAGATTTTCATGGCATGAAGTTCGAGGCTATGGATAACGGGGCTTATATCGGTTATCTCGAAACTTGGTTTTATAAAGTTTGCGAAAAGTTGAAGCCGGACGGTTCTCTCTATCTTTGTGGCGATTGGAAATCCACATCGGCTTTGCAAACTGTGCTTGAAAGAGCCGGTCTCTCTATCCTTAACCGAATAACTTGGCAAAGAGAGAAAGGTCGGGGAGCAAGGAATAATTGGAAGAACGGAATGGAGGATATTTGGTTTGCCGTGAAGGATCGTAAGAATTATTATTTCGATGTCGAGGCTGTGAAAATGAGACGCCGGGTAATCGCTCCTTATCGGGAGAACGGACAACCGAAAGACTGGGAGTGTACGGAACAGGGGAATTTTCGTTCTACTTATCCTTCGAACTTTTGGGACGATATAAGCATACCTTTTTGGTCTATGCCCGAGAATACCGACCATCCTACACAAAAGCCGGAGAAGTTGTATGCCAAATTAATTTTGGCTTCGTCGGAGGTGGGCGATGTTGTTTTCGACCCTTTTATGGGGAGCGGGACGGCAGCCGTCGTAGCGAAAAAGTTGAACCGGAATTTTTGCGGCATAGAGCTTAACGAAGAGTATTGCCTATGGGCGGCGAAGCGTCTGCTTCTTGCCGATGGGAACAAGACGATTCAGGGCTACCGGGACGGTGTGTTTTGGGAGAGAAATAGCGGGGCGATGGGGTGACCTTTTCGTGATGGTCGTTCGTTCATGGAATAGAAATAGCAAAAGTCCGATTGAAAATACCTCAATCGGATTTTTTATCGCATGCTTCGAGAGCGATCGAGTGCGTTTCTCTTTCTCTATTGGATAGGTTCTGCACTTAAACTAAGAGCCAACGTGCCTCCTCCGTACGAGATAATAGCTGCTAATTTGTATTCTGTGGTTGTCTTTTTATAAATCCCATAACCGTCTTCGTCCACGAATCCGGCAGCTGTCAGTTTGGCGCAATATTTGGTTTTAAGCGATTCTTCACATTTGTAATCCATTATGATATATTGTAATATTCCATAGGTATCGTCGTAGCGGTGGTTTTCCAATTCACCGTCGTACTCCGGGAAATTGGTGAGGAACGGATACTTTTTTACTTCTGCTGCCCATGTGGTTTCTGATAATTGACCACCCAGACTTTCGTCATCGTCTTTTTCTTTGTCATCGCAGCCGATGAATGCCATCATCAGCAACATTAGCGGACATAGCCATAAAATCTTTTTCATATTGTATGTGTTTTAGATAAAGTGATTCGTTAAAAACTTACTCCTATCGAGAACGCCAGTCCTGAAAGAGTTTTCGATTTGAGGCGAAATTCCTCGTCGTCGAAGGGCTTCATGCGTTTGCCTATATAACCTATGTTGGCGAATACATAATTTTGATAACCGAACTTGTAGGCTATTTCCACACCGGTTCCGAATCCGTAATCGATACCGGTTAAATCGGATCCGAAGTAAAGCCCGCCTAAAATTTTGGCATACGGGACGAGATAGATAGGGCCGCATTTGACAGGTAATTGTCCGCCGATATTAAGGTCGAGGTCGAAGACATTGTGCGAATGGGGCTTTACGATTTCATTAGCTCCTTCCCATTCTGTCTTTTCGGTTTTGACTTTTAGAAGAGAGGCGGTGACTTCGTAGGTCATGAATGTGAGTATGGTGCGTTTGAACGCTATGTTGTACGACATGTCGAACGCATCATTATTGAAAGGATAAACGAGCCCTATATAGATCGATGTGCCGAATCCGTAACTTTTTGAGATACCGTTAGGCTCGATTCGACTGGCTTTGATATTTTCCGCAGCGCTCAACCGCCAGCGTCCTTGCTCCATGATCCATCGGGTGGAGATGTTTTTGTTGCCTGTGGTATATATAGCCTCGGCGGTTCTGCCGATGGAATCGAGAGCGGCCACGGTCGAAAAAGTATAGTTTCTCCCGGAGAACTGGCGACAGATAATATCGGACAATCCTATACGGATACCCTCCAACGGTTGCCCTTGCTCGAAGCACGATTTCATGGCATCTGTGGCAGCATCGGAGGCTGCATTGACCAAATCGTAAAACGTGTTGGCCGAGATGTTCGATACATACCGATATGAAACGAATGGCATGACTGCCTGATAGGACGATTGGGCTGCTTTGAGCATGGCCGATGCTCTATTCGAGACTTCTGTTTGGGTAAGCAGGGATTGCGGATCGGTGGAATAATTTTTCAGGAAATCGTCGATGGCGTGTACCGGAATAGCAAAATTGGTATTTTCCCGGTCGGATGCTTTCCACGTATTGATTCCTACCACGGCAAATCCTGCGGCTGCATTTTCATCTCTTATAAGTAAGGGCCCGCCGGAACTGCCGGCATCGACTTGTGCCGTGTGTTGCACCAAAGGCAGTTCTTTTCCGTTGGTCAGAGATTTGATTTGGGCACTGGCATTCGATACGATTCCTTGCCCCAGCTGCCAAGAGGGTTTGTCTCCCAATGCGGGGAATCCGGCGCTGAATACGGGTGTGCCGTCGGTTATGCTCTTGTCTGTTATATCGAGCGTGGGAATATTGACCTCTTCCGGCAGAGCGATGAAAGCGACATCGAAGTCATCGTGCACACCCACTACGGGGCATGTCGCGAATGTTTTGGAACTGTTGCCCGGTAAGGAAAATTCGACATCGACGGTTTCGGCTTGTTCTACCACATGACGGTTGGTGATGATGTATAACCGACCGTCTCGTTTATCCCGGTAGGCAAATCCGGTCCCGAACGACCCTTTCCCGTAATTTTGCAAAATGTCGGCTGCCGCATAGAATCCGTCTTTACGTAACGATTTGCTGAAATCGGTAAGGAATGTTTGGGTACTTTCACTGAAATTGGGTCGAACGATCGCTATGGATTCGCGTAGGTTCTCTGCTGTCGAAGTAAAGGAGATTGTCGCAAGAATCGATAGGAATAGCAAAGTTCTCTTTTTCATGTTTTGCAGTATTAAATATTCTGCAAAAAAAGAACGTATTTAGAAGAAAATTCTTGAATGAATTCAAGAATTACCCCCCCCCTTAAAATTAGCTATTTTTAACTATTTTCTTTCGGATATGGCTGATGGTTTCGGGGGTGACGTTTAAGAAAGAGGCTATTTTACACAGCGGTATTTCTTGTTCTATTTTGGGATAACGGGTTGTCAGTCTCCGATATCGCTCTTCGGGAGTTTTGCAGTAACTTTCCAATAGGCGGGAATAAACCATTTCGTAAAGGTTTTCAGCCATGAGGCAGTTATAGCGTAGGGTTTCCATATCGGTGTTGTAGAAATCGTGCAATGCTTGTCGGTTTACAGAAAATATCGTGGAGGGTTTCAATGCGACGATGTTCACCTGTGAAGCCGAGTGTCGCATGAAAGAGGTATAATCGGCCACGAATTCGTCGGGGAAGACAAACCCCACGTAATGTTCCTTTCCTTCATTGTCGATGTGAGTATAGGCGAATGTGCCATCTTTGATTAGAGCGGCTTGGGACGAATACTCTCCTTGTCTTGCAAAAAAATTACCTTTTCGATAATGTTGTAGCTCCCCGTGTTCTTCGAAGAATCGCTTTAATCGGTCGAAATCATTACTTTCGAGATAGGTGTTGAATTTTGTCATGTATCGAAATGATAAGGTTTTGCAAATATAGCCACTTTTTTGAACGATGTATAGGGCTGAGTTATAAAATGTCTTTTTTGTACAAGGTCATTTCACATGCCGTACAGTCGAAATGCAGTTGGAACTTTTGTCCTTTATACAATAGGGTGAGGGGGTCGGGAAATTTGCTGCCGGCGGGGGTCTTTTTGCATATTCCCAGCATATGACGGATACAGTGACGGGTGAACATGAGGGGAACTCCCTTCGAAGGTTTTATTTCGAAGGCAGGGTCTATGCGGGTGACCCCGTGTTCGCGATAGAATTGTTCGGCAAGTCGGTTAGATACGTTGCCGAGGTAAGATAGCTCTGTCTGGGGATAACATACGGTTTTGTCTTCCTCTTGTCGCTTCTCGGTTCGGTAGGCAATACGTCTGATACGGTCGAGGGATTCGACCGCTTTTTGCCTGAGCTTTGAAAGTACGGAGGCCGGTATGAAGAAATTGTCGGGCAGGTCGATGTCTATTTTCAGGGCCGAGTAGGCGGTCGTTCCCAATTTGCCGAGCTGTTTCTTTTGAGTTTCTTGCTGAGGGGTTCGGGCGGTTTCGTGGGGTGCGTCTTCCCGTATGGTCGTGTGATTGCCGCATTCGTCTTTCATGTAAAGGGCATATCCTCCGGGAACGGTATAGAGGGTTATCTCTACATCGATTCTTCTGTCGGCGGAAGGACGGGAGAGTCGTTTGTCAAACTCGAAATCGAAGTTCCGATACAGAACCGTGTGAGGGGTTATCTCGATTCGGGAGGCCGGGAAGATTCGGTTCCCTTCCACTCGATTTACCCGTACACCCTCGAATTCCCCTTTGTTATTGGCGAAGCATAGTCCGTCTCCGTTGTGTATGGGAGTGAGTCCGGCGATCGTAAATGTGTTTTTATCGGATTGTTTGACTTTTCCCACGTATTCACCCAAAGATTTCGGGGTGTCGGGCGAGGCGATAGGTTCCGTCCAAAAAATAGTGGGTGAATCCTCGGTTGAAACTTTTTTCGAGCTGGGGTGTAAATTCTATCGAAGAGTGTCCGGTCGAGGCTGTACGGTATTCGGGACGGCGTTTGAAAATCTTGTCGAGTTCCTGCCTGTAATAGGCCGTACAGTTTTTTACGTAGGCCATGTCTTTGAGTCGTCCCTCTATCTTGAAAGACGATACACCCGCATCGAGAAGCTCCTCCAATCTGTCGCTTTGATTGAGGTCCCGAAGAGAGAGCAGGTGCTTGTCTTTGGCGATGACATTGCCTTTCCCGTCTATGAGGGTATAGGGAAGCCGGCAGTATTGGGCGCATTCGCCCCGGTTGGCACTGCGTCCGCACATCGCTTCGCTAAGATAGCATTGTCCGCTGTAACTGACGCACAAGGCTCCATGCACGAAAACTTCGAGCGGGACTTGTACCGATCGGGCTATCTCGTTGATTTGCCCCAGTGAAAGTTCGCGGGCCAGTACGACTTGTGAAAATCCGCATTGTTCGAGGAATTTTACTTTCTCGGGTGTGCGATTGTCGGCTTGGGTGCTGGCATGCAGAGCTATGGGGGGAATGTCGAGCCGGGTGATACCCATGTCTTGGACAATGAGTGCATCGGACTCTATTTTGTATAATTCGTGAATGAGTCGTTCGGCGTCGCGCAGTTCGTCGTCCCGTAAAATGGTATTCAATGTGATGTACACCCGGGCATCGAATCGATGGGCGAAGTCGATGAGCCGGGCTAAATCGGCGATGCTGTTACCTGCGGTGGAGCGTGCCCCGAAGCGAGGTGCCCCGATATACACGGCATCGGCGCCGTGGAGAATCGCTTGCTGCCCGATTTCGACGTTTTTCGCCGGGGCTAATAGTTCTATGCGACGTACGGTTTTCATTGTATATCGTTCAGGTTGTAGGGCGTTTGTTGATATACGAAATAGTTCAACCAATTCGTGAAAAGCAGGTTGGCATGTCCCCGCCAGTTAACGATCGGATTGTTATCGGGATTGTTGTCGGGATAGTAATTTCGGGGGAGGGCAATGTCGAGGCCTTTCGCCAGATCGCGGCGATACTCGATGTCGAGCGTGAGAGCCGAATATTCGGAGTGCCCCGTGATAAAAAACTCTCTGCCGCAACGAGCCATGACCATATAAACACCCGCATCCTCCGACTCGGAAAGGATTGTCAGGGATTTATCCTTTTCGATATCGGCTCGGCGTACCTCGGAATATCGGCTGTGAGGAACGTAAAACAAGTCGTCGAATCCTCTGAAAATAGGATTTCGCTCGTCGTACTTATGATGGGCGAATACTCCGAAAAGTTTTTTATCCAACGGGTGTTTGGGGATTCCGTAAAAATGGTACAGCCCGGCCAAAGCAGCCCAACAAATATAGAGAGTCGAGGTAACGTGTTTGTGCGCCCAGTCGAAAATCTCGACCAACTCGTTCCAGTAATCGACCTCCTCGAATTGTAATTTTTCGACGGGAGCGCCTGTGATAATCATGCCGTCGTAGTTTTGACTGCGTATTTCGTCGAAGTCTTTATAAAATGTATCGATATGTTCGAGCGGAGTATTCCGGGAGATGTGTCCCGAAACGCTCATGAAATCGAGTTCGATTTGTAAAGGCGTGTTGGAGATGAGGCGTAATAGGTCGGTTTCGGTAACTATTTTTAAAGGCATGAGGTTCAATATGAGTAACTTCAATGGACGAATGTCTTGTGCCGAAGCACGTAAATCGTCCATGACAAATATATTTTCGGCCTTTAATATTTCGACTGCCGGTAATGACGAAGGTATTTTTACGGGCATATTTTGTTATTATTTTAATCGAACAAAATTATAAAAAAATGAACGGTTCGGAAAATCTTTCTTGAAATAGTGATAAATTTTTGATAGTTAGATATTTATGGTTTGGTTTTAATGTTGAAATAAGCGAATGGAAATATATAATTCATAAAAAAGCAATATATTTTTTATGTTATAAAACATATTTATTGCGAATTTGTTATTATATTTGTAGCGTAAAAAGAGTAAAAAGAATCCGTTTTTCACAAAGGGTGGAAAACAAAAAAAGCTGAATTATGATGAAAGAACAAATGACAGTAGAGATGCTTCGGTATCAGATAGCGAAGTATCGAGTAATGGGAAATGGCGCCATGTGCCAAGAGTTAACAGCCTTATTACAAAAAAAATTGGCAGCTGCGGTTGCCTGATTTTAGAAGAAAGTACAAGCCGTGATAAATGAATACGGCTTGGTAAAATACATCAAGAGCGAAAACCGATCAGGATTTTCGCTCTTGTTTTTTTATAGTACTCTCCTTCTCCCTTGCTGTGTCCCGTAGTTTTATGGGGAGTCGCGTTAACGATATAGGGAAAACACCTAAGAAACAGTGGTTTCTTAGGAGAGGGTTAAGAAGAATAGCTTGGAAATTTATCAGTATGTGTAATCCACGCATGCCCTGTCGGCTTTATGCCCGGCGAGGAGTGCGGCAGCGGCTACATGGGCCGGGTGTTTTGCGTAGGTTTCTACATCTTCCATTTTTTCTACGACCGCAGTAAGTACGATATCCCAACTTTCGGACGGGTTTTCATTGATGCCCACTTCTATACTTTTAAGCACGTCGATAGTTAGGGGCAGAGCCATCAAAGCATCTTTGAATTTATTCGCTACCTCTTTGCGTTCTGCCGGAGTGCCGGTCAGTTTGAAAGTTACAATATGTTTTATCATACCGAAAATATGTTTTTATAAATTGTAGAGTCGTTCGCGGGCGGCTTGTACCTTTTCATCGGTGATGTAATCGTCGTAGTCCATCATTTTGTCGATGATACCGCCGGGAGTCAGTTCAATGATACGATTGCAGACGGTCTGTATAAATTCGTGGTCGTGCGAGGAAAGCAGCACATTACCCTTGAATCCTTGCAGCGTATTGTTGAAAGCCTGTATCGATTCGAGGTCGAGGTGGTTGGTGGGGGAATCGAGTATCATGGTGTTGGCATTTTTCAACATCATACGGGCGATCATACAACGCATTTTCTCGCCTCCGGACAATACGGATGCCTGTTTGAGCAACTCTTCTCCCGAGAAGAGCATACGACCGAGAAAGCCTTTGAGATACAACTCGCTGGTGTCCTCTGAGAATTGTGCCAGCCAATCGATCAGATTCATGTCCGTATTGAAAAACGAACTGTTATCGAGCGGCAGATAGGCCGTGGTGATGGTTTGTCCCCATTCGTAGGTTCCCGCATCGGCTTTCGCTTCGCCGTTGATGATTTCGAAAAGAGCTGTCATAGCACGAGGATCGTGAGAGATGAAAGCCACTTTGTCGTCTTTTTCGATGGAGAAGTTCACGTCTTTGAAAAGCAGAGTCCCTTCGATCGATTTTGCGAGTCCTTTGACTTCGAGAATTTTGTTACCTGGCTCCCGTGACGGAGTGAAAATGATACCCGGGTATCGGCGGGAAGAAGGTTGTATCTCTTCGATATTGAGCTTTTCGAGCATCTTTTTACGGCTGGACGTCTGTTTCGATTTGGCGACATTGGCACTGAACCTCTGGATAAATTCGAGCAATTCTTTTCGCTTTTCTTCGGCTTTCTTGTTTTGTTGCTGTTGTTGACGCAGAGCCAACTGGCTGGATTCGTACCAGAAACTGTAATTCC
>OGZA01002830.1_pt1 | contig 10337 bp, 10 predicted proteins | sample 1576591 | NCBI WGS metagenome assembly OGZA01 (sample SAMEA3541565, study PRJEB24748) | human gut metagenome | biome: human gut; feature: human-associated habitat; material: faeces | place: China | collected 2012
CCTGTCTGCGTTCTTTCTGCAGACAGGCCGCTCGCTTTAAAACTGTTCCAGAATTGCCAGCAGCTTGTCAAGGCTGCGCTCGTTGAACTCCAAAATCAGGATGTCGCACCCCGGCGCGTCAACGATGCCCGCGTCAAAGGTATCGATGTGCTCGCGCCAGCTGGCCGCAAACCGCGCCTGCAAATAGGGCATATAATACTCACTGAACGAGTCGCCGATGACCCGCACGGCGCGGTCATCTTTTTCAAACAGTTGGGCGTAGCCGGGCACGGTGTAAGTCTCCTCGGCGGGCAGGCTGGCGTAAAGCGCCGCCACATTGGCCATATCGCCGGTGGTCGTGCCATCAGCCTCCACCGGGTAGCTCTCCGGGGAGAGGGTCGGCATGTCCAGCGCTTCAAAAATACCGTCCAGTCCATACAGCGCGCCCACCGCGTTCCAGTGGGTGTCCGTCTTGTAGTAGAGCAGCCGGTCAGGGTTCTGGCGCGCCTGACTGCGCAGCAGATCATACCGCCACACCACCGGCACCGTTGTGTGGCTCTGCAGGTAGGCTGCCAGCAGGTCGGTACGGTTCTGCTCGTTCACGATGGGGTAGCCGTCCGGCATATACTCCTGGTAAATGCGATCCTTGCTGGGCGTCAGGTCCAGCACCAGTGTGCAGCCGTTTTCTGCCAGCCGGTCATTTAAGATCTGCAGCCCCGCGCTAGCCTCGGCCAGCACCTCGGCACTGTCGTTCAGTTCGGTCAGGCCCTGATAGTTTGCCATCGGCTGGGCAGCGTTCGGCCCGTCCTTGTAGAACAGCCACCCTTTCTTGCCGGGCAGCACCTGATCGCTCTGGCTTGTGCCGAACAGCGCATAATCCAGCCCGGCGTTGACCAGCACAAACTGGTAGCGGAAGGGGGAATTGTCCACCAGAAAGTTATCGAGATTCCGCGGCAGCTCCCGCAGCGGGCTGTGAAGCACCTGCGGCAGGCCGGTCATCAGCCGGTTCTCATGGCTGTCCATAGACAGCTGCTTGGAAAAGATGTTGAAGATCGGGAACGCCAGTCCGATCACGGCGCAGAACACGCCGATAAAACCGATCTTTATCGCTTTGCGCATCGTCTGCACCTCCTCAGAACTGGAAATAGATAAACGCGCTGTAGGTGCCTGCCGTGACCCGCATCAGGCCAAGGAAAAGCAGCACCAGCAGCAGCACCATGCCCGCAGGGGACGGCGCATTTCTTTCGTAGAGGGCCTTTTTCAGCCGGGGGCTCAGCGCCTGCAGCGGCCCGCAGAGCAGGAAGGACGCCGCCAGAATCAGCAGCAGCTTGGTATCCGCAAAGGCCGCCAGCGTATACCCGCGGGCCCCGCTCTGCCATGTCAGGATGCCGCGCCACGCGGCCAGACCCTCCCGCAGACCCGGCGCGCCGAAGATAATCAGCGTGGCCCAGAGCACCACCACCGTGTAAAGATGCCGGAAAAATTTCGGCATCTGGCTGAGCAGCTGCCCCAGACCCAGCCGCTCAAGGCAGAGGATCACGCCGTGCAGCAGGCCGAACACCACATACTGCCACGCCGCGCCGTGCCACAGGCCGGTGAGCGTAAAGACGATGAGCAGGTTCAGGCAGGTGCGGCGCAGCCGGCAGCGGCTGCCGCCCAGCGGGATGTACACATAGTCGCGGAACCAGCCGGACAGCGAAATATGCCACCGCCGCCAATATTCGCCGACAGAGCAGGCGAGATAGGGGTAGTCGAAGTTTTCCGGCAGGGTGATACCGAAGAATTCCCCGATGCCGATGGCCATATCACTGTAGCCGGAGAAGTCAAAATACAGCTGCATCATATACGCCGTGTAGCCCAGCACAAGAATAGGTGCCGGCAGCGTGGCAGCGGGCACCGCTGCGACCTTTGCGTAGATCAACGCTAACTGGTCGGCGATGATGGCCTTTTTGGCAAGGCCCAGCACCAGCCGCTTGATGCCGTAGCAGAAGCGGTCCGCCGAAACGCAGCGCGCCTGCCCACAGGGGTCAAGCTGCGGGGCCTGCTGCCCATAGCGGACAATGGGGCCGGACGGCCCGTGGCCGAAGAACGCAAGAAACACCGCGAACCGGAAGGGGCTTTTTTCGGGGGCGGTGCGCCCTGCCGCGACATCTGCACAGTAGCCGATGGCCGTGAACACATAAAAGCTGATGCCCAGCGGCAGGGCAGGGGCCAGCACCGGCACAAGGCCCGGCGCAAAAGCGTTTACGGTTTCGGCCGCAAAGCCCGCATATTTAAAGACGCCCAGCACCGCCAGATCGAGCAGCACCAGCGCCGTCAGCAGCGGGCGTTTGTGGGCCAGCCGCCCCAGCGACAGCCCGCCCAGCCAGTTGATGCCGGCCAGCAGCACCAGAATGGCCGCACCCTTCAGCCCCGCCCAGGCAAAAAACAGCAGGCTGAACGCGCCCAGCACCACATTGCGCAGCCGTCTAGGGCAGATCCAGTAGACCGCCAGCGCCAGCGGCAGAAAAACAAACAAAAACTGCACCGAGGAAAATGCCATATACACACAACTCCGCGCGGCACTACCGTGGGGCAGCGCCGCTTCATAAAAATTTTACATCTGTAAACATTATAAAGGGTATCCCAAAATTCGGCAAGATGTGCGCCGCAAAAAGTTGTTTTTTGCACATTCCCGCTCATTTTGCAGGGTATGACCATAGACAAGCCCGCTGTGAGTGACTATAATAAAGATGTATTTTTATGTAACGGAGGCGTCTGCCCATGGAAAATCTGATTTTCGGCGCGTTTGCCACGCTGGAAGGCTACCGCGAGGGGGACGCCGCCAATCTGGGCCGCACAGTCTATGACCACTGCACCGTCACGGCGCTCTGCAGCGCCAAGGCCCAGAACCCGCGCTGCACCGTGGCGCTGCTGACCAATGCGCCTGTGCCTGAGCCTTTCCGCAGCCAGCTTACCGGCGGCGGGGTCGAGATCTGGGACTGCCCCTTTGACGCCTACCGCGTACCGGCCGACACAAACTGGGCGCTGGCCTACTATAAGCTTTGCGCCATGGCGTGGGTGCTGGCCCACAGGGATTTTGCCCGCGCCTGCATGATCGACCTTGACACCTACACCCAGCACCCGCTGGATGATCTGTGGCGGGAATGTGACGAGGCGGTGCTGCTCTATCAGGTGCCCCACGCCGCCAGCCAGACGATGACCGCAGCCATCAGCCGGTGCTTTGACGCAGTGGAGCCGGCGGGCGCCCCCCACAGCCTGACCCACTTTGGCGGGGAGCTTGTGGCGGGCAGCAAGGCGCGGCTTACCGCTTTTATGGCGCAATGCCGCCGGTATTTTGATGAGCTGCAGGCACAGGGCATCACCCCGCGCGAGGGGGACGAGGCTGTCTGGTGCGGCGCCGCCTACCGCAGTCTGGCCGCCGGGCAGCCGGTACGCGCCGCCAATGCCTATATCTTCCGCTATTGGCTCGGCGGGCATTTCTACTATGTATCGACCAATTACGCGCTCGATCCCGTCTGCATCCTGCATCTGCCGGGTGCCGCCAAGGACCGTCAGCTCAAGCTGATTTACCGGATCTACGCCCGGCGCGGGGCCTTCCCGCCGCCGGAAAGAATCCACCGCCTCTGCGGCCTGCCCGCCGCACACCCGCCGCTGCTGCGCACCGTCTGGACGCGGCTGCTGGCCCGCCTGTAAGGAGCCGTTATGCCCAAGAAAAAGAACGACCTCAGCCAGCGGCTGGAAGCCGTCATCAAGACGCTGGTGCCCCAGCAGGAGCAGAACCCCGATGACCTCGGCCCAATGATGCGCGCCATCAAGGCGGTACACAGCATCAGCGACCATACCTCGACCACGCCGGAGGATCTTGAGCGCCAGCGTGCCGGGCAGGAGCTGTTCGCGCGGCTTGTCACGCCGTCGATCGGCATCCGCAACGACAGCCTGACGGTGGGGACCATCCCTGCAGAGTGGGTCAGCCTTGAGCATGGTCATGACCGCCGCCACGCTGTTTTGTACTGCCACGGCGGCGGCTACACCTGCGGCCAGCTGGGCTACGCCCGTATTCTGGCCAGCAAGCTCGCCCTTGCCACCGGCTTTGATGTGCTGTCCTTTGAGTACCGCCTTGCGCCGGAGCATCCCTTCCCCGCAGCCATTGAGGATGCGCTGGCCGTCTGGGATTATCTGATGTATATGGGCTACGGCGCGCGGGATGTCATCGTGGCGGGGGATTCCGCCGGGGGCAATCTGGCGCTGGAGCTGGCGCTGAAGCTGAAGGAACAGGGCCGCGCCCAGCCGCGGGGGCTTTTGCTGTTCAGCCCCTGGACCGACATGACGGCCAGCGGCAAGAGCTACCGCACCTGCAAGACGCTGGACCCGATGCTGACGATGGAGTACATCGCCGCCGTGCGCGAGGCCTACACCGGCCCCGATGCCGACTGGTCGCGCCCCTGCTACAGCCCGCTGTTTGCCGACCTGCGCGGCCTGCCGCCCACCTTAGTGCAGGTGGGTACGAATGAGATCCTGAAGTCTGACAGTGAGCGGCTGGTGGAAAGCCTGCAGAAGGCCGGTGTCTATGCCCAGCTGGAGATCTACCCCGAGTGCTGGCATGTCTTTCAGCAGATGCCCGTCCACCGCGCCGCCATGGCGATGGAAAGCGCCGGCACTTTCACCTTGGGCAGCAGTGTCACGTCCATGGGCACGCCGCGGTAGAATTCGCTCTGTCCCTTCTGCACGCCGCAGCCCAGCACCTGCGTCACGGTCAGGCCCGTCACACCGATGGAGGAAAGCGCCTCTTTCAGTGCATCAAAGCGGCTCTGCGGCAGCAGGATGACCACTTTGCTGATGCGCGGCCCGGATGCGGGAGCGGCGGTGACGGTGGTGGTTTCCACCACAGGAACCGCTTCGTCGGCGCTTTTTGCCGGGACAGCGCCCTCAACAGTCTCCTGCACTTCAGGGCTTACCATGCCCAGCGACATGGGCGCAAAGTCCGCGTAGGCCGAGATGAGCCCGTGCTCGTGGATGTCCAGGCCGTCGATCTCCTCCTCGCGGGAAACGCGCAGGCCGATGGTCTTTTTCAGCAGGAAGAACACCAGTGTGATGGCAACGCCGACCCAAGCGCATACAGCCAGCACGCCCAACATCTGTACGCCCAGGAAGCCGAAGCCCCCGCCGTAAAACAGGCCGCCGTCCGTGGCGAACAGGCCCGTGAGCACAGTGCCCAGCGCGCCGTTGACAAAATGCACGCCGATGGCACCCACAGGGTCGTCAATTTTGAGCTTCTGGTCGATGAACTCAACGCCGAACACCACTGCGAAGCCCGCGATCAGCCCGATAATGGCCGCGCCGAACGGGTCCACTGCGTCGCAGCCGGCCGTGATGGCCACAAGCCCGGCCAGAGAACCGTTCAGCGTCATCGAGACGTCTGGCTTTTTGTAACGGCTCCAGGTAATGATCATCACCACACAGGTTGCCACAGCTGCGGCCAGGTTGGTATTGACGAAGATGAGGCTGGCGTTCACCAATGTCTCGTCCCCCGTCATCGAAACGGTGGAGCAGCCGTTGAAGCCGAACCAGCAGAACCACAGGATAAAGCAGCCCAGCGCGGCCAATGTAAGGCTGTGGCCCGGGATGGCGTTCGCCTTGCCGTCCTTCGTATATTTGCCGATGCGCGGCCCCACCATCTTTGCGCCGATGAGCGCGCACAGGCCGCCCACCATATGCACTGCCGTGCTGCCCGCAAAGTCGTGGAAGCCCAGCTGGCTCAGCCAGCCGCCGCCCCAGACCCAATGCCCGCCGACAGGGTAAACGATCAGGCTTATGGCTACGCTGTAAATGCAATAAGAAAGGAACTTGGTGCGCTCCGCCATCGCGCCGGAGACGATGGTGGCCGCCGTGGCGCAGAACACCGTTTGAAAAATGACGAACGCCCAGGACGGGAACGTGCTGCTGTAATCGCCCAGGATGAACGGGTCGAACCCGCCGATCAACGCGCCGTCCCCCGCGAACATGATGCCGAAGCCTGCCAGCCAAAAGGCAACGGTGCCGAGGGCAAAATCCATCAGGTTTTTCATGATGATGTTGCCCGCATTTTTGGCGCGTGTCAGGCCGGTCTCCACCATCGCAAAGCCCGCCTGCATGAAGAATACCAGCGCCGCGCCCAGCAGCACCCAAATAGTGTCTACGGATGAATACATAATGACCCCTCCTCAATTTTTTACGCTTTTCAACCGCGGAAATACAACAAAAAAGGCGCCGCCGGATGTCCGGCAGCGCCTTCGCTGTTGTTGCATTCAGTTTACGCGCCGGGACGTGGCATGTCAAGCCCGCGGCGGCAAAATTGCGCCTTTGTACAAGGCGCATCCAAAATCAGACCGTAAAGTTTAGAATATATGCACAAGACCAAACAGACAAAAAACGCGGATGAAAATACAAATATTGGCGGGCCGTATAACAAAAAAGGAAAAAATACGATTTTTTTCCCGCTTGTTCACAACTCTGCCACTTTTTTTGTGTAAAATCGGGCTATACTAACAACAGAGCAGCACCGAGGCCATGCTGCGCGGCAAAACTGTTTGCGTATTCGCCCGGTTTGCGGTATCATAGAAAAAGTATGTAGGCCGCCGGACGCGGAAAGCCCGGCGCGGAAAAGGAATGATACCGGTATGGCAATATTGCGGACGATCGTGTGGTTTTTCTATTTCTTCGGCGCGCTCATCGTGCTTACACCGAAAATGAACGAGGCAAAGCGGCGCAAGGCCGCGGGGGATGAGAGCGGCTGCCGGGCCATCGTGGACAGATATGTGCCCATGTGGATGTCCACTCTGATGCGCATTGCCGGATGTACCGTTACGGTGAACGGGCTGGAAAACATTCCGAAGGACCGGGCCGTGGTATTCACGCCCAACCACCAGAGCGATTATGATATCCCCATCACGCTGGTGCATCTGGACAGGCCCCACGCGCTGGTGGCGAAGGTGGAGACGTTGAAGATCCCACTGGTGCGCACCTGGATGAAGCTGTTCGACTGTGTGTTCATCGACCGCAAAAATCCCCGCCAGGCTGTCACGGCCATGAAGGAAGCAGGCGCGCTGCTGGCGCGGGGCGAAAGTGTCATCGTGTTCCCCGAAGGCACGCGCAGCAAGGGCGACGCCATGGGCGAGTTCAAGCACGGCGCGTTCAAAATGGCCTTTGCGGCGGGTGCGCCCGTGGTGCCCGTCGTCATCGACGGGAGCTATAAGATCATGGAGGCAAACCACAACCTGATGTGTCCCGGCCATGTGACCATGACCGTGCTGCCGCCCATCGAGACCGCCGGGCTGGACCGGGCGGCGCAGAAAGCGCTGCCGGACGAGGTGGCCCGGCGCATTGCCGCGCACAAGGATAAAACCACAGCGCACTGACGCCGCGCAGCGGCGTATGCATAAAAGCGTGCGGGCAGGCCCGCCGCGACACATATAACAGAAAGAGGGAAACACGTGTATGGCAAGCCCGCGCTACACACTGAACATCAAGCCCGAGGACCTGCAGCCCGAACAGCCGAAGCATGAGATGACCGGCAAGGAAAAACGGGAAAATTTCTGGTTCTATCACAAATGGCATGTGATCGTCGGCATCGTGGCCGCGCTGATGGTCTTTTCGTTCGTTTGGGAGATCGCCACCCAGGTGCATCCGGATTATACCATCGGCATCCTCACCACGACAGGTGTGCCCATGGGCACCGGCGAGGCACTGGCCGAGCAGCTCAAGCCGTATTTTGACGACCGCAACGGCGACGGAGAGGTCGTTGTGAGCGTGATGGAATACACCATCGGGAAAGACGCGGATTCCATCGCGGACCCCAACGTCCAGATGGCGAACATCACGAAGTTGTCCGGCGACATCGACGGCGGCGAGAGCATGCTGTTCCTTGTGGACGATATGGAGTATTTCCAGGAGCAGTATATGCTGTTCGCCTACAACGACGGCACATCTCCCGCAGAGGGCGAAAAGCCGGACTATGCGCGCATGGGCGTGCGCTGGGGAGACTGTCCGGCGCTCACGTCGCTGGAGCTGGGCGCGTCGGAGAACTTCGACGGTTCGCAGGGGTATGATTACCAGACATTTTTGCAGGACTACAAGCTGGTGCCCCGCGTTTATACGGGCACCAAGCTGGAAAAGGATGAGGACGCCGCCGCGTATTACGAAAAGGCGATGTCGGTGTTCCATACTCTGACCGAATCTATTTCGTAATGATAAACAGATTTACATGCAAAGACAAATACATATTTATCCGGATCAGGCTAAAATATGCGAAACGAAATGCATTTTATTACATCATTTTATGCATACGATTCTCTATATCTGACTTTTTCAACAGAATACCTGTCATTAAAAAGACTGATATAGAAACAAAAAGATTTATTTTCAAGAACAAATGCATCCCGGTAAAAAATAACTATGATCAGATAAGCTCATAACTGCTACTCTGAATAGGCATATCGAGATTATGCAGCACTTTCTCCAAAAGAATACCTTCACGGTTATCATACTCATAACCGAAAGTAGCGCGAATTCCTTGTAAAATAAACTGTGTAGCACGGTCAAGTGCAATAGGAAGGCTGTCACCTTGCAACAAAGCCCCGGTGATTACACTTGTAAAAGTATCCCCGGTTCCGGGATAATGAGCAGGCAGATAAGGACAAGTTACTTTCCAAAAGCGATTGCCGGTACGATTATAGGCGTATACAGATGTCTTATGAATGTCATTCAATACAGGAACACTGGTTATAATCACCACTTCCGGCCCTTTATCAGAAAGTTGACGAAGGTAGGATTTCAACTCTTCATCGGTATTTTGCTCTTTATAAGGCAGATCCAGCAAGTAAAATAGTTCGGTGAGATTGGGAGTGATCACATCGGCTTTCGTTACCAGTTGCCGCATCTCCTTGATCATCGAATCATGAAAATTGGCATATAGCTTGCCGTTGTCACCCAAAACCGGATCTACCACGACAAGGCTTTCCGACTGCCGGAAATCATCTATAAAATCAGTAACAATCTGTATCTGGAGTGGAGAACCAAGGTAGCCGGTATAGAACGCATCGAATTGTACACCAAGTTTCTTCCATTCGGAAATAATCTTTGGCATTTCATCGGTTAAATCCAAAAACGAAAAATTGGGATACTGTGTATGACTGGATAACACCGCCGTAGGCAACGGACAAACTTGAAAACCCATTGATGAAAGAATGGGAATAACTACCGTAAGCGAAACCCGGCCTACCCCTGAAAGATCATGAACTGCTACAACTTTCTTTACTTTATTTGCATACATAATATTAATAATTTGCCAATTAAATAATGTGTCAATGTGCCAATATGCCAATTGGCTGCGCTATTATTTAATTGGCATATTGGCCAATTGATGTATTATTTAATTGGCACATTGGCATATTGGCACATTGACACATTATTTATCATTTTAAAATTACCAGCACATCCCTCGCCCCGTGTGCTCCCATAACCAAAGCCTGTTCGATATCGGCAGTCTTTGACGGACCGGAGATAAACGTACCGAATTGATATTTCTCTTTTTTCACTTCCTCATAAGCTTCATGCATATTACTGACAATCCGGTTACGATCAAGAATAATCACTAATTTCTCTGCTATAAAATAGAGAGCTTTATACTTCACCGTTTGAGGAATCCAGACAGCACCATTCTCCGCAACACCGATTTCTCCGGCCACCACAGCTATCTCCGTACCGTCCAAATCCTGTGCACGGTCCAATTCATCCGGATTGAATGTAGCACATGTTATTTCATCCAGATTCGAAGCAATTCGACCGGCATCCGGATAAGTACGGCGAATGACCGCATTTATATCCTCCCCCTTACCCAATAGCACAGCCTCACCGCCTACCGCGCGACTTACCTCACAAAACTTCTCTATAACATCAGGATAGGTAGTCGTCTTTATCTCCCATTCCGGATAATCAAAACGCTTTTGCGTATTCTTACGGATATTAGCCAATATTTCTTCCCGACTACTCATTTCGTTTCCTCCTTTCCCTGTACCTTATTCTTCTTCCACATTTCATTGAACGATTCACCGGCAAACTTCGGCAATTCACGTCCCTTTCCCCAGGCATCCAGATCATTGTACTTGATAAAACGCGGCAAATGATTCACCAATGGTGCTACCCACAAAGCCGCATTGAACCAAACAGGATGATCCATCAATATTTCCATACCACCGGACATTATTTTTTTCCCGGTATCAGCTTTTCCTATCTTATCCAATACCTGACGCCATTTATAAATTTGCTCTGCCAGATCGACTTTCGCCGGACATACATCGGAACAAGACAGACAAAGCGAA
>OGZA01002832.1_pt1 | contig 10325 bp, 6 predicted proteins | sample 1576591 | NCBI WGS metagenome assembly OGZA01 (sample SAMEA3541565, study PRJEB24748) | human gut metagenome | biome: human gut; feature: human-associated habitat; material: faeces | place: China | collected 2012
GTGAATGCTGCATATTTGTAAATTGTTCCCAAAGATTTGCCTTTTAGAGTATCGACTATTTCAGTGGTATTGTTGAAACGCGAATTTGGGTTTTGACGGGTACATTTTTGGGCGATGGAGGCTAGTTTGCGATCTTTTAGGATAATTGATAGCTCCTCGATGATGATGCCCAAGGAATAGATGTCTGTTCTGCAATCCAGTGTCGCATTTGGGTTTAGTTGCTCCGGGGCGAGGTATTTTTCTGTTCCGGCTGGAATTTTCAGGATTTCGTAATCATCACAATCAGCAAGTCCGAAATCAATGAGTTTCACATTGTTCCCGTTATGCGTGATAAGGATGTTATTCGGTTTCAGGTCTTTGTGGATCAGTTGCTTGCTGTGAATGTACTGCAAGGCATTACATATTTCCGTGATGAATTTGTAGGCTAGAGCTTGGGTCAGTTTACCTTGTTCGATAAAAGTGGTTAGCGGGATTCCGTCGATGTATTCCAGTACGATGTAATTACCCAAGAGATCGTTTTTTTCCCACCCTAAGGTGTGACGGATGTTGGGGTGATCCAATTGATAACCGATATTGAATTCCTTTAGCAAGAGTTGTTTGTAGAATTCTTGCGAGGAATAGAAAGGTTGCAGGCTTTTCAGGATATGCAGTTTTCCATACCGGCGGCATAGGTGTAGTCTGCTGAATCCGTTGGCCGGGGTATAAAATTCTTTCAGGTCTGTGTATATATCCAAGGTTATATCCTCTCCGAAAAAACCGGATGATAAAGTTTCCTCATTCATTATGTCAGTTGATTGATTAAAGTGAGTCCCCCGTTACGTCCGGCAATGAAGGGCGGTGTTTTTTGGTTATCTCTTAAAATGTAGGATAACAACAAGGGTTGGCCTATTAGAAAACAAGCTGTTTCGAAGTAGTCTCCTCTTCTTAGTTTGGATTGCTTCGAGTCGATAACCTGAAAGCGGGCTTCCCCGTGGTATTGCAAACGCAAATAACGATTAGGTGACCAGCCTATTTCGATCTCGTCTCCCGGTTTTAAATCCTGTACTTGTATTTGTTTCGTGGTGAAAAATGATGAATTGTACATCGTGCTGGTTTTCAGATGGTGGCAAAAGTCGCTGAAACAGGTGAAACCGATGTACCGGGATAATAAATCCAAGGTTTGAGTGCGCGGCTGATGCGTGTCGTTGACATATCCCCACAGGCGTTTTAACGTGGAGGTGGAGATCAAGTAACCGTGTTCGGATTTTAGATGAAGAGAGAATTCGTCGAAATCGGTTGTGGTAAGTAAATTCCGAGAATACTTTTTTCCGACTAATGCTAGTAACTCCATTATTTCCGGTTTCAATTCATTCATTCGATATAAAATTAGACTGATGATAAATCATGACAAATTTACTAGAATATGGCGGAATAGAAAAATTTTTAAACGGATAAAAGTATGTCAAAAGGGGCGTGAATGTTCATTTTTGTATTTTTGTACACGAAGTATGTTTTGAAAGAATTTTAAATCACTATATTTGTCTAATGGGTGATGAAGAATATATGTCAATATGATAGATGAGCAGTTGATTTTATCCGGGGTAAACCGCAAGAATGAAAAGGCTTGGAAAAGTCTTTACGAGTATTACTATGCGGCATTATGTGCTTACGTGAACCGGATTTTGAAGGGATCGGAGAGTACGGAGGATTTGGTACAGGAGGTTTTTATCGCTATCTGGAAGTCGGATAAGAAATTTGATTCCGTACAAGATTTGACTCGTTATTTGTACCGGGCGTGTTATAATAACGCATTGGTGTTCGTGCGGAATAACCAGATCCATGATACTATTCTGAATTCTATCGGGGCTGAAAGTGATTTTACCGTTGATGACGTGTACGCCCAGACCGTGCGGGAGGAAGTTACCCGGCAGTTGTACGTGTATATCGAGGCCTTGCCTTCGGAGCAGAAGAAAGTGATTCTGATGAGTATCGAGGGGTATTCGTGGGATGAGATTGCGGAAAAATTGGGGGTTAGCGTGAATACCGTAAAGACACATAAAAGTCGTGGGTTCAGGTCGTTACGTTCGAAGCTTCAGGATTCCGTGTGCCTGTTTTTAATTTAATTGAAAAAAAATGACTACTCGTGTCATCTGAAATCGGGAGTTGTGTATTATGAGTATACAAAGTGAACCGATAATAGATGAACATGAAGAAAGATATATATGATGACGCTTCTTTGATCAAGAAATCTTTGTTGAAAGATTTGAGCGAGGAAGATCGAATGAAGTTGGAGCAGTTGCTGGAAGATCGGCAATTACGGGAGGTGTATGATCAGTTGAGTGATCCGACGTACTTGAAAAAGCAGTTTATGGAGTACGAGAATTATTCGGGTAAGAAAGGCTACATGGTTTTTAGAGAACGAAGGGGATGCGACCGACGGGTGAATACGATTCGTTGGGTGGCGGCCGTGGCTGCCGTGTGGGTGATTGTACTGGGATCGATGTTATGGTTGACGTTAGGAGAGAGCGGGGAAAAGGAAGTACCGCCCGTGGCCTCGAAAGTTATTCCGGCAGGGGAGAAGAAGGCCCGGTTGATTTTAGCCGACGGGACCGAGGTCGAGGTGTCGAAGACGGGTGCGCACGTGTTGAAAGAGGAGGGTGTGAATATAAAATACGAGAACGGGGAGATTTCTTACGAGACGGAAAGGGTGTCTACCGAAATTGTTTATAATGAACTGGAGGTTCCGAGAGGAGGAGAGTGTATCATCACGCTGGATGACGGGACTAGGGTGTGGGTGAATGCCGAGACCCGGTTGAAATACCCGGTAACGTTCGTGGGAGAGAATCGGGAGGTTATACTGGAAGGAGAAGCTTTTTTTGACGTGGTGAAGAACGAGAAGCCTTTTATCGTGAAGACATCTTTCGGGGACGTGAGGGTGTTGGGAACGTCTTTCGGGATAAATGCCTACGTGGATGCTCCGGAGAGCTATACGACGCTGGTAAGGGGTAAAGTGAGCGTTGAAACCGGTACGTCTGATCCGTTGGTTATTCAACCCGGAGAACAAGTGGTCACGTCCAAGGACGGGAAGATGATCCGGCAGGAGGTGGATGTGGAGGAGTTTGTGGGATGGAAAGACGGTATGTATGTTTTTCGGGAGAAGCATCTGGGAGATATCATGAAGACGTTGGAACGATGGTATAATATATCCGTGCTTTTTGAAGAAGAAGAGTTGAGAGGACTTCTATTTACAGGGAATTTGAAACGATATGATGATATAAATGTATTTTTTGATGCTTTAACCCGTACCGGGGATAGGAAGTATCGGGTGGTTGGGAATCACGTGATCTTATATAAATAAATTAAAGCGAGATAACGGACTACAAATTTCTCAGGTTCGACGTCCATTATCTCATCTTAACAAGTAATTTACAAATCTATGAAAAAAAATCCATTCTTGAAGTGGAAAAGGCTTTTAAAATGTAAAGGCTTTTTTCACGTGGTAAGTTTGACGCTTATCCTGACGCTAGAAAGTTTGGCGGGATATGGTGCTAAAGTCGTGCCGGATACGGTTTCTTTGAATTTGAAAGAGGTGAAACTGGAGAAGTTCGTGGAGGTGATGAAGCAGAAAACAGGGCTGAATTTCCTGTATAATTCGTTGCTGTTTAAAGATGCGAAACCGGTTACCGTGGAGGCAAAAGGGGAGAATTGGGAGGCGGTACTGAAACGGGTTTTGGAGAAAGAGGGGTTCACGTATGACGTGAAGGACGAGATTGTGGTGATCAAACGGAAGGTTGAAAGTAATACTAGTCAGATGTCGGATCAGTCTAATGTTGTGAAAGGGAAAATCGTGGATTCTAATAAAGAACCTCTTCCCGGTGTCACCATATTGCTGAAGGGAACGAGTGTTGGAACGGTAACTGATTCTAAAGGAGATTTTTCAATCCGTGTGCCTCGGGGCGTTGATTCTTTGATTGTCAGTTTTGTGGGAATGCAGACCACGTATCTAAAGCTTGAAAAGGATAAGTTCGAGTACACGGTCGTGATGAAGGAGGATATGACTCAACTCGGGGAAGTGGTGATTACCGGTTACCAGGAGTTTGACAGGTCGAGGATGGCAGGTTCTGTTTCTTCGATAAAAGCGGAGGATTTGCATTTTAACGGGACGAATACTTTGGAGCAGGCGTTGCAGGGACGATTACCGGGTGTCGTTATCACGAACACGAGCGGGTTGGTCGGAGTGCGGCAGAAGACACGAGTTCGGGGAACTTCCACGTTGTTGGGAAGTCAGGAACCGATTTGGGTCGTGGATGGGATTATCCAGGAGGACCCTCTTCCGTTTGACACGAAAACTTTTGATAGTGTAGGAGAGATTGATTCGGATAATTTTGACTATATCCGTAATTTCGTGGGAAGCTCTATTGCTTGGTTGAATCCGAATGATATTGAAAGTATAACAGTGTTAAAAGATGCTTCTGCTACAGCTATTTATGGTGTACGTGCAGCCAATGGAGTTATTGTTATTAAAACAAAACGGGGAAGGGCTGGTACGGCTTCTATTTCTTACTCGGCCCGTTTGAATGTCTCGGAACAAGTTACTTATGACAAATTGGAACTGATGAATTCCAAGGAACGAGTGGAGGTTTCCCGGGAAATTTTTCAACGCGGCTTGACGGCAAGTTGGACGAATAATAATATTGGGTATGCCGGGGCTTTGAATCAATATTTGAAGAAAGAGATGACAAAAGATGAGTTTGAACGACGTGTGGCTAAATTGGAAACCACGAATACGGATTGGTTTGATATTCTTTTCCGGAATCCATTCAGTCATTCTCATTCGCTTTCAGTTTCGGGAGGTAGTGAAGATGTTCGCTATTATGCTTCCTTATCGTATAATTCAACAAAGGGTACGGCTATTGGAAATGACACGGAGTCATACGGGGCGAATGTTGGTTTGGATATGAATTTTGGAAAGAAGTTTAGAGCTTCATTTACATTATCCGGAACTCAGGCAACGACGAATGGTTTTTATATAGTAAATCCATATACTTATGCGACTACAATCAATCGATCAATAGCGGCTTATGAAGATAACGGGGAATTGGCTTATTATTTGAAAGATGGTAGTCCGGGTCCGAAAATGTTTAATTTTATAAATGAACGGGATCAAACGGGGACTTCAAATAAAAATATGTCTATTAATACGAATCTGAATTTGAATTATGACTTTACAGAGTCATTGAGATTTCAAATGTTGGGGAGCGTCAATATTGCATCTGTTATCGGAGAATCGTGGGCCACGGAAAGAACGGAGTATATAGCTCAAATACGTAATTATGATTATGGTACACGTAAGCCTATTGATGCCGACTACAAGAATTCACAACTTCCCGTGGGGGGAGAATATAATCAAGATGAGAATAAGACCATATCATGGAATTGGAGAAATTCGCTTTCTTATGATGTAGTGTTTAATGGGGTGCATACAATGTTAGGCATTGAATTATCCAGTACAAAGAATACAGGTTTCTCGACTACTTCTTATGGCTATTTAAGGGATAGGGGAAAATCTTTTGCCACTGTGCCCGCTGTGAGAATAAATCCTTATGGAGGAGCTATTTATGAAAATGAGTTGATGAAGAAATTTACTCGTAAAATCACTGATCGAAAGACAAATCAAATGGGGGGGTATTTGACGTTAAATTATGCTTACGATGGACGTTACGTTGTGAATTTTAGTGTGAGAGTAGATGCATCGAATCGTTTTGGACGTTATACTAACGAGAATTTTAATCCGGTTTGGGCTGGAGGACTCCGTTGGAACGTGGCTCGTGAATCTTGGTTTAGTAGACAAAACGTGGTATCTGATCTGAGTTTACGTTTTAGTTTTGGTTATCAACGTAATATGGCTACAAATTATAGTCCAAGTTTAATCGTTAAGATCCCGACATCCGGGGCAACTAGTGCTGTGACGGATGTTAATACGGGAGATGAATTGTTGGAAATCACGTCTTTACCTTACGAGGATTTGCGCTGGGAGAAAACAACATCTTATAATTATGGGGTGGATTTAGCTCTATTCAATAATAAGATTCGAGTTGGGTTTGAGTATTACATGAAGAAAGGAAGGGACATAATTACTTCATTGTTAGTTCCCCGGGAATATGGTATTGAGAATATGCCGGTTAATGGAGGAAGTATGAATAATTCGGGGTATGAGTTGAGTGTAAGTTTTACCCCGGTAAGAACGAAACATTTTACTTGTGATATGAATGTTAATACCTCTAAAAATAATAATGAGATAACGAAAGTCGGTGTACAAAATTTGACGTGGAGGACAGCGACTTCCGGAGAGTATTACAAAAAGGGATATGCCGTATCCTCTTTCTGGGCGTTTGATTGCGAGGGGATAGATCAAGAAACAGGTTATCCGATCATTAATCTGGAAACATCCGGGGATGGAGATCCTTTGAATGATCCTACCACGTATATGAAATATGCGGGCAAATTGGATCCGGATTTTACGGGAGGTTTATCCATGTCATTCCGGTATAAACAACTGTCTTTGTCAACGGGCTTTTATTTACAGATAGGAGGAAAGAAGTTTCTGAAGACGGCTTATGAATCCCAGACTTTACCTTCTGAATACGAAAATTTGTCATCCGAGTTGAACGGGCGTTGGAGACCGGGAGATACGAATGCTAAATTCCCCGGTTTGCCGGATAAAAATGTTACTAATTTTTATCTGCCGAATAATTCAACCTTTAGTAATGTTTATGAAATGTATAATTATAGTAATGTTCGGGTGGTGAATGCCTCTTCTTTGAAATGTAATAATATTGCCGTGAGTTATTTCCTTTCGGAAAAAGCGGCAAAGTTGATGGGATGTAAATCTATCAGTCTAGGAGCAAGTGTTTCTAACCCGTTTACAATAGCGAGTAAAGATTTTAAGGGGCGGGATCCGGAAGTTGCGACAGGAGCTCAACCATCGACCAGCTCTTATTCATTTAATCTTAATGTAACCTTTTAGTTGATATTGGTATGAAGAATTATCGATCTATATATTGTCTGGGAATACTTCTGTATTTGTTATGTACTTCCTGTCATGATTTCTTTAAAGAGTCGAGTCAGGACGAGATAAAACCTTCTTCCGTGGAGGATTTGAGGGGAGTAATGTATAAAGAAGCTTACCCTTACCAACTGGCAACAGGAACATTTTTAATGCTATTGACTGATGAAGTCCAGTGTAACGGGTTGTCGAATGATACGTATGCAACTGTTCATCAAAGCGGAACACCGGTGTTTACGTTTAATCCGATGATGTTTGATGGTATTGAAGTTTTTCCGGCGGATGTGAATGCTTGGAAAACGTATTACGAGAAAATTAAAGGATGTAATGTTATTATTGACTATGTTTCCGAAATATCGGGTACCGAGGAGGAAAAGAACGCATTAGTGGGGCAAGCGTTATTTCTAAGGAGTTTTTATTACTTGAAATTAGCGACAATATACTGTCAGCCGTATAATGCTCCGGGAATAGATGTGAATACAGCTTTGGGAGTTCCTTTGATATTAACGATGGAATTAACAGATGATTTTCCTCGTAGGGTTTCTTTGAAAGCATTGTATGAACAAATTGAAAAAGATTTGTTGACAGCAGCTACCTTGTTAGAAGAAAATTATACACCGGATAATGTTTGGCGTGTTGGGAATGTTGCAGCATATACTTTACTTTCTCGTTTATATCTTTACATGGGACGTGACGAGGATATGGATAACGTGATTAAATATGCGGATTTAGCTATCGCTCAAGGTCCGGATTTGACCCGCTTAGCTTTGTTGGATGGCAGTGGTAAGAGTGTTTATAATAGTGATGTAAGTTCGGAAGTGATTTGGATTTATGGTGTAAATTCATTTGGTGGAGGTTCTTTTTTCACGACAAATGTAACTTGGGGATATGACGTACCTTGGGAAGTCTCTTCTGATTTGTTACGTCTTTATGATGCAACAAATGATTTGAGATATAAGATGTATTATGGTAGTCCATACGGGTGTATATACGGAACTAAAGTGGCTCATAATACATCCAATGGTTCAGATCATGGTATTCGTATAGCGGAAGCTTATTTAAACCGGGCGGAGGCTTTTATTCGCCGTTCTTTAGCGACGGGGAATGCTGGAGACCGGGTACTGGCATTAAATGATTTGAACGTGTTGAGAGAGACGAGGTATGTAACGGGTTCTTATGTTGACGAACAGATTACTGATGCTAATGAGTTATTGAAATTTTGCTTGATGGAACGTAGATTGGAATTGAGTCTAGAAGAGGGATTCCGTTGGTTTGATATCAAACGCTTGGGGTTATCGGTTACTCATGTATATATTGATTCAGAGGGAGTAGAGAGAGAATATACATTGGAAAGTCATTCCCCGCTTTATGCTTTGCCTATTCCTTATGATGCAATAGAGAGAAATTACAGATTAGAACAAAATCCCAGATAATATGAAACGGAAAATTTATTTTTATATGATATTGTTATCGTGGCTCTTGTGTGCGGTAGCTTGTTATGATGAGAAAGAGTTATCTCCATCGGGGATTATTTCCAGTTATTCAGTTCCTCAAGGGGAGCATGATTATGATGATGTAATTGTGGAATATTACAATAAGTACGGTTCCTGTTTATTATATAAATTTACAGATAAGGATACTTATTGGACTCCTTCCGGTTGGATGAATGGAGTGTTGGGTGTAAATGGTAAAGCGGGATACCTTGCGACTCCTGCGGATGAAAAGTATGTAGGAGAACAATTGGATTTAATACAAAAGTTGTGGTTCTCATCGTACTCGGCCGAGTTTTTAAAAGAGTTTCTTCCGATGAAGATAATGCTTTGTTCGGAAATTGATTCTCTCTATGTAACATGGGATTTTTCAGTTACTCCCATGCAAATGGTATATTTGAGTAAAGGTGTTAGATCATGGTATAATTACGACAATATTTGTGTCGGATATGGTGATATAGCCGTGACTCAGATGACCAAGAAGGATTCGTCAGATTTTCGAAGTAGGATGAATCGTATATTCGTGGAGAGTATGATCGGGCGCGGAAAAACAGCTCCGACAAAAGAATTCGGAGAGAGTGCAAATTATAACATTAGTTCTTCTGATATGTATACGGCATCTAAACTTTGGGCTGCGGGAATACCTCAGTTAGTAAATTACAGTATTTCTGAAAGCAATGATTGGAAGACTTTTTTATTGATGATGGTACTTTCTACGGAAGAATTTCTAACTAGAGTTCCCGAGTATAATAACAATTGGGATTCAACATCAAAGAATTGGGATGGTATTCTGAATCCGGTAAAAGATGTAAATGGTCTTTTGAAGAAGCGGTATGATATGGTGCGTAATTATTTTATCGAGAATTATAACATGGATTTGCAAAAGGTAGGCAATACATTAAAACGTTAGTATGAAGTATTTATTGGTTATATTGTTTTCCCTGTACGTTTTGGGTGGCAGGGCTGAGAATCGTGCGTCTTTTCCGGGGGATAAAGTGGTTACGATAGATGAGTTTATTCGGAAGGATACCCCGAAGGATGTCGGTTTCTTTAACGTTTACATACAGGATGGAAGGTATTATCTGGAGGTTCCGGATGATATGTTGCGGCGGGATATTTTAGTGGCAGTGACGATTATCAAGGGAACTGCCCAGAAAGAACGGAGTCGGGATGCTCGTTTCGGGTATGGCGGTGATTCGGTGTTTGACCGGATGATACGTTTTATCAAGAATCGGGATCGGATTGAAATAGTTTCTCCCCAGGTGTTTCACCTGGGGGATTCTACGGCCTTGTATAATGATTATTACCGGAATCTGGAATCTCCGGCGATAGCCTCTTTCGAGATAAAGGCTCGTTCCGGGAATTCGTACTTGGTGGATATCACGGACTTGTTTTTAAGTGACAGTGATTTGTTTGCCTTGAAAGGGGCTAAGGAGTCGTTAAAATTGGGCGGTTATCAACAAGGACAATCCTACGCGTTGGACGTGAAGGCTTTCCCGGAGAATATAAATTTCCGGTCTATTAGAAGTTATGGTTTGGCGGGCGAGGTTAAAAAGGGCGAATTTCCTTCCACGCTTTGGGAAGTCGGGTCTTCGTGGTATTTGTTGCCGGAAAAACCGATGCCGCAGAGAGTGTTTGACGAGCGGGTCGGGTATTTTGCCTTTGCGTTGGACGGGATGGTGAAACGTGGGGATTGGATGGACAAAACGATGATTGCGACTCGTTGGCGTCTGGAACCGAGCTGGCTCACCGTCACGAGTCACGTTATTCCAGTAGCGTGCAGTAAATCC
>OGZA01002837.1_pt1 | contig 10308 bp, 7 predicted proteins | sample 1576591 | NCBI WGS metagenome assembly OGZA01 (sample SAMEA3541565, study PRJEB24748) | human gut metagenome | biome: human gut; feature: human-associated habitat; material: faeces | place: China | collected 2012
GCTATACGGAAAAGCAGGATATTTATCATATCAAACCGGTTGGGAAAATGAGTACAATTTTATTTCCGCCATCCCTAAGACAAGGATAGGTTTGGCAGTCAGTTTCTTTTCGTTTCTTTTTACAATCTGGTTACTCACATTGTTCGTAATGACCGGACAAACCTGTTCAATTTCCGGATAACGTTCCTGCAACCGGTAAGCTATCGGCAACTGCGAAGTCGGTCCCCTGTCATTACACAGTACATAAATACGGTCTTTGTCCGCATGGAACTTATCGACAGATAATTCCTGTACCGTATAAACAGCAATCAGTATAACGAACATCAATGAAACAGACAGTCCGAACACATCGATTGCCGTGTATGCCTTATTCCTGCTCAAGAATTTCAGGAATGACTTTATATTTAATAAGTTGTTCATCTTCTTAATAGTTTAGTGATTCTACAGTTGGCGAGAATAAAAACATATCCCGCCTTCACAGGTAGGATATGTTCGTGTTTGCTTACATTCTTAATTTAGCTATATGTCCATGTGTAAAATCTAATTCATCAAATAAATTCGCTCACTGATGACACGATGCTACCGTCGAACAGGTTGATGATGCGGTGTGCAAAACTTGCGTCATGTTTGGAGTGGGTTACCATGACGATGGTTGTCCCTTCTTTGTTCAGTTCGGTAAGCAGCTGCATTACTTCGGCACCGTTCTTTGAATCCAGGTTACCGGTCGGCTCATCGGCAAGGATGATCTTCGGGTTGGAGACAACGGCACGGGCAATGGCAACACGCTGTTGCTGACCTCCGGATAACTGCTGTGGGAAGTGAGCGGCACGATGGCTGATGTTCATACGTTTCAGAATATCGTTTACCATCTGTTTACGTTCGGAAGCCTTTACCTTCAGGTAGGTCAGCGGCAGTTCCACATTTTCGTATACATTGAGTTCGTCGATCAGGTTGAAGCTCTGGAATACGAAACCGATATTCCCTTTACGAACCTGTGTACGTTCTTTTTCTTTCAGATGGCCCACTTCTTTATCAACCAGATAGTAATTACCGCCAGTCGGATTATCAAGCAAACCCAGGATATTCAACAAGGTTGATTTACCGCAACCGGAAGGTCCCATGATAGCTACAAATTCACCATCCTTCACTTCCATCGAAATATTGTTCAATGCGATTGTTTCTACTTCTTCTGTACGGAAGTGCTTACTTAATCCTTCAATCTTAATCATAATGTTATTTATTTAATTCTACATTTATACTTTATATTCCTCTTTAAAATCCACTCTCTTTTCTCTATATAATTCAAATTACGTGCCAAACTTAATAAAAAGCTAGTTTTCAACATTATACTGTTTTGTCTTTTTTACGGCAGTGTCTAATATTTAGACAGTCATGTCTATTTATTAGACACTTTGCGGCAGAAAAAACATCCGACCTTCACAGGCCGGATGCACATGTTTAATTAAAACTTAAACTAATATCGGTGACTATAAAGAGTCTTTGTCACCCCAAAATATTATTCTATTTCCGGACGGTCGTCCGGTTTTTTCTTGTTTTTGTTTGCCTTGGCGATACCGACACGCTGGTTGTAGCGTGCTTTGGTTTCACCGATCAAGGCATTGAGGGCCGTAACGAAAGCGGTCGTTTCGCCGGTCGGTTGAACGACGTTGTACGACTGCGCCAACAATGTCATATCTCCGTAAATCTGATCCATGCGACCGCGAACGACCTTCCCGCTGTCGATAGAGGCTGAGATTTTATTAGCCGAACGTTGTTCCGTCAGTGCTATAAATGTATCATTGCAAGTTTTCAGTTCCTCCAGGACGGAAGTCAGGCCAAGGGTCGTTACATTCGATTTATTCGCTTCCTTTTCCATATCCAGCAGCAAACCTAAAATTTGTTGGGTTTCCTGCTGGTCGGCCAACTTCTGGATACCGACATAGATTTTCACCTGATTGTAAAGGCTGATCGCGGCATTTCTTTGAGCCGAAACCGGACTTTTAGTCATTTGCCGGACTGTCGAGGTAAAATAAACGACCAACTCATCGCGCTGCTTATCCGTTTCGGCCAGTAAAGCTGTTTCATCACTGATAAGCGATTTATTCACCACATCGGTAAGGATATTCAATTCGTTTTTGAACGTATTTATCTGCTCGTCGGTAAAACCCAGGGCAGCAGGGCCGGTCAGATCGACACTTTCTATTTCCGGACGATCTTCCTGCTTCACAGGTATGAGGGCTAAAAAACGGGTCATATGGTTGGCATATTCGGCATTGTTCAAGCGCTCCAGACTTAAATCTATAATTCTTGCAAGTGTTTCCATGGTATTCTTTATTTAATATTATACAAGTGTTTTCTTCGGTCGTAAAAGTAGGTTTTTATTTTCATGGGACAAGGAAATTCTGCATTTTCTTTCAAAAGAATTTGAAAAACACAGTTTTTCTCCGGAAACAATGTTTCTAAGGACTTGTCGGAGGGTAAAAATGAAATTTACAATGTTTCCGGGAGGATAACCCACTGTCGACCTCTCAGAAACATTGTAAATTTCATTTCGTCGGTGGGACAAGCTGCCGGAAACATTGTAAATTCCATTTCGTCGATGGGGTAAGTCCCCGGAAACATTGTTTCCGGCATTTTCACCCTCTTCCCTAATCCGCCTTTATACTCTCCACAGGATTTTCATTCGCCACATTCCATGCTCGTATCAGCACGCAGGAGATGATAACGGCATAGACAAACAAGGCCGCCCCGATGAATATAAAGAAACTGAGATGGATGCGTTCGGCGAATTTCTCCAGCCAGCCCGAAGCATTGATATAAGCAACAGCCACCCCGATCGCAAGAGCCGGAAGGGCGATGTAGGAAATATCACGCGAAAGCATACGGAGGATATTCACGGCCGTAGCCCCGTTTACCTTACGGATGGCTATTTCGCGGCCGCGGCGGTTCGTCTCGTCGGCTGTGTATCCCAATAAGCCGATCAGGGCAATGATCAGGGTGACGATACCGCTGATCATGATCGCGTCGCGGAAATCGCGGTCGTCCTGATACTGGCGGACGATATCCATTTTATATACGGAGGCTTCGACCACCTTGCCGGTGATCGTTTCGGTAAGGACGCGGTTCACTTCCGCCAGGTTGTCCGACGACATCGTATTCATCTTGATCAGGATATTCACGGGAGGATTATAACAATCAGGTGTGGCGTAGAAGAAAATCGACGCACGCGTATCCGGGCCTTTCAGGGAGCCGATACGGAAATCGTCGAACACACCGCAGACAGTGAACACTTTTGTTCCCTTGCTATGCTCGGACACCATGACGCCTTTGCCGATGATACTGCCCGTCCAGCCTGCCGTCTTTTCCATCAGGTCGACGAATTTACGGCTGACCATGATTTTATCGCCGTTGGCCTCGTCGGGACGGAAGGCATGGCCTTCAACGACGGGTATCTCCATCAGGTCGAAATAATTGTCGCCCACGAAATACATGTCGGCTATATTGAAAAGATCGCGATCGTCTCCCGGAATATTTATGTTATTGCCGGACGGATAACTGAAAGGCAGTTCGGTGCTGCACGATACCATCTTCACCTGTGGCAGGCGGCGCAATTCGGCCATCGCACGGTCGCGCACCTGCGGATCGACACCGCGTGTATTGCAATAAACCAGATTCTCGTAAGCGTAACCGGGATGACTCGAAATCATCGTGTCATACTGCCGGCTGATGGTAATCAGCAGCGCCACCAGATAGGCCGTGGCAACGAATTGAACGAACAGCAGGCAGAGCTTCCAGTAGCGTTTCGACTCTTTCACACTGCGGAAAGCCGTAGCCACCGGAATGCGCATGAAAAGCCAGGTCGGTACGAAGCCCGTCACCGCAAATACCACCACGCAGATGGCCAGCAGGATCGACATCGTAGGCAACGTGAAGAGCGCCGACAGCGAGGCGGACAACAAATCTTCTATCTTCCCTTTGAAAATGACGATCAGGAAAGCCGCCAGCAACAACGACAACAGCAGGTGCAGGAACGACTCGGAAAGGATCATCCCGAAGATATTCTTTCCCGACGCACCGTAGCATTTATGTACGGCCACCTCCTTGGCGCGGCCGATCAGCGTGGAGATCACGACCAGTATATAATTGAGGACGGCGATGGAGATCAGGATGATCGCCATGAAAATGAGCATGTAGTTCATGTCCTTCACCTCCTTATTATTATTGTGGATGTCCTGCAACGGAGAGATGGAGTACGACAAGTCTACCCCGGCTTTCTTCAGGCCTTCCATATCCTGGTTGCGCTCCTGCATCCGGCGGATGGCGGGGGCGAGCCCGTTGGGATCGGTGCCGGGGAGCAGCTTCACGTAAGCGATATAACGGTCGTTTCCCAGCCAGTTGGTCGTGCTCCATTCGGGCATGGTGGCCAGCGAAGCCACGGCATCATAGCGCAGGTGGCTGTTTTCGGGGATATCCTCAAACACGCCGCCGATGGTGAAGGGAGAGCCGTGGTTGGCATCGCGCACGAAGGTCTTGCCTACCGCATTCCCCACGCCGCCCATCTTCTCGGCCAGCGAACGGGAGATCATCACGTAGCCGGGACGTGCCAGGACATCTTTCGGGTCGCCCACCAACAGGGGACGGGGGAAGATGTCGAAAAAGCTGGTGTCGGCCAACAGGATCGTGGCGGTGAGATATTGTTCTTCGGGAGTCATGATCAGTTCGTTGTTCTCGCCGATACGGGTGTAGCGGGTAGCGGCTTCCACTTCGGGTATCTCCGCTTTCATGCCGGGGGCGATGGCACCGCTCACCTGTCCCCAGGAATCTTTTTTGCCGTCCCGGTTCAGGTCGGATTTAACCAGATAAATCCGTTCGTTATCCGGATAGAAGTTATCGTACGAACGCTCGAAGCAGACTTTCGCTACCAATACCAGTCCCATCGCCAGTCCGACGGCCAGCGCAAGGATCTTAATCCCGTTACTCCTCCCCTTCTTGAAGAGGGAACGGAGTGCCATGTTAAAATTCTTCATATCTATTATTGTCTTTTTATTTTATTCCGGATATATATGTTTTTTCTATTCCGATTTCAGGCTCAGCACCGGATTGGCATTCGCCACCATCCAGGTACGGTAGACCACCGTCAGGAGGATAACCGCCAGCACGACCACGGAGCCGGTTGCGAACAGGCCGGCATTCATCGGGATCTTCTCCGAAAACTGCTGCAACCACTTTTCGCTGGCAAACCACGAAGCACCCGCACCGATCAGAATGGCCGGCAGTGCCATCCATACAATGTCGGAGGAGATCAGACGGAGGATATCCCGTTCGGTTGCCCCATTGATTTTGCGTACGGCAATTTCTTTCCCGCGGCGGTTCGTCTCGTCGTTGATGTAACCGATCAGGCCTATCAGGGCGATGATCAGGGTAATGATGCCTCCCGCCATCACCGAGTCGCGGAAAATACGCGAGGTATCGTAGAGCTTCGTGAGGCTGAAACGGTAATCTATGAGATTGATCTCGCGGTCAGGCAGGAACTCTTTTATTACATTATTTATATGGGCGAGATTCTCCGCATTCCTTTCACGGAATTTGACGACAAGGGTCTGCTCGGCCCGTTTACTGAAAAAGATGGCGGAGTTGACCATGCCTTCCTGGTCGATCCGGCCCATCCGTACGTCGTCGTAGACGCCGACAACGGTAAAGGGATCGTCCGTGCCATGCCCGCCGATATCGAGCTTCTTGCCTACCACACCGTCTTTCCACTGAAAGGCATTGGCCAGTTCGGTAGCCATCTGGCGGCTCACCATGACGAGTTGCATGGAGTCGGAATAGGATTCGTCGAAGGCTTGTCCCTCTATCACCTTCATCTCCAGCAGGGAGACGAAGTTGGCATTAGTACCGTAAAGATCCCGGAAATGGGCTACGGCATCCTCCGAACCGGGACGATAAACGATATCGCCCGAACCGGAAAAGGCTGGCAATTCGTAGCAGGTCGTAACGTCTTCCACTTCCCCCTGCTTGCGGATTTCATCCATCAGCGCTTTGCGGGAGGATTGAGGAACGCCTTCCAGATTACAGAAGGCCAGCCGCTCGTAGGAGTAGCCGGGATTATCATTCACCATGAAACTATATTGCCAACCAATAACGATGAGCAGGCAAACGAGGAAACCTACCGCCACGAACTGGATAAACAGCAAGGCTTTCTTCCACGACCGCCGGGAGTTGGTGTACGAACGGAATACCAACGCCACGGGTATCCGGGCGAACAGTTGCGAAGGCAGCAGGCCGGCAACCAGAAACACCAGCACACAGACGCCCAACAGGATCATCAGCGTGTCGGGCGTGAAAAGCGACGACAGCGAGGTGCCCAGCAGTTCTTCCACGATCCGGCGGAAACCGAATACAAGGAGTGTGGAGAAGACGACGGATATCAACAGGTTGAGAAATGCCTCTGAGAAGATCATGTCGGTGATGTTCCAGCCCGTCGCGCCGTAGCATTTATGGATCGCCACATCCTTCGAGCGGGTCACCATCGAGGAGATGACCAGCAGCACATAGTTCATCAGGGCGGCAAAAAGGATGGCGAAAGCAATGGCAGTCAGCATCACGGCCATACGCTTGGTGGCCGGAGAACTGGCATAAAGCTCGCCGAGCGGACGCAGGAAGATGTTGTACGTCATGCCTTGCTCCTTCAGTTTCTTCGAATCGACATGACGGTCGAGCATTTCGGCCATAGGTTGCAGCATATCGTCTGCCGAGAGGCCGGGTTGCAGGAGGACGTAAGCGTTGAAGCTATCACCGCCCAGCCATTGGTCGTCCTTCGACCATCCGGTAATAGCTTTGAAGGTGGAAAGGGAGACAAGTACGTCGTAATAAAGATGGGTATTCTTCGGAACATCCTTAAACACACCGCCTACGGTGATCTGAACGCCCGGGAATGTCTGTACCTCGAAGGTTTTGCCGATCACGTCTGCTCCGTCGGGGTTGATTTTGCCGGCCATTTCTTCCGAAACAAGGGCATAGAGGGGGCGCGACAGTGTCTCACGGGCATTACCGACCAGCATTTCGCGGGGCAGGACATCGTAGAAGCAGGAGTCGGCCAACATGAAGATGGCGGTGTACTTCTTATTGTCGGGTGTTTTCATGACCATCTCGCCTGTTCTTTCACAACGGGTAGCAGCCACTACACCGGGGATCTCGGCTTTCATGCCGGGGGCTACGCCGCCACTTACGCAGGGGAAGCCGTCATTGCTCTTATCTCCGATGCTAAAGTTCTCCTGGATAGCAAAAATCCGGTCGGATTCGGGATAGAAATTATCGTACGACAACTCGAAGCAGACTTTAGCAATGAGTACCAATCCCATTGCCAGGCCTACGCCCAACGACAGTATCTTAATATCATTATGTCTGCCCTTCTTGAACAGGGTGCGGAAAGATATGTAAAAATTCTTCATTGTAACAGATTCGTTTTGTTATTGCTGACAGAAAACCAATATGACCGGCCTTGGAGGTAGGGGGTCTGCCCCCCCTACCTTTGCATATTACTCCAACACCAGGACTTCATTATCCTTGTAGCTTTCATAGCTGGAAACGATTACCTTTTCTCCTGCTTCCAGGCCTTCTGTTACTTCATAGTACTGCGGGTTCTGACGGCCGATCTTGATCTTACGGCGATAGGCTTTCTTGCCATCTTTGTCGAGTACGAAGATCCAGCTGCCGCCGGTACTCTGGAAGAATGTTCCGCGTGGGATGATGATACTCTCTGTCGGCTGTCCCAGTTCCAGATTGATATAATAAGTCTGACCGCTACGGATATTGTCAGGACGTTCGCCTGTAAACACCAGGTCCGTACGGAATTTACCGTCGCGAACTTCCGGATACACCTTGCGTACAGCCAGTGCGAAACTTGTTCCCTGACGGTCGAAGTCGGCATCCAGTCCCGGCTTAACACGGTCGATATAATGTTCGTCGATCATCGCTTCCACCTTATAGTCGGAAAGGTCGTTGATCTGGCCGATCTTTAAACCGGCAGAAACATTCTGTCCCAGCACGACATCCAGCAAACCCAGTTCGCCGTCAATCTGTGAACGGACATTCAGATGCTCCTTACGTTCATGAACCAATTGGATGTTACGGCGCATGTTGGCCAGACTGGTTTCCATTTCGTCCATCTGGATCGTACGGGAAATTGAATCCTGACGCAGGCGCTCGACAACAAGGTCATATTTCTTTGTTGCCAGTTCATAATCTTCTTTAGCTTTCAGATAATCTTCCTTGGCAATCAGGTTTTCATCATACAATTTCTTCTGTTGTGAATAAGCACGACGTGAACGGGCAATGTCGACATCAAGCTGCGCCTTTTCCAACTGATTGTTCAGTTTGTCCTGTTCCATGGCCACCTGTGTGTTACGCAGGAAGTTTTGTTTTTCCGCCAGCTGAGCTTCGGCATCCAATATCTGCAAATCGAGGCTTGAATTGGAAAGGCGGATAATAACGTCGCCCTTCTTCACCTGGGCACCTTCTTCCACTACTTTCTCCTGAACGATACCGCCTTCTTCCGGGCTCAACTGTACCACAGTTATCGGCTGCACCTGTCCGTTTACACGAACGAAATCATTGAACTGCTCCTTCGTAACCTCACCGATACTGATACCGCGGGCGTCCACTTTCAATGTCGATGCATGATCGCCGAAAATGATCCATCCGACCAATGCCAGGAATAAAACACCGCCACCTACATAAGGTAAATGTTTCTTCTGAATGCCTCTTTTCTTTTCTAATTGTATATCCATTGTTGTATGTTTTTATTTCTTTATTATCAGTTTCTGTTTATTCTCAGTTTATACCTTCAATCAACGGTTTACCTTTATAGTAATCAACCAACTTGCATTTCAGCAGATACATCAGCTTCCGTTGCAGCAAATCAGCTTTCGACAGCAGTAATGTATTGGCGCTGGTCTGTAAGTCGATCGGGCTCATCAGGCCTTCTTCGAATTTGCGAAGAGTCACCTGGTAAGCTATTTCGTCCGCCTGGGCTTTCTTTTCCATCTGGATCGTTTCCTTGGCGTACCCTTCACGATCGAGGATAGCCTGTTCGATAGCCGTCTGCAACTGGCGGAGCACCTCGGTCTGCTGTTCCTGGGCGATACGCATATTGTTGCGGGCCTTGCGCAGATTTGTCAGACGGTCCAGGCCATTAAAAAGCGGGAAACTCAGGTTAAAGGAAATGTATTCCCCCCGGTTGTTCTTAAACTGGCTTCCGAATGCAGTGGGTGCCTGTTCCGCTTTCAGGTTCTCATAATAATTGGTAGAAACACCGGCTGAGAAAGAGATGGAGGGCAACATGCGTCCTTTAGCCATCAGATATTGCATTTTAGATGACTTCAGTTGAAGTTGTGCCTGCAAAGCTGTCGGGTTATTATCGGATGCATAATCGTAAATTTCCTCCACCGATTCCAGCATGGTTGCATACGATTTATCCAGGAGCATAGTATCTACGTCCAACTCCATATCCGACGGGAAGTTCATATTTTGTTTCAAAGTCAATATGGCTGTATTCAGCAGATTCTGCTGATGCGTCAGGTTATAGTCGTTGGCAGCGACCTGCGCTTCGATCTGGGCGACATCGGCTTTACCTTTCAGTCCCAGTTCTTCCTGGCGACGGGTTCTATACAGGATGCGGCTGTTCTCTTCCAGTTGCTCGGCAGCCAGTTTTACTGTTCCCTGATAATATACGACATCCATAAAAGCCTGCATCGTATTGATTGCCAGATCATCCTTTTCCTTCTGGATATCATTCATACCCAGTTGACGGTTCGCTTTTGCCATACGCCATTGGTTGATCAGTTGTCCCCCATTAAATATAGGTATGGAAACACTCAAGCCATATCCGTTATTAAATGTAGATGTATTGTTATAGACGTTGGTTTCCGGGTCAATGGAACGTCCGAAACTATACTGTGCTCCCACACTTGCACTCATGGAAGGGACGCCGAAGACCAGCTTTTCGCCGGAGCGCTTTGCACGGCTGAAAAAATCCGTGCGCGGCAGACTCCTGCGGGAGCTTGACGGATTCGAATCGACCTGCTATCGTATATGCGAGGCCATATTCGCAGGCGGAGACTGCTTCTGCGAGTTTGATCTGCTGGATTCCATCACGCTTTCCGACACAGAAGCGCTGCTGACGCAGACAGTCACACCGGAACGCGCCGCGCTCAGCGTTGTTGCGCCGGAAGAAGCGTAGATTTTGGACGCACCAATTGCAGGATGCCGTTGTGTTCGCCCTCTGACTAGCAACTCTGGTTTTCTTTC
>OGZA01002844.1_pt1 | contig 10289 bp, 10 predicted proteins | sample 1576591 | NCBI WGS metagenome assembly OGZA01 (sample SAMEA3541565, study PRJEB24748) | human gut metagenome | biome: human gut; feature: human-associated habitat; material: faeces | place: China | collected 2012
CACAATTTGGTGGTAATGAAAAACTCTTCGCGTTTTATGCCGCTTCGACGAATGGCGCTCCCCACCTGTTCCTCGTTAAAATAAGCGGACGCCGTGTCTATCAGACGGTAACCGACTTCTATGGCATCGGTTACAACCCGTTCTGTTTCATTCTCAGGGATTTGGAAAACGCCGAAACCTATGGCCGGCATCATCACCCCGTTGTTCAGTCTTACATCTTTCATATCTTTCTGATTTGATTGTCTGTTGCAAAGTTACTGCACACTCATCGCTCTATTGTTATAAAAATCGAGGAGAAATTTTCACTATTCGTGGTTTTCGGTTATTTTTGAGACAAAAGAAAAACGGTTATGGAACAGACGGACTTCGACGGGATTGTTTTTGCCGACACCTTGCAGGATTTCAATAACTTGCGTTATGCGGGGCATATTGTTCATATCCTTTGCTGCGGCGGCAATATGGGATTTACCTTTCAAGACACACACTACAATATTGCAGTGGGCGATTATGTCATTCTGCCTAATGGAGAACTCGGTTCTGAGTTTTCAATATCCGACGATTTTCAAGGTATTTTAATGAGCCTTTCGGAAACCTTTGTCGCCTCTATCGCTATCCGTAGCAATTACGGCATTATAAGACATCTATCGCTTTTACAAAATCCCGTTATGAAACTTTCTCCCCACGACTTTCGGATATGTGAAGCTGCCTTGCGAGTCCTTCGTATGCGCATGACCGAAAAAGGGCACTCGTTTTATGAAGAATTGCTCGGTAGTCTACTGACCGCACATATTCTCGACCTTTACGATATCCATGCCCGTAGCCGTAACGTATCGCAACTGTCGGAACATACAGCCTCGCAATTACGTAAATTCATCGAATTACTGTACAACGGCGAATACATACGGAACAGGGAACTCGACTTTTATGCTTCCCTCCTCTGTATCACCCCGCATTATTTGTCGGAGCTGTGTCGAAAAGTAAGCGGGCGCCCGGCTACTTATTGGATAGACCGCTTTACCATTCAGGAAATCACTCGCCTAGATCGTCACACGGAACTATCCCTGACGGCAATTTCCGAGCGAATGAATTTCTCGTCCGTTTCTTATTTCAGCCGCTATGTACAAAAGCGACTCAAAATTTCACCATCGGAATACCGAAACTGTTATACTCGGGACTGAATCTACTCCACCAATACTTGTCGCTTGGAAAACGTACGATAATCCATCGGTGACATTCCTGTCAACGAATCGTATCTTCTTTCCTTCCCTCTTTGGAAAAGCCCATCGCAAACAGACGACCGACGACCGGAACCCGAAAAACTTTGATGCGATGGACAACTTTCGTATAACGAGCGAAAAGAATGAAAATCAGCAGTAAAATACCGGCAAGAACGGCATAACCAAATACCTCTTTAACCGACACCAATATCACCTGTCGTTGCAATTCACCGAAATATATAGAGAATGGCAATCGTACCGTAACCGGATTCAACGAATCCAACACTCCGCCTAATGTATAATAATTGGACTGCACGGTGATTTTGAACAACCGGGAAACCACCGCCGTAGCTATCGGGCCTCCGATTCCCTCCCTCACGAACCCAACGGCGCAAAGAGACTGAAAGAAATGGCGGAAGGGAATTATCTGAGAAAGATAGGTAGTCAATACAATATAAATCATCGTATTACCCATATTTCTCAAAACGACGGGCAGGTAGAGCTTCTCGATGTTCGTGTCGGGTGAAATCAAAAAATACATTATAATCAGATACGACACCACCAAAACAAACCCGATAAATGTCGCCATCTTATAACCCGTTCGGAGCCGAGCCAAGACCAACCACGAGGCCAAAGCCCCCAAACCGACACCCAACAGAGAAGGGAAATTCAAAGAGACATTATTCAATGTATCGTAATGAAGTATTCCCCCGGTATAAACACCCTGCAATACAGTCGATACAGCTGTCAGGAAGTTCAAGGCAAAAAATAAGAACATCACCGTAAAGAAATGCTTGTACTTGAAAGTCTCCGCCTCCACATATGGATGCCGGATATGCCCCATACGATACAAGTTGAGAGTCAGAAAGAAGAAGGCACAAACCAACGCCAGTCGAATATAGGGAGAATCGAACCAATCGTAATAGTCACCATAATTAAATGTAAAAGCTGTTAGTAACAAAACTACACTCCAAAGCACAAGCCCCACCCAATCTATGCCGTAAAGAGGTAATGGCGGACGTAAATAGAACGGGCGCAAGAACAGATGGGAAAGAAGAATAACCGCAAGCAACAACCCCACAGCCAGATAGTGCATATACCGCCAACTGTAAAAGTAGGTGAGATAAGTCGCAGTCAACCCCGATAACTGAATATAACCGAAAATAGATAAATAAATAACAGGGAAAAAGACAGCGAAATCGCGAGTAGGAGTTATGCGTAACTGTATGGACGAGAAACACTCGAACGTACCCCACATTCGTAAGAATCCCGCGATAAAACAGGTCACAGCCAATAACGGTAGATTGCGAGTCTGCATGGTCACGAGATTACAAACGATAAGTCCGATCGCCACGGCAGGCAAGATCGTCCGCGTAGGGAATCGGAATTTCAATCGAAACAAAACGGGAAAAGCCATCGTTAACCCTATGAATGAAGCATACCCGGCCATGAGAATATCTTCCTGCATCAGCGAGGTGGCTCCCATCATCTCGTTCACCGAAACCAAATAGATTCCCCCCGAACACTGAAATACCATAATACAAAACAAGAATATCCCTGCCCGAGCCCACATAGGAACCCACTCTTTGAAAGCGGGAATCTTGCGCATTAAATCATCGAGCGGCGTCATAGTCCTGGTAGTTTACCTCGCACTCCACATTCAATCCGGCCCGTAACCGATTCATATCCTCCGGGGTATTATCGGCAGAGAAAACAATTTTGACCGGAACCCGCTGCTCCACTTTCACGAAATTACCAGCTGAATTGTCTTGCGGGACAACAGCGAACTGCGCTCCCGTAGCTTTGGATATGGCTTGAACACACCCCTTATAAACCACATCGGGAATGGCATCGATTTTCATATCGACCCTCATGCCTTCGACAATACGGGTGGTCTGAGTCTCCTTGTAGTTAGCGATTACCCATTTTTCTTTTTCATCGACTATCGATAACAACGTCTGCCCCGGTTGTATAAGCTGTCCTTCCTGTATGGTCTTACGAGAAGTCACACCATCACAGGGAGCCAATACCACCGTATAAGAAAGATTCAATTTCGCCAAATCCAAAGCAGCCGAAGCCACGGCGACAGCTGCCTCGTTTTGATTCAACCTCTGGGTTTGTTCCTCTTTCACCAAAACAACGGAACGTTTTTGGCGAACCAACATTTCATACTTCGCCTTCAACGCCTCGTAATTGGTCTTCACGCCGTCATACTGTTGTGGAGTAACCGCCTCCTCGGAGAGCAATTTTTTATAGCGCACATAATCTTTCTCGGCATTTTTCAACAACACTTCTACCTCGTCAATACCGGCATCGGAAACTGCCAAATTATTGTGTGCTGTCGAAACCGCCGTTCCCATCGCACTCCGACCGGCTAAGGCATTTTGATAATCGGCCTCGGCCTGAGCCACCCGCAAACGGAATTCCGTATCCTCGATAAGTAACAAAGTATCGCCTTTATGGACAAACTCATACTCATCGAAATATATCTTTTGTATGAAACCCTGCACCCGACTATTGACCGGCACGATCTGCTGCCGTACCTGCGCATTATCGGTATATTCTACTTGCCCTAAGTGGACGAATCGCGAGCATACCCACACGAACCCAATCATCAACAAAATGATGACAACAAGGTTAAAAACTATTTTTCGAGTTCTCTTATTCATGACTGTAAACAATTTATAATGTTCCGGTTAAATAAAGAAGTTTATAATAATTGAAAGCAATATCGATTTGGGCATTTGCCAACTGTACCTCGGCCGATAACTTGGCATTACTTGCATCGAGCATATCGGTAATAAGCGACAATTCGTTCTTGTAACGATTCTGAATCACGGCATAATTCTGACCGGCAAGTTCCACATTCTTTCGACGGGTATCGAGCTGTTCATAAGCCTCGACATAGCGTGTATAAGCCGCCTGCACAGCCAATTCGGTCTGTTCGCAAACATCGTCATAATGTTCTTTCGTACGGCGAATAGTCAATTTACTGCGGCTAACCGACTTATTTGTCTTATACAACGAGGCAAGATTATATTTCACCCCAACTCCCACATACCAATAGTTGAAGTTCTTGTCGATGGGCGGAACTTCGATAGTGATAGGACCGTCAAAGTGATTTCCTGCCACAAGAGCTATTTGGGGTAAACGTTCTGACTTCACGATTTTATCCTGACGCTCATTCATCTTCACAGCCAATTCCAACAGCCTCAACTCCGGTGAGTTTTCGACGACCTTCTCCCTCCAATAAGCTTCATCGCCCATAGGAAGCGCCCGGGAAAGAATAGTCGTATCGGGATCTATCCACACATTTTCGTCCATTCCCAGATTCGTAACCAAATTCCGATTGAGTATTCCCAACGTATTTCTGATTTGTACGACCGTAAATTCCAAATCGGACAACAGCAACTCGTATCGGGTAATGTCGTTCTTCAACGCTAGCCCCTCGCCCTGCTTCGCCTTGATATCCTTCAATAACTGCTTGGTCTGCTCAATATTTTGTTCGTAAACCTTCAATATATTCCGATGTTTAAACAGATCGAAATAGTATCCGGCAAGCAGAAACCTCACTTTATTCCGGTCCTTCTCCCAGTCGAGCCGAGCACTCTCCTCTTGTAATCGGGCTATCTGTATACCGTTGGAAACGGCCCCACCAGAATAAATCACTTGTGAAACTTCCAAAGCGAAATTATTCCCCAAATGGGGAATGGGAGCCCGTTCCATTTGGGTGAAATCACGCTCCATCAACGTACCGTCACCCAGATAACTGAACGAAAGCGATGCCCTTATATCGGGCAACTTGTCGTTCTTAGCGACCCTCACTGCTTCACGGGCCTCATCAATAGCTGTGACGGAAGGCCGTAGCGATTTGCTGTTACGATCGGCCAACGAGAACATCTCCTCCATAGTAACGACCTGTCTAACATGTTCCTGCGCACATACACCTTTCACACATAGCGACGCATATAACATCGCTATGGACAAATTGAATTTGTTCATTCGTTATAAATTATGAATTAAAAAATAGATTTAATAAAATGTATCGACTGCGTAATTGATTAATCGGAATTAGCCATTCCCCACTGATGAAAAAATTCGAGTTTTGTCAATACATTATTCAAGAAAAAATAAAATGCAGTTTGTATGTTTCTTATCATCGAATACGTGAGGCTGTATGACCCCGTCCGGGTGCAAAGGTAGAAAAAATATCGTTCTTAACGATAATTTTTACTGCCCTTTTCTTTTATGAAAAGGATAATAAAAGAATGTATGCATTACTTCTTTTAATCGGTATAGATACCTTAATCCTCTTCCCTGCCGTTCCCGTAGCCTTATGGGGTGTTTTGTTATCAAACAAATATAGAACGAAGTGTCACAGAAAGACCCTAAAAAGAGAAGTCTCGGGAAACGGATTCCAACCGTTATTCTAATCAATCAAAAGGGACTACCCAATCATCAGCTTGCACGGCTTCGAAGCAGAGGACGATTTGCTCGCGAGTAACTTTGTCCTCAGAGAGTGGCGGCAGTTCGTCCAAAGCGAAATAGGCACTACCCTGTGTTTCTATATTGGGACGGAACGAGCCGCCTTTGATTTCGCACAAGACAAAGGCTTTATATACGTTATAGGCATAGGGCGGACGGTTATGGAGATTGCGATCTTGCAAAGCAAGCAGACGGACAGCCTCGACTTCGAGCCCAGCTTCTTCGAGCACCTCTTTCTCGGTATTGGTTTTGACGGTTTGGTTCACATCGACCCACCCTCCGGGCAACGACCACGTACCGTCCCTCTCCTCGACCAACAGGATTTTTCCGTCTTGAAAAATAGCAGCCCTCGTATCGAGTTTGGGAGTCTGGAATCCGGTCTCGCCACAAAAAAGATCCGTCACTCGTTCAAAAGACAATCCGGTCTGCCGACTCACTATCTCCGCCGAAATTTCGCGTATTCGTTGAAACCGCTCCAAATCGAACGGATCTTTTGAATAGGTCAAACCCGCTTGGTCGTTCTGATTATTTGAATGATGAGAAGCGACAAGAAAAAATTGTGTGCGATAAACTGTAATTCTTTGGCCCAATCGAGCCATACCAAACTCTCTTCCTGTCGTTTTTCCATGATACTCGTTTTGCTATTATACATATATTAAACGGCAAATCCAGCCGAATAGTGTATAGGATAAACAGTCTCTTTCCCAAACCATACCACCGCTAACGACACGTATATGATATTTCTTTTGACTTTAAAGACCTCAATACCTCCCCCTGCGACCCCTTCCATATCTATTCTACCCAACCCCATGATGCTACGGGAAACGGCAGATAAGGAGTTATCAATATTATTTTTTCCCTCGCAAAAAGGAGTAGTTTGAGAACCGACACATCGAAAAACCGAGTTAAATTTTACTTTTTATTTTCTTGTTTTCTAAAAAATAAGTATGTTCGCCAACGCAAAAAATTCATCAGATGATATTATCATAAGACTTATTATGGATATAAATACAACCATTCAAAAGAAATCGCTCGCAGAGGAAGTCTCCTCCCTAATCAGGGAACAAATAAACGACGGGAAATTGACCAAGGGAGAAAAGCTACCTACCGAACCGGAGCTAATGAAGCTGTTCGGCGTAGGGCGCTCCACTGTACGAGAAGCCATCAAAATGCTTGTAAACATGGGATACTTGAGTGTACAACAGGGACGGGGTACTTTCGTGGAAAGCGTTACAGAAACCAATGAACCATTCCACCAACGATTGAAACGAGCAGACATACAGGAACTGCGGGAGGTACGGGACATCATCGAGGCTCCCATTGCCCGACTGGCCGCACAAAGGAGAACAAAGATCGATCTGGAAAATATGAAACGATATATCCAAGAAAGAGGAGAAGCCGCAAAATCGGGCGACGTCGGACGGTGTATCGCCGCCGACATAAATTTTCATAGCTCGATAGCCCGAGCTACGCATAACGAGATATTGTCCGAGCTTTACCACAGCATGACGGTTCACCTTACCTCCGGATACGACTACATTTATGAGGACACCACTTATCTTATGAAATCGCAACCGCTGCACGAAAGGCTGTTGCACCACATCGAAACAGGAAATATAGAGTCGGCCATGCGAGCGGCCAAACTATTATGGAAGGACGTAAACATAGAAAAGGAATCCGATGAAGAGCATTTTAATTAAACTCAAAGGGCATCCCCATGTCCAAAAAGGTACAGCCTATACGATATTGTTCGCCATGGGTTTTTGCCACCTATTGAACGATATGATTCAATCGGTTATCCCCGCCATGTATCCTGTCTTGAAAGATAATTTCGGGTTTACCTTCGCACAAATAGGCATCATCACACTGGTATTCCAACTTACCTCTTCCGTTTTCCAACCTTTTGTAGGACAATATGCCGACCGCCGGCCTCAGCCCTATTCATTATCCGCAGGCATGTGTTTTACCCTAACGGGGTTATTGCTGCTCGCTTTCGCCTCGAACTTTTTCTTGATTCTCCTCGCTGTCGCGATTATCGGTTGCGGTTCTTCGGTATTCCACCCCGAAGCATCCCGAGTGGCACAAATAGCATCGGGGGGCAGGAAAAGTCTGGCCCAGTCTATTTTTCAAGTCGGCGGAAACGGAGGAAGCGCCATCGGACCATTACTCGCCGCATTGATTATTATTCCTTACGGGCAACATGCCGTCGGGTGGTTTTCAATCGCAGCATTGCTCGCCTCTGCCATACTGGTACGGGTAGGATATTGGTACAAGCTGACGCTTTCCCAAACCGGAATGTCGCATCGAGCTCAACAAACGACAAGTTGTAATTTGAGTAAGAAAGCAATCCGCAATGCTCTGATTATTCTGGTAATCATGCTATTCTCGAAATACTTTTTTATCTCATGCATGACGAGTTATTTCACCTTCTTTTTAATCGAAAAATTCGGCATCACGGTACAACAATCGCAACTTTGCCTATTCGCTTTTCTTGCGGCACTGGCCATAGGGACTTTGCTCGGAGGGTTCCTCGGCGACCGGTACGGACGAAAATACGTCATTCTCTTTTCTATCCTCGGTGCAGCCCCCTTCACACTCGTACTACCGTACCTCAATCTGTTTTGGACGCTCGTCATAGCCGTTATCATCGGTTTCATCATCGCATCGGCCTTTTCTGCCATACTGGTTTATGCTACCGATTTAAAGCCGGATAAAGTAGGAATGATCTCAGGTATTTTCTTCGGACTTATGTTCGGACTAGGAGGAATCGGTTCCGCATTCTTCGGCTGGCTTGCTGATGAAACGAGTATAGAATTTATTTTCAAAGTCAGTACATTGTTACCTCTATTGGGTATCATCGCCGGATTTTTACCTAACATAAAACCCTCAAATCGATAACAAGATGAAAGCAAAAGAAAATGCGCCCCTAACAACGTCTTCGAAAGTCGCTGTACTGTTCGAAGTAACACCTAAAAAAGAATATAAGGAAACCTACTTGCAACTCGGAGCTATGTTAAAATCCGAATTGACAAATATGCCCGGATTCATCAGCGTAGAACGATTTCTAAGTCTGAACGAAGAGGGGAAACTACTCATCCTCTCTTTTTGGGAAAACGAAGAAGCAGCCTCCAATTGGCGTAATAAGATGAACCATCGTAACTGCCAAAAGAAAGGGCATGACTCGCTATTCGAAAAATACAAAATTTCCGTAGCCGAAGTCATTCGCCAATATACAAAAGACGACCGCCAAGAGGCCCCCGAAGACTCCAACCGTTATTTGACAACAAAATAACAGATATGACAGAATATTTTCAATACGGAGAAAAAGAACTCTCTTACTTGAAACAGAGGGACAAACGCCTGTCTGAAATCATAGACAAGGTAGGCTGGGTAAAAAGGAGAGTCATTCCGAACCTTTTTGCAGCATTGGTACATTCCATCGTAGGGCAGCAAATTTCAACAAAGGCTCATGAGACTATTCGGCAGCGGATACAATCTTCATTAGGAGAAATTACACCCCAAAGAGTCATAAGCCTGACCGATGAAGAATTGCAACGCTTTGGCATCTCATTCAAAAAAGTGACCTACATTAAACGCGCAGCCACAAAGATATTGAACGGAGAGTTCGACATTCACGGGCTTTACGACAAGACCGACGAAGAGGTCATCGAATGCTTGTCAAAACTCGACGGGATAGGCACATGGAGTGCCGAAATGCTCATGTTATTTTCCATGCAACGACCGGATATTCTAAGTTATAGCGACCTCGCCATTCAAAGAGGACTACGAATGGTATATCACCATCGCGACATAACCCGTAAACTGTTTGAAAAATATCGCCGACGTTATTCGCCTTACAGCAGTGTGGCCAGCCTATACCTGTGGGCGGTAGCCGGTGGAGCCATCGAAGGAATGAAAGATTACGCAACGACTAAAAAGAAACGATCATGAATACAAAACATGTGATTCTAACACAACACTATCCCTCTCCTTGCGGGGATTTAATACTCGGTTCATACGAAGACCGACTTTGCCTTTGCAACTGGGTGATAGAAAAACATCAGGGCAGAGTGGACAAAAGATTACAAAACCTGTTGAATGCGGACTATAAAGAAGGGAAATCGGATATCATTCAAGAAGCCGCCCGACAATTAGACGAGTATTTCAAAAGAGAGCGGACAACGTTCGATATTCCCATACTATTCACTGGTACGGATTTCCAGAAAAAAGTATGGCACAAATTATTGGAAATCCCTTATGGACAAACTCTTTCTTATGGTGAAATGGCTAAACGACTGGACATACCGAACGCCGTTCGCGCCGTAGCGAATGCCAACGGAGCAAACGCCATCTCCATTTTCGTTCCCTGCCATAGAGTGATCGGTAGCGACCGGTCTCTCACCGGTTACGGAGCAGGACTCACAGCCAAAAAGTATTTGTTGGAATTGGAATCGATGGCTACTGTCGGGATATTCGCCAGCAGCCTGTAACCCAAACTCAAATACTTATCCCCCTATATTTCCTCACCACGTAAACCCACACTGGCGGCAATATCTAAAAATTCTCTGATCATGGACGTTTCCAACA
>OGZA01002845.1_pt1 | contig 10287 bp, 10 predicted proteins | sample 1576591 | NCBI WGS metagenome assembly OGZA01 (sample SAMEA3541565, study PRJEB24748) | human gut metagenome | biome: human gut; feature: human-associated habitat; material: faeces | place: China | collected 2012
TGTGTTCAGACTCAGATGATATTTGCCGGTTCCGTGGTCGCCGCAGAAGGGGCAGCTTGCCTCGACCTCCTCGCTGTGAAGCGTTCGGTCGTTGAGGACAAGCCCGCACCGTCTGGCGGCTTCCAGAATCGGCAGCTTCTGATAAGCCAGACGGCGCGCCCCCTTTCTGTGAAGTAAGGTTACGCCGCCTTCGGCATCGTCTGGCTGCCGGCCCGCACGGAAAGTTCCGCGTTATGGACGCACTTGGCCAAAATCATCTGGCTGGTCGGACGGATATTGCTGAGATCATCCACGGATTCCATGTTGTCGAAGAACACCGGATAATTGCGGCCTGTGAGCCGCTTTACCAGCTCCGACACCTCCGCGCCTGCCCGGATCTTCTCAGAGAGCGAGAGCCGGTCGTAGCGGCGGCCGTTGTAGGTAAAGCGGAACACATCCTTCAGTTCCCCGGTCGTCTTGACAACATCGTAGAGCGAGATCTGCACCCGGTTCATGGAGAGCTTGGAGAAGGTCATCTCGGCGCGCTTGCTCATGTAGAGGATCACATCTTTCATAACGATTTTCTTTTCCGTGATCTCCTCCTCAATGGCTTTGATGCGCGTATCAAAGTCCTCCGGTGCAGCGCTCAGAACCTGCTGTGCGGCGGCAAGCTGCACCCGGCAGTCTTCCAGCGATGCTTTGCACTCGGCAAGGCGTTCACTGTCCGCGGGGCTCAGCGTACCGCATTCCATGCTTGCAGTCAGGTTCTGGATGCGTGTGCGCAGCTGCTCCAGGGTCTGCTGGCGCTGCATATTCTGCTGTGCGGCAGCGGCCTGAAGCTGCTCCCGTTTCTGATTCAGCGCGTCGATCTCAGACTGGTATCTGACCAGATCATCCGCTTTGAACTGCTCGAACGTGCTTTGGCTTTTCTGCTCCATCTCCTGAAGCTCCGCGATCTGACCTTTCAGCTGTGTGCCGTCGGCAGCGATTTTCTCCGTTTCCGCCTGTAAAGCCTGACGGAACGCCGGATATTCCTGCTGCGAGAGGACACGGCGGCAGACCGGGCAGCTTGTACCCGACTGAAACCGCTTCAAAAGTGCGGCGTTCTGCTGATATTTCTTTCCGAGCGCCTGCACCTTTGCCGTATCCTCTGCCAGCGGGCCTGTGTATTTTGGCTGGTAGACCTCGGACGACCGAGCGCCCAGCTTTGCGTGAAGTACCTGCAGCTTCGCGTCCAGTTCTGCCGTATCCGGCGTTTCCGGCGCTTCGCCGGAAAGCTCCTCATACTGCTCGCTGGCCTGCACAAGCTGCTCCTGCAAATCCTCCAAATTAACGTTTTCAAACCGCCGCGCCTCTAAGAGCGAGAGTTCCTGTTGCAATTCCTGAATCTGCGCGGTCAGTCTGCTGGAGAGTTCTTTGCTGCTCTGCCGCTGCTTCTGCGCCAGATCCAGCTTGCCGCTCAGATAGACTGCGTTCTGTTCCAGTTCCCGGATCTTCTCCCGGCGATTCTTGAGAAACGTCTCAGGAGACGGGATCTGCATACCGGACAGACTCTGCTGCGTCTGCGCATTGAGTTGCGCCAGAACGTCGGCCTGCGGAATGGGCGGCAGATACCGCTCCAGCAGCTTCTTTCCATCTTCGCCGAGTTCTTCGATAAAGTACAGGGGATTGAAAATGGAGAGAAACACATCCCGTTCGCCGAACATCTCGTTGAGATCCGTCTGCCGGATGGCATAGCCGTCGTAGGTGATGCTCATGCGATCCTTCTGCCGGCTGCGGGTCAGCTCGTGCGCTCTGCCGGTATCATCCGTAAAGCGCATCGTGATCTGCAGGTCCGGGTTCGTCTCGTTGTGCAGCCGGTCAATGCCGCGCTCCCCGAAAAAGGGAAGTCCTGTGACGGCAAACGCAATGGCGTCCGCCAGACTGGATTTGCCGCGGCCGTTGCCGCCGGTCACAACGGTAGGATTACCGAACGTGATCTCCATAGGCGCTTCATAGCATTTGAAGCCGGAGACGGTCATGCTGATGATCTGAAAGCCTCTGATCTTTTCCATTTTGCTTACTGACACCTCCTATTACGCTGCCTGCTGCACGACCTGATAGCCATCCAGCGTGTAAAATGCGACGTTTCCCTGCTTCCGCATGGTAATCTGCGCGTCATAGAGCTGCGCACCGGGCATAAGCATGGGATGACTGCCCTGTGCGTAGACCTTCGCCTGCTTGCCCTCTGCGTTTTGCAGAACGGCGCAGACCAACGGCTGGCCGGACATATCCTGCTGATTGCTCACCGACAGCACAACGTACTGGCAGACCTGCCGCGTCGTAAACGGGAGCGGCTGCTGAGACTGCTGTGCTTGCTGCTGCGGCATTTGCTGCTGCGTCTGTGGCATTGCCGTCGGCGCTGTATTCTGCGCCTGCTGTCCGGCCTGTCCGTCGCGCTTATAGCTGAGCTGCGCCTGTGCCGCGCCTGGGGAGGCGGGAAGCTGATGCAGCTTGTCTAGCAATTCCAGATACGCGGCATTCAACTTCGGCCGCTCGGTATCGCAGATCACATAGGAGTTGCCCTTCTGCTCGATCTTGACCCAGAGCGGCTTTGTCATCTTGTAGAGGACACGTCCAATGCCCCATTGCACGGCGGAGCGTTTCATGGAGTCCGACAAACCACCCTTAATGGGCTCAATGTCGGAATCCTCCGCGCCGTCCCACTTTGTAATAAAGCCTTTGCCCTCAAAATAGATGGAAATGCCGCAGATCTGCGCGTCCTTTTTCCCGTTCCCATGCCACGGCCTGTAGTCGTTGTACCAGTTCTCCGGCCCCACGACTTCGTCCAAGCGGTCCTGAATGGCGCGGTTTGTGACATACGGAATGGCAAGGCCGCTGGTCTTGTCTTTCGACGTCACCTGAATCCGCCATTCCAAGTCCTCCGGCGCAAATGGCCGCGCCAGTTCTTCCCGGATGGTTTTTGCGTCTTTTGCCATACGTTACCCTCCAATAAAGTCTTTCAAGGTCTTTCCGTTGGGGATCAGCACATCGGAATAGTAATACGACGGGTCTTTGTCCTTGAGATGCTCCAAAAGATCGCGGTATTGCATCCCCAGCTTGTTGTTCAGTGCATTGAAGCTGTGATCTCCATTTGGGATGGACAGCAGGAATGTTGGCAAGCTGGCAAGTGCGTGCGGCGTTTTGTATTGTGGCAGAGCGTTTCTGCCAATGCAAATAGTCCCCATGGAACCGCCGACGTTTGAAAACGGATAGCGGTACATTACGGTCTCCATCGTCGGTCTTTCGTCCGCGACAACGCCCATCCTGCATCCGCTGATCTTGCCCTCTGTGTCAGCGTGGAACGCAAAGACCAGTCTTGGTAGCGGAAAGTTCGGATATGCCGTCTCATGGTAGCTAATGTCTGCGTATAAGCGCGGGTACCAGAGACAATATTCCTTGTTCCCGTTCGGATGGATTTTGACATGGATACAGTCTGGCGGTAACAATCCGCTGTTAACATAATCTTGCATGGCACTGTTTTTAATGCAATCCAGAAACGCATCTTCCTGCACCGCTTTGCACTTCACGATGCCATCTGTGTGTGTCTCGATGAGAATTACTCCGTCTTCCGGAATGATCCGGATCCGCAGTTCGTCTTTGTTCATGCCGCCTCCAATTCCGGAACGCAGCGCCTTGCAAGCGCGCGTTCCTTTCTAAGCAGGTTTTCCAGCTTCTGCACTTCTTCCGTGTACCATGCGTCAATGGAAAGCAGCGCTTCCAGCAGGTCAAGTTCATAGTGAAAATAACCGTCTGTTTCTACAATAAGGCCGCTCGACCATTCTGAGCTGATCTTTTTCTGGTAACCCCAGCCCATACCGCCGTTCAGACAGCAGGGATAAAGCGCGGCAGAAAGCATTTCTTCGGCTTTTTTAACGTACGGGTTTTCCGAGAGTTTCATGCTGTGAAGACTCCCGTATTCCCGAATCAGCCGGTAATACTGCATCATGCTGCGAAAGCTGAAATACCAGTGATCGTATTCATAGTCCTCATTGAATTTTTGATCCATATAATCCGTGGCGGCGATCAGAAGCTCATAATAGACCTCATACAGGTCATCGCTCGATGTCGTGATATCACGCTCCAACAGCCGATCCAGTTTCCCGTATTCGTAGAACATACGAGCCGCTCTGACTGTTTGAAGCGAACCGCAAGCAAATTCATAGTCCATATTCACGCCTCCTTCAACAGAATTTTCGCTGTGCAGTGGCTTTCGGCTTGGAATGATCAAAAATGCTGCGCAGGCGATTCAAGCGGTGCTCCCGGTCCTCTGCTTCAGACAATGCACCGTACAAGCTGTCAATGTCTTCTTCGGTAAATGCCTCGAAATCAAGATCAGCAAAATGGATGCAATCATCATTTTTCAGTGGAGCCAGAATATTTGTCAGCACATACGGCGGAACATTTTCCGGTTCCGGTACTGGCGTATGCGGCAGAGACTCAAGCCCCTTTATGAGTTTGGAAAGATCAATCTTCATGATTCGTTTTCTCCCATACCAGCTTCACCACGCAGATGGCATAGTCCTTCATATTGCAGAGGATCTTTTTGTGCTCATCCTCTGTCATATACGACCGGCCTTCCCGCAGAAAATAGATCCCGCAGTCCGGCATCAGCTCTCCGAACATGCTGGCGATGTGCCACTCCATGTGGGAACGCGCTTCGGCGGTGTCACCCTTGAAATAGGCCGTACACATCTTTGTATCGCCGACGGTCTGCTCGTTCCCAATCTCCAGATGCTCCATGAAGCCGTTCAGATGCGCCTTTGCGCGCTCATCCAACTGATGCTTCGCAGATGCGTAGAAGTACAGGAACAGCGCCGGTTCGTTTCTGCCCAGGATGACGCTGTATGGACTGGACACTTTCTGTCCCCATGCGCCGCCGGACGGCTCGAACCGTGTGCAGAGCTTTCCCATCTGCGGGACGATCCGCTCCGTGACCTGCTGCCAGACAGCTTCGCGTGCCGTCTGGTCATCTGCTTCTGTGACGGGTGCAACGATTGCAAGATTTGTAGTTAACATAATTCCTCCTAACTCAACGCCAAAAATCCATTCGGTGTCAGGACATTGAAGATCATCTTGTTGCTGATGACCTCATGCACCTCTGCGCCGGTATGGTTCCCACGCTGGTCAAACTGTTCCTCGCGTTCTGTGTTTTTGACTTTCACAATACGGCCCTTGATGATGTGCGGAGTATCGCATTCGATGAGTCCGTTGATCATCCCGGAGCCGCCGATGAGACCGATCTGCCCAATGGAAAGGGGCAAAAGTGGATGCTTTTCCGTGCTGTCCAACGCGCTTTTTGCGTTCAGCAGCCGTGTAAAGCTGCCGGAGCGCGTCAGCTGGCGTTCCAGCTCCTTCTCATTGAACCGTTCGCCGCGAAAGACCTCGACGGTCTTTGCAACGTCGGGCAGTACATATCGGTTTTCCTCCAGCTCCGTAACACACGGAATTTTTTCTGGTGTCAGCGTCTGTGCGCCCAGCCAGTCGGCGGTTTCGTCATCCTCTGCGGGCTTCCTCCGAAGCCCCAGCACGACCGCCTGATGGAATCTGGCAAACTCGCCGCTTGTAAATTTCCAGACAGAAAGGTCTGAAAAGTTCCCCGCGAGGATTTTACAGATGTCCGGCGTCAGCCGGTAGTACGGCACGATGTAGACGAGCAGACCGCCCAGCATGAGCGTCCGGATGCTCTGCACCAGAAACTGCTTTTCGCTGCGCACCCGGCTGCCGCCCTCGGTTAGAACGGACAGATACGGCGGATTCAGAAACAGTACATGGAACGCCTCACGGCTGATCTGGCTGTGAAAGAAGCTTCCGAAGCCGACGCGGTGAAGTCTTGCCTGCGCTTCCTCCGCGCGGTGTTCGTCCAGCTCCATGCCGTAGGTGTAGCAGTTGTTGCCGTCGGCAAGCTGCCGAAGCGCCTTGCCGCAGCCGCAGCACGGATCGAGCAGATTCGTCGTCACGCCCTCCGGGAACGCGATCCCGCGCAGGATGTGCGTGATATTTTCCGGGTCTGTCGGGTAATAACCCATGCGGACATGGTTCATCAGCCGCCCAATCACCGCCGCGTTGACGGTATCCGTTTGCGGAAGGGATTTTGCAAAGCCGGTCAGGACTTCATACACAGGCTTGTACGCTCTGGACATGAGATCAAAGCGGCCCAGTCCCGCTTGAAGCTGCCTGGCTTTTCCTGCCAGCGCGGATTCCTCCAATTCCAGAAGATACCGCTGTGCATCGCCGAACGCCGCAAGAAGCGCGTCCCGCGTTTTCTGCAATTCCAGATAGTACGCATACGCGCGCTGCGGCTGTGCCGTGCGGTATTTCTCCACACCGGCGCGGCATTTAAGAAGGCGCTGGCTGCCGCGCAGAATGGCTTCTGCCGTCTGCCGAAGCTGCTCCAATGCGTAAAAGGAACATTTTGACTCCTTCTGCAATTCCTGTTCCATCCTGTGACCTCACGCCGCGGGCTGGATGCTCTCAGCCGCAAAGTCAAAGACCGGCGCGTTTTCCTCCGGCGTACCGGGGAGAATATGCAGCGTGTAGCCTTTGCTTCGCAGCAGCTTGAACGTGCCGATCATGCGCTGAAGCTCAAAATCATCCGCATCATTTGCATCGTTCTCGCAGGCGGCTTTTTCCGCCGCCTGCTGTGCAAGCACCTCCTGCACAATTTTTGCGATGTTTGCCTTTGTTTCAGCATCTTCCGGCGTGTCAGAGGGTTCTTCCGCTTCCGTGCGCGGCTTCTCAAACCGTCCCTGCGGCCGGCTTGCCGTCAGGCGCAGCCAGAATGTCCGCAGCATGGAAAGAAGCAGCGTCAGGATCATGCCGCGCGGCTTCGGCGTCAAATGCACGATTTCCTCCGCGTCTACCTCACCGATCTCGCTGACCGCCACGGTCAAGCTGGGAGCTTTGACGTAATTGGCGGAGAAGAAACGGGAGACGGCGGCGCTTTCCGAGATCATGGCCTCATTGACGCTGACGCGCTGTGCCAGCAGTCTCCGGCAGATGACCGTGCCGCATTCCAGTTCGGTCACGTCCACGATGTCTGCGGAAACCTCACCGGCGGTAATAAAACCTCGGCCGGAAATATGCTTCGCTTTCAGACCGTTCGTGACGTGCAGATGCCCGTGGACGATCACGTTGTCCGTGGCGAGCGTTTCATAGTTGTAAGTCGCACCGGCGGGGATATAGACTGTCCTCATGCTCAAAAATCCTTTCTCTTTTACGCTGCCTTCTGTTCTTCCTTGAGCCGTACCGGGAGGACGATGGCGGAGCTGTTGCCCGCAATGAGCGAGATCGCGCCCAGCGGGCTGGTCAGCCGCATTGTCACCAGTTCCTGCTTTTCAAACTGCGTGAGCGCATCCAGCATGAATCTTGCGTCAAAGCCGAAAACAATGCTGCTTTCTGGATTGATTGAAACCGCCGCTTTGTAGTGGCAGTCCTTCGCGCGCAAGGTCAGCAAGCCATTTTCAAACCGGACATAAGGCTTGTCTGTCTTTCCGATGCAGGCCAGCAGATATTTCAGGGCCTGCACGAAGTCCTTCCGATGGAAGCAGAATTCTTCATTCCACTTCTGCGGAACAACGCTCTCATAGGTGATAGGCGTGACATTCTGGATACGTTTCGCAAGCAGCCGAACGTGTTCGTTCTGGAACAGGACCCAGTTATCTGCCACGCTGATCTGCATATCCGCATCGCCAAACGCCTTGAGCTGTTCCAGTGCCGAAACGCCGACAAGAAACGGCGTTTCAACGTCCAAACCGCCGTCATCACAGCAGCCTGCGCGATGTCCTTCCACCGCCCAGATGTGCTTGTTCTGAAACAAAACGCCCTGATACTCCGGTCTGGTATTGCGCAGATCAACGGCATACTTTACCTGCTTGACGCATTTGATAATGTTTGCCGCGTTTGCCGTATAGCTTTGCTTGGCTTCAAACTCCGGCCATGTGGGGCATTCCTCAGCTTCATAAACTGGGAACTTGCCGCCCTTGTCTCCGCAGCGCATGGTTATGATCTGTGATTTCCTTTGACCGGACAGCTCCAGTTCCAGTTGGCCCGTAAAATAACGGCACACCTTCTGGACACCGGCACTGTTCCAAAATACGAACGCAAAGTCGTCGCCGCTTGCGGGGATCGTCACAGAGAGCCATGTATTGAAGTTTGTTGCGGAGAGTGTGCAATGATCCGCTGTAAATTCCACCTTGATCTCCTGCAGGACTTTGACCGGACTTTTTGCCGGAATGTCCATCAATGCTGTCATCGCTTTATAAAAGGCTGCTGCGTCTACGGAACTTCTCATGCTGCTTTCCTCCTTGTTTTCTGTAAGGTTGCGCGCATATTGACAGAACCCGTTGCAAACGTGATCTGCCGCACACGCGTTTCTCCGACGGTCAGGATGTTGTAGATCATGTCCACGACGGCGGTGGCCGCCGTAATGTTGGCGGCGATGCTCTGCGGCGCGGAAACAGACGCCTCGGCGCAGCTCAGCTCCGTCGGGAATTTGTCTGTGTCCTGCAAAACCTCCGGGAACGCCGCTCCGACGGGCCGATAGAACGTGCGCCCGCCGCTGCGGATGCCGCAGACGATCTGCCCGGTGTGCATCCCGTTGCCGCTGTCGATATAGATAAGATCATCCAGCTTGTAAAAGACCTCGTGGCAGAGTTTTCGGCTTTTGTTGTTGTCCACCGCGCCGATGAGGATCACCAGCTCTTTGACGGTTGGTGAATGCCAGTACGGCCCGGTCGAGAAGGTCTGCGCCCGCAGCATGGAAAGAAGCCGCTCGCCGGACTCGATAAATTCCGGCACATACTCCGTTTCCATCCCGAACACGGAGGAATACCGCTCCGCCAGCACCTTTGCCTTGTTTTCCCCAAGGTCAGCCGGTGTGAAGTTCTGGCGAACGAGATTCTTTTCCTCCACGATATCCCCGTCACAGATGATAAAGCGGACAGGCCGTTCCAGCGCGTACAAAAGCCGGTACAGATGCGGCGCGATATGTCCGCCGGTGCCTCCGGCTCCCAGCATGACGATCTTCACGGGCCGGTTCTCTGAAAACTTCATTCCGCACCTCCAAGCAATCCGCCCAGAAACGAGCGCACGCCCGCGAAATGTGCGGACGGCGGTTTCGGGAGTTCTGGAAGCTGATGGATGACCTTGCCGCTCCATTCCGCAGGAAAGCCGCTGTCCACTCCTTCAAGCACCAAGCTGGGCTCGATGGGGACAAAGCTGCCGCCGCAGGAAATGCGGGCGGAGATCTCCGGAAAGAAGCGATCCAGACGGCCAATCACGAGATACAGCCGCGTGCCGCGTTCATCCATGTCGTCGATAGCCGAAAAGATCGCCTTCATGCTGTTGTGGGAATGGATATCCGCGTAGTACAGATACCGCGTATCGTCCGGAAGGTCTTCATCCGTCAGCCGAACCGTTACGCTGTCTTTGGTGGCGCGCTGCTTCGGGACGAACGGGATGAATTTCTGTTCCTCCCGATCCCAGTAGATACGGACAAGGGCTTCAAACTCCGCGCCTGCTTCCATCTGGCTCCTGAAAAAGCCGATGATGGAGCGCAGCAGCTCCTGCGGAATGCGAGGAAGAGCCGGGCGAAAGCCGGCTCTTACCTCTGAAAACTCCGTGATCTTGTGCTTGGGCGCGATAAACTCGCCGAGCTCGCTCCGGCGCATCTCATACGTCTGCCCGTCCCGCGAGGGGATGAGGCAGATGACCTTGTTGGACGCGCGTGCAGCTTCCAGCGTCGGGAATACGCCCTTGTAGTCCGCGATGCCCTTCTTCTGCATCCGGATCTGCGGCTTCACGATGCACTCCGGATCCTTGACCTTGCCTTTTTTCAGGCTGTCCAGGAATGCTTTTGACTTCTCGATCTCCGCTTTCATGGCCGCGATGGTGTCTGTCTTTGGAGTAGGAACGGTCTTCGTAACATCTCCGTACCGTACCTGCCATGTGACAGCCGACGCATCCTCTAATTCGGGGAAATCATCCGCTTTCTGGATGCGCAGGGCCTCGAAGGTCATGTCAGAATCTGTGATCTGCTCTCTGGCGCCGCCGTACTGAAAAACGGGCGGCTTGTCAAAGAGCGACAGTTGTGTTTGGGGTCTTGGCGCAATGCTTTTGACCGGGGCTGCTTCTGGGATGGGGTCACTTTCTGCGCTTGTAAACGCCGAAAAGAGTTCCAGAGGCTGATTCGCTTCTTCTGCCGGTACTTCCTGCGTCTTTGCAGGGAGCGTCTGTTCCGGCTCAGGCTGAGACTTGACTTCTTCTGCC
>OGZA01002848.1_pt1 | contig 10281 bp, 5 predicted proteins | sample 1576591 | NCBI WGS metagenome assembly OGZA01 (sample SAMEA3541565, study PRJEB24748) | human gut metagenome | biome: human gut; feature: human-associated habitat; material: faeces | place: China | collected 2012
CAACTCATCTGTATGTTCACCGGCAAGCCAAGCCGAAAGAATCGTTTCGTCCAACCAGAATTCAAGCGTTATCCATGTATTTAACTCACCGGTTTGCCAAGAAGCCGAACCCGGCCAGCATTTATTTCCCACATTATCTTGTACACCCAAATCACACCCTACCCAATGTATATTCTCGCCACACGCATCGATAACAGCCAATTGTAACCGCACACCCATATAGTCCGTCAAAACCTTACCATTAGGCAAGGTAAACGGAATCGAAGTCGCTGCAAATTCACTGCTACTTACCTTCAAAACCTTCGACGAAGAATTATTTACATCTTTCAAAGGATTATCAATCCATTCGCAAACCCCGCCCCATGCATTACCGGCTCCACCGAGCCCCGATTCAAAATCATTGACTAAAAACTTATCATTAGCACTTGCAATCAATACGAAAAATAAGAATACAGATGATAGCAATTTTCTCATGGTATATTCCTTTCTACTAAAACTTTTACAAAGGAAGTTTTTGATTCAGGCAAATACTACATCTTTTTTATCCTATACTGACACTTTAACCAATCGACCCTCAAATAATAAAGAAGGTGCACCGCTAAGCGGCACACCTTCTTTGTCTTTTTTATTATTCTTATTATTCCAGACAAACAGCACTCTCTATCGGATATGAAGTTTTATCTTTCAACCCGCTCAAAAAAGACAAAAAATCTTTTATACGAGCAATCATATTGTTTACTCCCAACGAGCTACGCCCGACCTGTACTACACCAGACATTCTATGTGTTGCATCGACAAGAGGCTGTATCTCTTCCGGCGATAAACACTGGGATATCTCGATATAAATATTTTTATCATACTCACAAGCCTTCAAAAAGAACTTGTCTTGTTCCTCTTTCGATACAGCGATAAGTACAATATCCAAATCTCTCCGGTCTAGCATTTTGCAATAATCATTATATAACAAAGGAGCCTTATCTTGAATCGATGTAATTTCTCTTTCCGCACTCTCTGCCAAAGTAGTCTTTTCGTCGAATACAGCCACACATCTAGCTTCACCGGTTGATATAAAAGTCTTCAAAACATTTACACCGATGGAATCGCAACCCACTAACCCGATATTGTAAATCGCCATAGGAGAAATATCATCTATACCTTGCGCCCGAAGCGAAACATTACCCGTTAAAAGCAAAAGCAAACAACAGAAACTTTTATACCCCATAATACCGTATAAATTTATCTGATCAAATCAGCGCTTCGGCATGCCGTCCCATGCGGGCCCGACGAGATTTCCCTTTAAATTTTTCTATCGTTATACCCGACATCGTGCTCCAAGATTTAGCCGTATCCCTATCCATAGGTCCGTCCAAATCGGCGACCCAATCGGTTATATACCCTCGAAGTCCCATATATTGAACCATCTCGAAATCTGGACTATCGACGGTTATATCCTTAAAATACATTAAGGTAGTTTTTTCTTTTAGCAACTCCGCTTGAATATCCTCTATATCGAGCTCTTTCACCGATTTATTCTGCTCAATCGCAAGAGCGGCAGCTATACCCGCAGCCTGTCCCAATGCCATCCAACAAGGCTCCATACGCAAAGTAGAAAAGCCTACATGAGTAGCAGAAGCAGGTACTGGAATCAACAAATTATTGACTTTTTTCGGCAGAATCACGCCAAAAGGAACCGTATAGACCGACGCTTGATAGTTAAAGAATCCGTCCAAAGCAATCTTACCTTTCTCCCGTTTATGAACAGCATGTGAATCAAGAGCATAATGACTAGCAGTAATGCTATTGCTATACAAAGGGGGACGTTTCCCTTTCGCCACGGGATAAGCATCATTCGCTGTAAAAAAATGTTCTCCATGTAAACGACGCCCCTCTCTCACATAAACTTGTCTCGGGAAATTGCCATTATCGATATACTCGTCTTTTGCCAGTCCCCATTCTCTAACATTATCTCGAAAAGCTTTCGGAAGTGCTTCATCATTTTGGGCAAACCACAATAATCCTAACGTATACTCTTTCAATCTTTGAGCAAATCTATCTCGCCATTGCCAATTTTCTTCGGGCCATTGCCAATTTTCTTCGGGTAAATCTGTCGAGATTAGAGCTAAATGCTGGTTATTTGCATCCGTTTTTCCGTTAGGTAAATCAACCATATTCGTAATTTTCGCTATTCCCCAAGGATCGCCCGGTATTTGTGTAGTTCCTCCATTTTCGATATGTCTTCGGTTAGCTACCTGCATCTCAGGAGTAACACTCAACATCTCTACTCCGGCGAATGTACCTGTATAAACGTCCTCTACCAAAGAAAGGTATTCCTTACGATTATATCTCTTAGGCTTCTCTGGCAAAATACGATTAGATGGATCATTCGTCAAACAAAGGCGATAATTATATGCCTGAATATTTCCATCGCCTTCATTAGTCGTTCCTTCTAATTCAGGGCCCAACCACAATTTATAAAGACGCCCTGCTCCTATTTCATTATATTCGTCCTTACCTTCGCGGCCTATCGAATACGGAACTCCTGCCGCTGCTCCTAAATCACCTTCATAAGTCGCATCTATAAACACTTTACCACTATACTGTTCCCATTTCTTGGTATCCCTGTTGTATATTCTGATACATTGAATCTCAGCACCGTCCATCGCAACATTCTTCGTTTCGGAATCGAATTGGCGCATGGTCAAAACAGTAATATTCTTTCTCTCCGGTTCAAGCATCTTTTCAAAAACCAAAGCCGCTACATGAGGCTCAAAATGATACCCATCGCTACAAACCTTCACCTGTTCGGAGTCTTTCCCGTATTTTTCTATATAATAATCCAGTACATGATTCACAAACTCTCGGAACAAACCGGTAGTAGCTCCCCGCGTCGCAATATCGGTAGCCCCCAATCCATTAGCGGGAAGCCCTCCAATATGTGCCGAACGTTCTAAAACCACCACTTTTTTCCCTTCTCTCGATGCTGCGATAGCAGACATAATTCCCCCCGGAGTTCCACCTACCACGACCACATCGTAATAATTGTTTTGGGCAAACAAGATAATCGGAAAGAATATAAACAAAATTTTCAACAGTACCTTTTTCATTTCAATATTGCTCTTTGGGTTCATACAAGTTTTTCAAATCGTCCATATCGAATCCACTCACAGTCAAAACAGACATGGATAACGGTAAATGTGCCATACCATCAATGATAGGTATCTCTATGGTACGACCAAATATATCAACCCCAGTCAATGACTTCGTATACTTTACCGGGATAAGTTCCTCTTTTTCATCAGCCTCTCTCCAAATACTCAGTACAGGGGCTCCGCTCTCTTTTTCATTCTCGTAAATAAAACCATAAGTTTTGCGATCTTTTGCTAAGTACTTTCCTATCGGCTTCAAATATCGATAGTTATTAACCATATTGGCGAATGCTACCGCTGCCGGCTTAACAGTCAACATAGTATTATATCGAAGTATACCGAATCCCGACTCTGGATGATGAACGCCGAAAGGCTCTTCCACCAATTCATACCAAAACATTTTTCCCGCCCCAAAATAAAGCTGTACCAAATAATTACGTACCAAATACTGGGCCTGTTGATATTCCGTTACAGGTGGGAAATGACGACGTATACTATCGGGAAGATAAGTTGTCCACCCGGTTTCGGTTACCCAAATCTCGGTCGGGATATTCCGTTTTTTAAGCATCTCTTTCTGCATTTTATAAAAGCCATCATAGAATGGAGATGTTTCGGGATATTTCCTCCACAATATATATGGGTGTATCGCTGTAAAATCGATATGATTGGCGACATCTTCCCGATTGTCGTCGAAATATTCGATCCACTCTTCCTCTCCGGGCCAAATCAATTTTATATCCCCGTTTACCGCTTTAATAGAATCATGCATCTGTTTCACCAGATCGGTAAAAGGGACACCCCAACCCTGCGGACGCCATTTCTGTCCTTGCGGATGGGGCCATCGTTTATTCCACCCTGCAAAATTACTAGGCTCGTTTTGCGACTCATAAACAAGAATACGATTCTCATTCATCTCGACATATTTTTTGATATTCGTCACATCTTCGTCCCAACGCCAGATACCATTTTCATCTTGCCAGCCATGATTGGCATCCACATAGTCTAAAATAGGCAACCAACAAATATTGTGACGGTCTAAATAATCGATAAAAGGATCGGGCGTATTTCTCGCAGTACCGATAAAATCTTTCCATCTCGCAACATCTCTGACCCAAGCAATACCCAATGCTTGCTGAATCTCGGCCACCCGCCAGTCTCCATAACGAGCATAATGAGCTCCTACGCCAAACGGAGAATCGTAATCTTTCTTCGTAAGGGTCACATCGGGTATCACGCCAAAACCTTCCTGTTTCGAGAATATGACTTTATCTCCGTGTAAAAAACTTACGCTCAAATAATAATAGCCCAATTCCGAGAACTGGAACGGAACGTAATAATACCGTTCGAAAGGACTCGACAGCGTGTACGTTTTCTTATAACCAATCGGTTTTTTATCGATATCCACTATCTCGACCACAACCTTATAGGTAATATCGTTATTTGCTTTTATAACCTTACAAACTGAATTCCCAGACTCGTTTTTATGATAAACAGCACCTAACTTATTAAATGTAATATCTATAATATTCTCCTGAGATTTCCCGAAAACTACTGTCACAGCTAAAAAAAACATCGTGACAAATCCAATTATTCTTCTCATACGGCAACATTATTATATTACTTCAACACTCTTTTCACCGGTTCATCGGTCATTGTAAATACCAAATGACCTCCACTCATTATATCCTCATGCTTGATCGTCAACCCTCTCACCGGCTTTCCATTCAATTCGACCGATTTGACATATTTATTCTTTCTGGAAAGATTCTTCGCCTCTACGACAAATGCTCTGTCTTCCGTCAACTGAATGGATATTTTATCCATTTGTGGAGCTCCTAAAACATACTCTCCACTAATCGGATCTACCGGATAAAATCCCATCGAAGAAAAAATATACCATGCAGACATCTGTCCACAATCGTCGTTTCCACACAAACCATCGGGTTTTGGTTTATAGAATCGTTCGAATATCTCTGGTATCAACTCTTGGGTTTTCCACGGTTGATCCACGTAATTATACAAATAAACGACATGATGACTCGGCTCATTCCCATGTGCATACTGCCCGATAAATCCACTGACGTCCGAGACAAAGCCTGTATTCTCGGCTATCGTATCCAACATAAACAACGAGTCCAATTTCATAGCAAAAGATTCCTTTCCACCCATTAAATCAATTAAACCCGCCACATCGTGTTGCACATGCCAAGTATATTGCCAGGCATTTCCTTCGGTATAGTCACCACCGGTACTTTCGGCGTGTGCCACCTGACTGGGGTTGAACGGAGTCTTCCAAGTTCCGTCCGAATTACGCGGACGCATAAACTGGGTTTCCGTATCAAACAGATTCTTGTAGAAATCCGCACGTTTGGAGAAGTAAGCCGCATCTTCTGTCTTGCCCATACGTTTAGCCATGTCTGCGGCTGCATAATCGTCGTATACCGATTCGAGGGAAGAAGAAACAGATTCGGTCTTAATCAAATCAGTGGGGAAGTAACCGTATTTCATGTACGTTTCCCAATCGGATTTCTGTTTGTGCGATACGGTCTGGGTTTGCTTGATGGCGTTGAAAGCGCGTTCGGCATCAAATCCGCGGAACCCTTTGCGGTAGGCTTCGGCTATGACGGATACACCGTGGTTGCCTACCATGGTATAGGTTTCCTTGCCCCACAATCCCCAGATGGGCAGGAAGCCTTGCACTTCGCTCTGCTCTACCAGTGAGTTGACAAAGCCGTCTACCTTTTCGGGAACCATCAGCGTGTAGAACGGATGTGCGGCACGGTAGGTGTCCCACAAGGAGAAAGTGGAATAGAATGTTCCCGTTCCTGCCTTAACCACGGAATCGGCGGCGTTGCGATACAGGCCGTCTACGTCCGAAATCTGATTGGGCTGAATCAATGCATGATAGAAACAGGTGTAGAAGTTGGTTTTCTCGTCTTCTGTTCCGGTCACGTCGATGCGGCTCAGGTAGCTGTTCCAATCGTCATGTGCCGTTTTTTTCACTCCTTCAAAGTCCCATGCGGGCACTTCGGCTTCCATATTCTTCCTGGCGCCTTCTATGCCGGTAGTGGAGAGGGCGACTTTCATCAGCAGTTCTTCGCCGGGCTGCATGTCAAAAGAGGCAATGATGCGTTTGCCTTTTTCGGTCTCGCCCATAGGCAGGTAGAGGGAGTCGGTGACGGGGCGGTTGAACTTCATCACGAAGAAATAATCTTGATTGACCCAAACACTGTTGCGCACATGCCCGGTCAGGGTTTGAGCGTCTTCCCAGTTCACCTCGCATTCCTTCACCTGAGAGTGATATTGGTTTTCGTTCCATGTCGGTCCGTGTTGCAAGTCGATGAGGACGGAAGCAGAGTCGGCATTGTGATAGGTGTAGCGATGCAAGGCTGCGTGAGGAGTGGCGGTGAGTTCCGCTTTCACGTTCGGCTCGGTCAGCTCTACCGTGTAATATCCCGGTGTGGCGGCTTCCTGCTTCTTGGAGAAACGGCTGCGGTAGGCATCCCAGGCACGGGTGCGTGTTCCGGTGACAGGCATGACGAGCACGTCGCCCAAGTCCATACATCCGGTTCCGTTGAGATGTGTCTGAGTGAATCCCCAGATGATGGAGTCACTGTTGACATACTCGGAGCAATATCTCCAGCCCACCGCGCCGGTGACAGGGCTGGTTTGAATCATGCCGAAAGGTCGGCAGGCACCGGGGAAGGTATGCCCGTTGTCGGCAGCTCCGATAAAGGTGTTCACGTACTTTGTGTAGTCTGTTTCCGCCGGTTCGTTTTCAGTGGGATTGCAACTGAACAATATCCCGGTCAGGGCTAATGTACATAGAAAATAGAAACTTTTCTTCATTGGTATTTTAATTTAATAATGAACGGATTAATAAAGCAGTGTGCCCGATATGCACCAGTAACTGTTGCTTCCTCCTTCGGGAGCTCCTTGCGGTATCCGGACGGAGAGGGTGTGTTCTCCTGCTTCCAAATCGCCCAGATAGATATATTCGGGCGTAGTCACTGTGCCGGGACACCAATTGGAACGGCTCAAGTCCGAAGAGCTCAGGCCGTTTGAGAAGTTGCCCGAGCAGGGATTGGAGTTACGGTACGTTCCGCAGTCATCGCGCCAGGGGATGAACGAGATTACTTTCTTGCCATCCAGATAAACGGTGTTGGGCTTTTGATTGAATTCATCTCCGTTCCCCCAACCGCCGTGTCCGGTGGTGAGATAGAACAGGCGTGCGTTTTTTGCCGGTTCTTTCAGGGTGAATCTCACGCGCAGGGAGTCATTCAGGAAGAAGACGGGGTAGGCTTGTCCGGCCTGTTCCAGATAATTCACGGTGTTGAACAAGGGCATGGCTTTGTTTACGCGGCGTTCGTCGTCGGGATAATACTTCAGTTTCAGGGAGAGGCGATGCCCTTTGGCATCCCAGTTGCCTATGTAGGCTCCTATCCAGACTTCGCCTTGCAGTTGCGAGGCGAGGGGAGTGACCTCCGATTTGTAAATGACCGAGTCTACCCAGTGTTGTCCTTTCACTTTGTTGTGGTTGAACTTACGTACGCCGAATCCGGTAAAGAAACGCATCAGTTCCACGGGAGCCTCATAGTCATCTGTAGAGATGAGTGCCGGATAGTTGCCGTCTTTGGCCTGGAAGGACGGTACGCTTTTCAGGTTCCGTATGGCATCCAGGAAAGACTGTTTCTTGCCGGTCGGGATAACGAAGACGGAACCGGTGCGGTCGTATGCGTCACCGTCCGAGTATTGGGCAACTTCCACAAAGATGCTGCGGTTCTTTGCTGATTCCGGCAGTTTCACTTTTTTCAGGATAAGGGTTCCGCCTCCTGCGCTGTAAGTTATTCCGTCTTCCAGCGTATCGGGCAGTTTGGCGTTGTTGAAACAAATGGTCTGTTGGTCGAATACAGGAATGGTGATGACACCGCTTTGGTTGATGGTATACTGGTAATCGGCGGCATCCATCTTTTCGCCCCATGAGTCCGGCAACAGTGCCTGCGCTTTCTTGAGAGGGGTAATGGCGGAGGCTTCCTGTATCATATCTCCGTTGCGCACCACCTTCAGCACCAGTCCGTCGGGCACGCCGACATTGGCTTGCGGTGTTCCTCTGAAAGGAATGTCATGGGGGTACCACACTTCGATGGTGTTCGAGTTGATGGAAGTGCGTGCTATCTTGCAGTTCAGTCCCAGATGCTTGCCTTCGCCGGCAGGAGTGAACCCTTTACCGAATTCGAAAGGGGTTGCGGCGGAAATAATCTTTCCGTCAGGCAGCTCCGCCCATTTATAAGCTTCGCGACCGGCATAGTCGATATAATTCTTGATGACGGGCTGTTTGTCTTCGCGAATGCCCTCGGTCGCAGTCTCTTTCTCCCCTTTGGGAGAGACGCTTTCCAGTGCCACTTGGTTGCCTGATACGGTCATCTTTATCTGTCCGGGGCGGATTTTACCTTTATAGCTGGATTGATAAATGACTTCAATTCCTTTGGCATTCTTTACTTTCTTTTGAAGGTTCTGTGCGGCGGCTGCCGAAACGGTCAGCAGACAGAGCATCAGTAACCATGCGTTTCTTATTCCGGTTCTTCTCATGTTTAATGCTTCGAGGAGGTATTCGTCACCCAGGCGGGGTGCTGCTAATAGTTAGTAATTAGAATGATTGTACGATAGGCAAAGTTAATCATAAATCCGTAAAAGATTGCATCTTAGCCTCTGTCTTGAGCAATAATTTATAGATTTGACCATTTATTAGTATCCTTAAGCCGTTTCCTGCGTATGGCTAAGGTTTTCTGGGCGGCAGATTATTACGTCCTATTGCAATGGAACGTACGTCCTGCCGTAATGGAACGTACGTCCTGCTGCTGTGGGATGTATGTCCTGCTGCCGTGGGACGTAATAATCCACCGTATAAAAAGTCTTAGCCTAAGGAAAGAAAATGCTTAGTCCGACCGGTGGAGTGACTTCCTGTCAAAGGAAACAGCTTTAGTCATAAGTTATATCTGTTGGTTGGATATTATCATTATATATTTTCATTTTGCAAATGATGAGAGTAAAAATAAAGGCATACAAATGCCTTACCGGTTAATTTTTAGCTTATTTCACCTTACAGATTGATTTAAATACCTATATTTGTGTTTCTAAACTAACAAGAGAAATGGCATATCAGTTTACAAGAATAGCGGTAAAGATTGGAAGTAATGTACTGGCGCGCAAGGACGGCACGCCGGACGTGACACGGATGTCGGCGCTCGTAGACCAGATAGCGGAACTGCACAAGGCAGGAGTGGAGGTTATTTTAATCTCGTCGGGGGCAGTCGCTTCGGGACGGAGTGAAATCAAACCGTCCAAGAAGTTGGACAGTGTTGACCAGCGGCAGCTTTTTTCTGCTGTGGGACAGGCGAAACTGATAAACCGTTATTATGAACTCTTTCGTGAGTATGGCATTACCGTGGGGCAGGTGCTCACCACAAAGGAGAGTTTTGCCACACGTCGTCATTATCTCAACCAGCGCAACTGCATGATGGTGATGCTGGAAAACGGAGTCATTCCGATTGTAAACGAAAATGATACCATTTCGGTGACGGAACTGATGTTTACCGACAATGATGAGCTTTCGGGCATGATTGCTTCCATGATGGACATGCAGGCGTTGATTATCCTGAGCAATATCGACGGTGTTTATGACGGCTCGCCTTCTGCTCCCGGTGCCCGGGTCATCAGAGAGGTGGAGCAGGGGAAAGACCTGTCCGACTATATCCGGGCGGAGAAATCGGGTTTCGGCAGGGGAGGCATGCTGACCAAGACGACCATTGCCAGCAAAGTGGCGGATGAGGGTATTACCGTCATCATAGCCAACGGGAAGAAGGACAATATATTGGTGGACTTGCTGCAGCACCCCGAAGAAACGGTGTGTACGCGTTTTGTTCCGGCAACGGATGGCGTATCGAGTGTAAAGAAATGGATAGCCCACAGTGAAGGTTTTGCAAAAGGCGAATTGCATTTGAACGAACCGGCGGTGAAAGTGTTGAAAGGAAACAAGGCAGTGAGCTTGCTTCCGGTAGGCATCGTTGCTATAGAAGGTGAATTTGAGAAAGATGACATTGTACGTATCATGGACTTTCAAGGAAACCAGGTTGGC
>OGZA01002854.1_pt1 | contig 10264 bp, 10 predicted proteins | sample 1576591 | NCBI WGS metagenome assembly OGZA01 (sample SAMEA3541565, study PRJEB24748) | human gut metagenome | biome: human gut; feature: human-associated habitat; material: faeces | place: China | collected 2012
TGGGCTTCCTGGGCATGGGCAACAATCCTATGGTCGGCGCGACCGTGGCCGTGGCTGTTGCGGTGGCCGAGGCTGTGAAGTAATTTCATTTTACACGCAAAACATCCCCCGACAGTCTGTCGGGGGATGCTTTTCTATGCGTGCGCAGGTGCGTCAGCACTTGCCGAACCAGCTGCACAGCAGCTTCAGCAGGGAAGCGCAGTCAAAATTACACATACTGTGACCTCCTATGTCTGGATTTCTCTTGCAAGGATGGGTATATTGTAACCATTTTGCAAATGCAAATGCTGGAAGTCACAGGATCAGCAGCAGGCCGATGGCGATGAGCAACTCCTCGTCGGCTTTCTGCCGGGAGAGATAGAACAGCAGAAACAACAGCAGCAGGTCGCCGGCGTCCAGATCGCCCAGATGGAGCTTTTCCAGCAGGTCGTTGAAGAAGCCGCGCTCCGGTGCGCCCTGCGGCGGAGGCGGCGGCGCGTGATGGCGCGGCGGCTCCTGCGGCGGGGGAGCGTCGTCCATGGGGACGCGGGTATAGGCGCCGCTGTCGCTGCGGATATAGCGGTTATACAGGCAGACCGCCTCCTTCCGTCAGGAAACGTTTGCCGATGGTGATGAGCCGCGCCAGCCTTGCGGCGCGCTCCACCTTATCCTGCTTGCCGTCCTTCAGGAACGGGCGCAGGGCATAGAGCAGCTGCGTGGTCTGGCTGGTGTCGCGGGTCAGCTCCTGCAGGAGCGGCAGGTATCTGGCGATGGTCTGCGGATCGATGCCGCCCAGCGGTGCAGGCGGCGGGGGTGGGGGAGAAGCCGCCGCAGATGCGGCGGCAGGCTGCGCCGTGTCACCGCCCATGGAGCCGGAGAGCTGCTGCGCCAGCTGCATGATCTGCGCCATACTGCCGGGATCGGACAGCAGCGCATTGAGTTTTTCGTCCAGTTCTGACACGCTGCGTCCTCCTTTCCGTTACTGCTGGAGCTTTGATTCCAGACGCTGCACCAGCTCTGCACCCTGCGGGCTGGACAGCACACGGGAGAGCATGGCGCTCAGCGCCGCCGTATCGCCGGAGGCGGCCTGCCGCGCTGCCTGACCCAGCGCAGCGCTGTTGCCGCCGGAGAGCATACGCAGCAGCGCCTGCCCATCCTGAGACTGCATAACGGACTTCAGCGCCCGGGGATCGCTTTTCAGCTTGTTGACAATATCCTGTTCATTCATGGGAATACCTCCTTATGGGGTTCGTTACAGGTATATCCTATGTGTGCGGGGCGAAAAAAGTGCCTGTCAGCCAAGCTGACAGGCACGATATTTCGGGGCTCACTGGGCGATGCAGTAGCGGAGGTAGACATGTCCCGCGTCCGCTTCGGTCTGACCGAGAACAAAGCCGATGCTGCAGATCTGACCGAAGGCGTTTTCAAACTGAAAGTAACCGGTGCCGCCGCCGTCCAGACTGGCATAGCTCAGGGTGACGGAGTTGATGCCCGTGTCGCCGTGGGCGTGGTACCAGCAATCAGTCTTGTCCCAGTACGTCCATCCCTCCGGAGCCAGATCGTCAGGGATGGGTGTCTCGCCGTAGAGGGTGTCGCGCAGCACCTGATACATGCCGTCCCGGGGCAGGCGGGAGACATCCGTCTCCGTGGCGCCGGGGACGTTCTCCTGTACCCACGCCCATTCATCGCCGTCCGCCGCCGTAACGAAGCCGCCGTAAACGGGGACGCCGTTTTCATCGTAGGACAGACCGTCATAGAACATGTTGTTCAGGTTCACAGCCCGGTCGGTGAAGGGGGAGGCCACGGCCTGGGCGTACCAGCTGGGCGCATCGAACATCTGCTGATAGGCGTCAAACTGTTCCTGCGGAATGTCGCCGGAGGTGGCACCCTCCGCATCGGAGGCGGCTTTGACACGCTCGAAGAACGCCAGGTATTCGGACAGCAGGGCGTCGTCCTTGATCCGGTAGCTGAAGTTGCCGTAATAGACCACGCCGTCCGTGCGGAAGGTAACGGGCTTCAGCGCATTGTCACACCAGATGTAGACGATGAACAGCTCACCGGTGTTCGGCTCGTCGGCGTAATACTTGACGCCGCCGGTGGTGTTGACAAAGTACAGCTTCGTACGGGCCAGAAGGTCGTAGTATTCCTGCACCAGTCTGGTATTTGTGGTGGTGCTGTTGACCTCGTAGAAATGGCTGGAGCCATAGGGCGTGACGGTGGAATCCACCATGTAAAGGCCGTAGACGCTCTCCGCATCAGGCAGCCGGAGGAGCTTGTCCCCACGGCGGGGCATGAAGAAGAACAGCAGAATGGCGGCCAGCACAGCTACGCCGATGCAGCTCCAGACGATGAGCTTCGTCTTTTCCTTTTTTGTCATGGAACTCAGTCCTTTCCTTGAAGCTGGCAACAGTATACCACCGTCTGCGTAGTAAGTCGTTACAGTGCGGTAACAAGGGGTTACATGAATATGCAGAATACTTTGCATAAACGGTTGTAAAATCTGACGGGGTATGATAAAATGGTACACTGTAAATTGGGGCGGTAGGCGCTGCGGCGTCTGCCGGTGAGATAAAGGACGGAGACAGGTTTTGATTTTAGAGACGATCAACAGTCCGGCGGACGTAAAGCGGCTGTCGGAGGAGGACGCGGTGCGGCTGTGTCAGGAGCTGCGATGCTTTCTGGTGGAGCAGGTGTCCCGCACCGGCGGGCATCTGGCATCCAATCTGGGCGTGGTGGAGCTGACGGTGGCCATCCACCGGGTGTACGACACGGCCAGCGACCGGCTGGTGCTGGACGTGGGGCACCAGTGCTATGTACACAAGGCGCTGACCGGGCGGCGGGAGCTGTTCGGTACGCTGCGGCAGTTCGGCGGACTGTCGGGCTTTCCCAAGCCCTACGAGAGCGTACACGATGCGTTTATGGCCGGGCACGCCTCGGATTCCGTATCTGTGGCGCTGGGCATGGCGCGGGCGCGGACGCTGCTGGGCGCGGAGTATCAGGTGGCAGCCGTCATCGGTGACGGTGCGCTGGGCGGCGGCCTGAGCTTCGAGGGCTTGAACGATGCCGGCGGCAGCGGTGAGCCGCTGGTGGTGATCCTCAACGACAACGGCATGTCCATCGACAAGAATGTAGGCGGACTGTCGAAGCATTTATCCCGGATGCGGACGGAGCCGGAGTACTACGCCTTCAAGAAGAAATACCGGAAGGCGCTGGAGAAGCTGCCGGCGGGTCGGACACTGTACGAGTGGAGCCATGAGCTGAAAACGGCGCTGAAAAAGTCGCTGCTGCCGCCGGTGAGCACCGTGTTCGAGGACATGGGCTTTTCCTACATGGGGCCGGTGGACGGCCACGACGTGCAGCGGCTGACGGCGGTGCTGCGAGCAGCGCGGGAGGCCGGAAGGCCGGTGCTGGTACATGTACACACCGTGAAGGGCAGCGGCTACGAGCCGGCGCTGCGGGAGCCGGAGAAGTTCCACGGCGTGGGCGCGTTCGACCCCGCCACGGGACAGGTACGGCAGCCTGCGCAGGAGACGTTTTCCCATGTGTTCGGCGAAACGTTGCGCCAGCTGGCGCGGCAGGACGGGCGCGTGTGCGCCATCACCGCGGCTATGGCGGACGGCACGGGACTGACGGGCTTTGCCGGGGAGTTCCCGCGGCGATTCTTTGACGTGGGTATTGCCGAGGGACACGGCGTAGCTATGGCCGGGGGCATGGCCAAGCAGGGGCTGATACCGGTATTTGCGGTGTATGACAGCTTTTTGCAGCGGGGCTATGACATGCTGATACAGGATATGGCGCTGGATAAGCTCCACGGGGTGCTGGCGGTGGATCGCTGCGGCCTTGTGGGGGCGGACGGCGAGACGCACCACGGCTGTCTGGACTATCTGAGCCAGATACCGGGTATGACGGTGCTGGCACCTGCCAGCTTTGCCGAGCTGCGGCGTATGCTGCGGCGGGCGGTGCTGGACATGACGGGGCCGGTGGCGGTGCGCTATCCCCGGGGCGGCGAGGACGGATACGATGGCGACTGCGGAGACGAGCCGGTGACGGTGCTCCGGCAGGGAACGGACGCGGCTATCGTGACCTACGGCATTCTGACGGGTCAGGCGCTGCGGGCGGCGGAGCTGCTGGAAAAGGAGGGCGTCTCCCTCCGTGTGGTGAAGCTGAACCGGGTGGCGCCGCTGGACGGCGGCGGCATTTGCCGGGCACTGGACGGCGTGAAGCGCGTGGTGGCGGCGGAGGATCAGCTCCGCGCCGGCGCGGTAGGAGAGCGACTGGGCGCGCTGCTGTTGGAGCGGGGCGCGGGTATAGAGAGATATGCACTGCGGAACGCGGGCGAGGCACTGCCCGCGCAGGGCAGCACGGCGCAGCTGCGGCATGTGCTGGGACTGGATGCCGAGGGCATGGCGCAGGCGGTGCGGGAGGTGCTTAAGTGAGCAAAAAAGCGAGACTGGACGTGCTCCTGACAGAGCGCGGACTGTGTGAGAGCCGCCAGAAGGCACAGGCTACCATTATGGCGGGACTGGTGTTTGTGGACGGGCAGCGGTCGGACAAGCCCGGTACGCCGGTGGCGGAGGACGCCAACGTAGAGGTGCGGGGTCACGCCCTTCGGTATGTGAGTCGGGGAGGTCTGAAGCTGGAAAAGGCCATGCAGACATTTCCCATTACGCTGGAGGGCAAGGTCTGCGCCGATATCGGCGCGTCCACCGGAGGCTTCACGGACTGCATGCTGCAAAACGGCGCAGCGAAGGTCTACGCGGTGGATGTGGGCTACGGACAGCTGGACTGGAAGCTGCGCAGCGACGAGCGCGTGGTGTGTCTGGAGCGTACCAACGCGCGGTACCTGACGCGGGAGCAGATACCGGAGGAGCTGGATTTCGCCTCCATTGACGTGAGCTTCATCTCGCTGAAGCTGATCTTTCCGGCGCTGTACGCCCTGCTGCGGGAGGGCGGCGAGGTGGCGTGCCTCATCAAGCCGCAGTTCGAGGCAGGACGGGAAAAGGTGGGGAAAAAGGGCGTTGTCCGCGACCCGAAGGTGCATCTGGAGGTACTGGAAAACTTCCTCACGCATGCGAAGGAAAACGACTTTACAGTGCTTGGTATTACTTACTCTCCCATTCGAGGGCCGGAGGGGAATATCGAGTATCTGGGCTATTTGAGGAAAAGCGCCGAGGCAGATCAGATCCCTGATCTGCGGGCGCTGGTGGACGCCTCACATACTGAACTGAAGGAAGGTCATGGAGAAGAATGAAACGAGTGATCCTGTGCCCGAACCCCTATCGGGACGGTGAATTGGCAGTGGCGAAGCACTCCAAGGAGATCCTGGAGGCCATCGGCTTTGAGACGGTGGTGTGCCTTCCCTTCAGCCGGGAGGGGTATGACGACCAGCTGGGCGTACCTATCCGGCAGCTGCAGCAGGAGATCAAGCGGGCGGATATGCTGATCGCCTTCGGCGGCGACGGCACCATCCTGCATCTGGCGCGGACGGTGGCGCTGCACAGTGTACCGGTGCTGGGCATCAACCTGGGGAGCCTGGGCTTTATGTCCGAGCTGGAGCCCAACGAGCTGGAACGGCTCAACGCGCTGAAGGACTGGAATTTCGCGGTGGAATCCCGGATGATGCTGGACGTGACGGTGCTGCGGGAGGGCAAGCCGGTGTACAGCAACATCGCGCTGAACGACGCGGTGATCTCCAAGGGCAGCGTGGCGCGGGTGGTGCGGCTGGACGTGTCCACCGAGGAGGGGCGGCTGACCCGCATCACCGGCGACGGCGCCATTGTGTCCACGCCTACCGGCTCCACGGGTTACTCCATGGCGGCGGGCGGCCCCATCGTGGAGCCTACGGCGCACAACCTGCTGCTGACGCCCATCTGCCCCCACTCCACCCGTGCGGGCAGCTATGTGCTGGCGCCGGAGCACACCCTGGTGGTAGAGACGGCGGACGCCAACAGGAAGTTCGTATATCTGTCCGTGGACGGCGGGAAGGCGTTCTCGCTGAAAAACGGCGATAAGGTGCGGGTGAGACAGTCCAAGTTCGTAACGAAGCTGGTGCGGCTGAGCAAGAAGAGCTTCTGCGAGATACTAGACTCAAAAATGGGAGCGGAGGCAAGAAAGCATGAAAAATGACCGACAGACAGCGGTGCTGCAGATCATTGAGGAGACGGCGGTGGAGACGCAGGAGCAGCTGATGCAGCTGCTGGCGGAACGGGGCTTCGCCTGCACGCAGGCCACGGTGTCCCGGGACATCAAGCAGCTGCACCTGATAAAAGCGCCGGACGGCAAGGGCGGATACCGCTACGCGGTGTCGGCGCGGATGCCAAAGCTGAACTTTGAGGAAAAATTACAGACCATATTCCGGGAATGTGTGCTGTCGGCGGAGAATGCCCAGAATCTGGCTATTATCAAGACCATGAACGGCATGGCCAATGCTGCGGCCTTCGCGCTGGACAGCATGGAGGATTCGGACATCGTGGGCACGCTGGCGGGCGACGACACGGTGCTGTTGGTGTTCCACGACAGCGCGCACGCGGCGGATTTCTGTGAACAGGTGCGGCTGATGCTGCACTGAGGAGGGAAGCGGTATGCTGGAGCTGCTGCATATTGAGAATATCGCCATCATCGAGGCGGCAGACATCGAGTTCGCGCCGGGGTTCAACGCCCTGACCGGCGAGACGGGCGCGGGCAAGTCCATTGTGATCGACAGTCTCAGCGCCGTGCTGGGACAGCGCACCAGCCGGGAGCTGATCCGCACCGGGGCGGACAAGGCCTTTGTCAGCGCGGCGTTTTCCGGCGTGGAGCCGGGGCTGACGGAGGCACTGGGCATACAGCCGGAGCCGGACGGCACCCTGCTTTTGCAGCGGGAGATACAGACAGACGGCAAAAACGTGTGCCGTATCAACGGGCGGCCGGTGACGGTGTCGCAGCTGCGGGCGCTGGGCACGCGGCTGCTGAATATCCATGGGCAGCACGACGGGCAGCAGCTTCTGGACGAGGAGCAGCATTTTGTATATCTGGACAGCTTCGGAAAGACGGAATCCCTTATAAATGCGTATACTGAAAAGTATAAACACTTTACAGATATTCGCCGGCAGATCGACGCGTTGCAGATGGACGAGGCGGAAAAAGCCCGCCGCGTGGACACGCTGCAATACCAGATCGAGGAGCTGAAGCGGGCGAAGCTGAAGCCCGGCGAGGAGGAGGAGCTGACGGCGCGGCGGGGGATGCTCCGCAACGCGGAGAAGTTTCTGGATGCCGTGGCCGGGGCGGACTACGCCCTCAACGGGGACGACAGCGGCGGCGGTGCGCTCAGCGCCCTGCGGCAGGCACAGGACGCGCTGGGCGGTGTACGACACCTGGACGACGCCTTCGGTCAGCTGTATGAGCGGCTGGGCGAGGCGTACGGCGAGGTGTACGACATTGCAGCCACGGTGGAGGACAAGCGGGGCGAGCTGGATGTGTCGCCCGGCGAGCTGGACCGGGTGGAGAGCCGCATGGATCAGATGTACCGGCTGAAAAAGAAGTACGGCGCCACGGTGGAGGACATGCTGGACTATCTGCACCGCTGTACCGAGGAGCTGGCGCAGATCGAGGACGCGGGCGACACACTGGCGCGGCTGGAGCAGGAGCTTGCCCGCGCGGAGAAGGAAGCGCGGCAGGCGGCGCAGACGCTGTCCGATGCCCGAAAAGCGGCGGCGGAGCGGCTGACGGCGCAGATACTGGCCGAATTGCAGCAGCTGGACATGGGGAAGATACGCTTCGCCGTGGACTTTGCGGAGAAGCCGCTGGACAGCGACGGCATGGACGCGGTGCGGTTCCTGATGTCCGCCAACGTGGGCGAGGAGCTGCGGCCGATCCACAAGATCGCCTCCGGCGGCGAGCTGGCGCGCATCATGCTGGCCATGAAGAATGTGCTCAGCGAGCAGGATCGCGTGGGAACGATGGTGTTCGACGAGGTGGATACCGGCGTTTCCGGTCGGGCGGCGCAGAAGGTGGCGGAGAAGATGGCGCGTATCAGCCGCAGAAAGCAGGTGCTGTGCGTGACCCATCTGCCGCAGCTGGCGGCCATGGCGGACACGCATTTCTCCGTGGAAAAGGGCGAGCGGAACGGACGCACCTACACGGAGGTGCGTCGGCTGGATCGGGAGCAGCGGCGGCAGGAGCTGGCGCGGCTCACCGGCGGCAGCCACGTGTCCCAGACCATGCTGGACGGCGCGGAGGAGCTGCTGGCGCAGGCAGAGGCGTTCCGGGCGGAATTGTGACCGCTTTTTCGCAGCGTGAAAAATAATAGTTGACAAACGAAAAAAATCTGCTACAATAGCCTCAACTTGATACCGCAACAGCGATGAAGGGAATAAGTAGCGCGTTTCAGACCTGCCAAGAGAGCCTCCGGTCGGTGTAAGGAGGAGAGGAAGAAATGGGTGAATACATCCCGGAGCAGCCTCCCGAACGTTTGCATAAGCCAGTAGGGATGTGTCGGGTTCGCCCGTTACAGCGATAGGGTGTGTCTGCACCCGACGAGGTCGTGTCTGCGAGGGCATGGCGAATATGAGGTGGTACCGCGAGCGTTAGCATCGCCCTCTGTCAGTGGACAGGGGGCGTTTTTATTTCCCTGTCAGAAAAACACAAATGAGAATACAGAAAGGAAATCGAAGCTATGGGTATTTATGAGGAACTGGTGGCGCGCGGCTTGATCGCACAGGTCACCAACGAGGAAGAGATCCGCGAGATGGTCAACAACGGCAAGGCCACGTTCTACATCGGCTTTGACTGCACGGCAGACTCTCTGCATGTGGGGCACTTTATGGCACTGTGCCTGATGAAGCGTCTGCAGATGGCGGGCAACAAGCCCATCGCCCTGATCGGCGACGGCACGACCCTGATCGGCGACCCCTCCGGCCGCACCGACATGCGCCAGATGCTGACTGAGGATGCCATCAAGCACAACGCGGAGTGCTTCAAGCGCCAGATGGAAAAGTTCATCGATTTCTCCGACGGCAAGGCGCTGATGCTGTATAACTCCGAGTGGCTGAAGCCGCTGAACTATATCGAGATGCTGCGTGAGGTGGGCGCCTGCTTCTCCGTGAACAACATGCTGCGCGCCGAGTGCTACAAGCAGCGTATGGAGAAGGGGCTGAGCTTCCTGGAGTTCAACTACATGATCATGCAGAGCTACGACTGGTACTACATGTTCCAGCACTACGGCTGCAACATGCAGTTCGGCGGCAACGACCAGTGGAGCAACATGCTGGGCGGCACGGAGCTGATCCGCAAGAAGCTGGGCAAGGACGCCCATGCCATGACCATCACCCTGCTGCTGAACTCCGAGGGTAAGAAGATGGGCAAGACCGCCAGCGGCGCCGTGTGGCTGGATCCCAACAAGACAAGTCCCTTCGAATTCTTCCAGTACTGGCGCAACGTGGACGATGCGGACGTGCTGAAGTGCATCCGTATGCTGACGTTTCTGCCGCTGGAGGAGATCGACAGGATGGCCGGCTGGGAGGGCTCGCAGTTGAACGAGGCCAAGGAGATCCTGGCCTACGAGCTGACAAAGCTGGTACACGGCGAGGAGGAAGCGGAGAAGGCCAAGGCCGCGTCCAAGGCGCTGTTTGCCGGCGGCGGCGACACAGAGCACATGCCCACCACCGAGCTGACCAATGACGACTTCGGCGGCGGCAGCATCGACGTGCTGACCCTGTTGGTGAAGTGCGGACTGGCGGCCTCCAAGGGTGAGGCGCGCCGGCTGGTGCAGCAGGGCGGCGTCACCGTCAACGATGAGAAGGTGGCGGCCATTGAGACGACCTTCGGCTGCGAGCAGTTCACCGGCGACGGCATGGTCATCAAAAAGGGCAAAAAGGTGTTCCACAAGGCTGTTTTGGTGTAAGCTGTGCGCTGCATCTGTAATTATTGCCATCGTTTTTTTGGAAAAGCCGCGGTATGACCGCGGCTTTTCCCTATGCAAAGGAACTTTTCCCGGGAAAAACGTTGCATAAAGGCGGGAAATATACTATAATATCCCGCGGTGTGCAAATTTTGAATGAATGAGTGATACACGATGAAAACACACGATTTTTACTTTGACCTGCCGCAGGAGCTGATCGCGCAGACACCGTTGGAACGGCGGGACGGCTCACGGCTGTTGGTGCTGGACAAGAAAACAGGGGCGGTAGAGCACCGGCATTTTTACGATCTGCCGGAGTATCTGCGTCCGGGCGACTGCCTGATCCTGAACAACTCCCGGGTACTGCCGGCGCGTCTGCTGGGGCATCGGGTACCCGGAGGCGGGGCC
>OGZA01002856.1_pt1 | contig 10256 bp, 9 predicted proteins | sample 1576591 | NCBI WGS metagenome assembly OGZA01 (sample SAMEA3541565, study PRJEB24748) | human gut metagenome | biome: human gut; feature: human-associated habitat; material: faeces | place: China | collected 2012
GCATACATATTTACTTTGCTTCGACTATCGTTATGCGCCCGGCACCGTAGGGCTCGGAGTAATCCTTGCCGACGCTGCCGCCGAGCTTATCGACAATGTAGCTTATAAGCACCTGATTGTCGAGCATCACGCAGTCCTGCGTGAGCTTGCAGTCCTTGAACATCGTGTAGCCGTCGCCGCCGTTTTTCAGCAGATAATCATGGCAGGCGAGGGTGTAGGTCTGCTCCGGATCGAGCGCCTTGTCGCCGATCTTGACGTCCTTGACGCGGCGGTCACCATCAACGCTGAGGAACAGTCCGTCCTTATCGCGCTTGACCGTGGACTCAACATTCAGGTCTATCGTATAGCTCATGCCGGACACCTGCAAAAATCCGCCGCTCTCGCCGGGGAGCGCGGACGCGCCCAGCTCAAGCGCGTTGAGTATCTGCTGCCCCGTGCACTCGACCACGCACATGGAGTTGCCGAACGGGTGCACAGCTATGATATCGCCGTAGGTGATGTCTCCGGCCTTGATGTCGCTGCGGATGCCGCCGCCGTTGACGATGGCGACGTCAGCACCGGACATGACCCTGTACGCATCGGCGCAGAGGTCGCCGAGGTTCGTCTCGGTCACGCGGATAAGGCGCTCCTCGGGATTCTTCGGGTCATATACGGCGAGGTCAACATCGGTGTGCGCGACGACCTCGTTCACGAGCCCGTCGAACTCCTCCTGAATATCCGCGATGTATTCGCCTATGCCGTCGTCATTGAGAAGCTCAACGTCGAGCTTTCCGTCGGCGGAGATCGTCAGGCAGCCGATGTTCTCAAGCTTTGTGCCGGTGGAGGAGAGAATGACATCCTTGCCGTCCTTGTTCTTCACAAGCTCCTTTTCGATGACGGAGTGGGAGTGCCCGTCGAGCATGACGTCAATGCCGGTGGTGTTGTTTATGACATCAGAAGAAGTCCAAGGCTCGCAGTCCTTCTCTATCCCAAGGTGCGCCAGCGCTATGACATAGTCCGCACCCTCCTTGCGCGCTGCGTCGACCGCCGACTGGACTGCCGTGTACACGAGTTCGCCCGTCTCATCCTGACAGAAGGAGAATATCCATTCGCCCTTCTCATTCTGGAAGTACGCGGGAGTTGAAGAGGTTATGGTCTTGGGAGTCGTGACGCCGACGAAGGCGATTTTCACGCCGTGGACGTTCTGCATCGAGTATGCGTCGAGCACGGTCTCGCCGTTCTTGTCCATGAAGTTCGCGCTGACGTAGGGGAAGTCGGCAAGGCGGTTGAGCTTCTTGAACTGATCCATGCCGTAGTCAAACTCATGGTTGCCGATCGTGGCCACGTCGTAGCCAAGCTCATTCATTATCTTGATGATGTATTCGCCCTTGGAGAGCGTGCCTATCGCGTCGCCCTGGACGGCATCGCCTACGTCGACGAGCAGCACATCCTTGCCCTGTGCTTCCAGCGTCTCTTTTGCGAGCGCGACGGACTGGTAGCCGAGGTTCTTATCAACGGCGCAGTGGACGTCGTTGGTGAATAATACCGCAATTTCCTTGCCGCTGTTTTTCGAGGTGTCCGCGTAGGCCGAGACTGGTACGAGCGCGAGGACCATCAGCAGCGTGAGCAGCAGCGCAAAAAATTTTCTGTTCATCTTTTTGCCTCCTTAATCATTTATCAGCCGGATCGCTGAAGCTGCTTACACTCTACCATAGTGCCGCGGAAATTTCAATGACATAGAAGAGCGCTTGCTGTCGGGAAATATTGAAGAGTATCTGTTTCAAAAAAAGCCGATTAAACTTTACATTTTGCGCGTCAGCGGATATAATATACTACATATTGCCAATTATATAAGGATGAGAAATATGCCGGATTACAGAAAAGAGATAGAACGCCGCAGGACGTTCGCGATAATATCCCACCCGGACGCGGGTAAAACAACGCTTACCGAGAAGCTGCTGCTTTACGGCGGGGCTATACAGATGGCAGGCTCTGTCAAGGGCAAGGCCACGGCGCGCCATGCCGTCTCCGACTGGATGGAGCTTGAGAAGCAGCGCGGTATCTCCATCACCTCCTCGGTCATGCAGTTTGAGTACGAGGGTTACTGCATCAACATCCTTGACACCCCCGGCCATCAGGACTTCTCTGAGGACACCTACCGTACCCTCATGGCAGCGGACTCCGCCGTCATGGTCATTGACGCCGCCAAGGGCATCGAGCCGCAGACGCGCAAGCTTTTCAAGATCTGCGCCATGCGCCATGTCCCTATCTTTACCTTTATAAATAAGCTCGACCGCGAAGCGCGCAGCCCCTATGAGCTTATGGAGGAGCTGGAGAACGAGTTCAGGATCGGCACCTATCCCATGAACTGGCCCATCGGCTGCGGCCGTGAGTTCAAGGGCGTGTACGACCGCGAGAAGAAGGAGATACTTGCCTTCAATGAGTTCCATCGCGGTCAGGATAAGATCAAGGCCATCGAGTGCCGCCTCGACGAGACGGAGAAGCTCGACTCGCTCATCGGCGCAAAGCTGCGCCAGACGCTGTCTGACGATATAGAGCTGCTCGACGGCGCGGGCTATGACTTCGATATCGACGAAGTCCGCGCAGGCCGCCTCAGCCCCGTGTTCTTCGGCTCGGCTCTCAATAACTTCGGCGTTGAGCCTTTCCTTGAGAGCTTCCTTAAAATGACCATGCCGCCCTTGCCGAGAAAGTCGGGGGATGATGTCGTTGAGCCGACGGACAGCCGCTTCTCCGCCTTCGTGTTCAAGATACAGGCGAACATGAACAAGGCGCACCGCGACCGTATCGCCTTCATGCGCATCTGCTCCGGCCGCTTCCAGCGCGATAAGGAGTATTACCATGTGCAGGGCGGCAAGACGCTGCGCCTTGCGCAGCCGCAGCAGCTCATGGCGCAGGAGCGCGCGATAATCGACGAGGCCTACGCCGGGGACATCATCGGCGTGTTCGACCCCGGCATCTTCTCCATCGGCGACACTATATGCGAAACCGGCATGGGCGTGAAATTCGAGGGCATCCCGACCTTCGCGCCCGAGCACTTCGCCTCTGTCGAGCGTATCGACACCATGAAGCGCAAGCAGTTTGAAAAGGGCATCACGCAGATCGCGCAGGAGGGCGCGATACAGATCTTCCACGAGCCGTATACCGGCGTCGAGGAGGTCATCGTCGGCGTCGTCGGTGTGCTGCAATTTGAGGTCCTTGAGTACCGCCTCAAGACCGAGTACGGCGTGGATATCCGCCGCCGCTCAATGCCATATGAGTTTGTCCGCTGGATTGAGAACGAGGATATCAACATCGCAAACCTCAACCTCACGAGCGACACCAAATGGGTGCAGGACTTTAAGGGCAACAACCTTCTGCTCTTCACCTCCGAATGGTGCATCAATTGGGCATTGCAGAAGAACGAGGGCCTGAGCCTGAGAGAATTTAACAGAGACTGAAGGAGCGACGAACATGGACGAGAAAAAGCTTGTCATTGACATTTTCAGAACCAAAACAGCCGACGATTTCACCAAGGCAATTGCCGACCCCGACGGTAAGCTTGAGACCGGCAGCGCCGCGGCGGATGCGGCGGCAATCGCGGCGGCGCTCGTCTGCCGCGCGGCGAAGCTCACGGCAAAGACCGTCGAGAATAATGACCGCGTCGACTACATTGCCCGCAACAGTGACATTATCCGCAGTTACATGGTGCACCTCATTGACGAGGATGTGAAGTGCCGCGGCCCGCTGCGTATGGCAAAGAAAGAGGGCGACGCGCGCAAGATCGAAGCCTGCCGCCAGACGTCTCTGAGCATATGCACCGAGATCATCAACATGATGAGCCAGCTCATCGACATGGCGAAGGAGCTCTCCGCCGTCTGCCCGGCGGACGCGCTGTGCTACGCCGCCGAGGGCACGGAGCTTGCCCTTACCGCGGTGAAGATCACGCGGATGTACATCGTCTCCGTCGCGGCCCAGTCCCCGGATGAGACCTACCGCTACGTGACGCGCCGCGAGAATGAGCTTACGCTTGAAGCCTGCTCCGCCGCGGCAGCCGAGGTCATGGCAAAGGCCGAGGAGAGTTTGCAGACAGTACATGATTAAGCTGTCATAATTTGCTATAATGAGTCAGAGGAGCGGTGGAGACATGGAAGATAAAATAGAATTGCTGCGCGATATGGTCGCGCAGAGCGATAATATCGTTTTCTTCGGCGGCGCAGGCGTCAGCACCGAGAGCGGCATACCCGACTTCAGGAGCGTCGACGGCCTGTATAACCAGAAGTGGAAGTACCCGCCCGAGACTATTCTGAGCCGCAGCTTCTTTGACCGGAACCCCGAGGAGTATTACCGCTTCCACCGTGAGAAGCTCGTTATCGACGGCGTGAAGCCGAACCGCGTCCACCTCCGCCTTGCAGAGCTTGAGCGCGAGGGAAAGCTGCGCGCAGTCGTCACGCAGAATATCGACGGGCTGCATCAGGCCGCCGGGAGCAAAAACGTTCTTGAGCTGCACGGCAGCATCCTGCGCGCCTATTGCTCCCGCTGCCGCCGGCCGTACCCCGCGGACGTCATCAACAAGGGCACTGGCGTGCCGCGCTGTGACTGCGGCGGCGTTATCCGCCCGGATATCGTCCTCTATGAGGAGCAGCTGGATGAGGACGTTCTGCGCAGGTCCATCGACTATATCCGCAATGCGGATGTGCTCATCGTCGGCGGCACGTCTTTGAACGTCTACCCCGCGGCGGGGCTCATCAATTATTACCGCGGCAATAAGCTCGTGCTCGTCAACCTGAGCGCAACGCCTTATGACGACGAAGCCGACCTTGTCATTCATGAGAAGCTCGGCGAAGTGTTCAGCCGCGTCTGAGGGAAAGAAATGGGTAAAGGAAAGCTTATCGTTCTCGAGGGCATCGACGGCAGCGGCAAATCCACGCAGTACCGCCGTCTGTGCCAGAGAATGGAAAATGACAAAATAGACTATAATCACATCGTGTTCCCGCGCTATGATAAAGAGAGCAGCGCACTGCTGCGCCTGTACCTCGGCGGAGCCTTCGGTACCGATCCGGGAGATGTCAACGCCTATACCGCGTCGACCTTTTATGCTGTCGACCGCTTCGCCTCCTACCGTGACGATTGGGGCAAAATATACGAAAACGGCGGGCTCATCCTCTCCGACCGGTACACGACCTCCAACGCCGTGCATCAGGGCTGCAAGCTCCCGGATGATGAGCTTCCGGATTTCTTCAACTGGCTTGCAGATCTTGAATATGTAAAGATGGGGCTGCCGCGCCCCGACCTCGTCATTTATCTTGATGTGGATATAGAGACCGCTACCCGCCGCATGCGTCGGCGCGAGGCCAAGAACAACACTCAGGCGGACATACACGAGAAGGACACCGCCTATCTTGAGCGCTGTCTGCGCACCGCGGGCATGGCGGCCGAGCACTATGGCTGGGTACGCATCCCGTATATGAAGGACGGAGTCGAGCGTGAGGCGGACGAGAAGAACGCCGAGATATACTCGGTCGTATTAAAGGCATTGGGAAAGTAATCAGGAAATAATAAAAGGGGGCATCAGCCCCCTTGTGAGTGCGTGCTCTCAGCAGCCGCAGCCGCAGCTGTTGTTATTGCTGCATCCGCAGTCATTATTGCAGCCGCAGCCGCAGCCGTTCCCGCCGCAGCCGAAGAGTATGATGATAAGGATAATGAGCCAGAGGCCGCTGTTGTTACAACCATTGCAGAACATAGTTGATCCCTTTCTCCGCACTTGAAATATGTCCGTTCTGCCGGGTAGTGCGGGTTTCCGGCAGTCAGCCGTCTGTATGTGTGCCGTGCGGCGCGGCTCTTAACCGCATCGCTCGTGCCATAATATGCGCCCTGCCCGCAGGGTGCTACTGCCCGGAACTAAATCAGCGCATACTTAAGAGGAGATTACCATGTCCGACGATATCGAAAGAATCAATGAGATATTCCGCATCCATGATGAGCAGATAAGCAGCACGGACGCGGCGGCGGAGCCCGCCCCGGCGTCGAAGAGCGCCAAGGGGAAAAGCGCCGGCGCGAAGTCCGGCTCTAAAAATAAAGAGGACCCGATAAAGAAGGTCGACCGTTTCCTTACCGATTCCGACGGCAAGGAGCAGCGCAATTATACTGGCGATGCCGAGTCCGAGCGGGACTACCGTCCCGTGCGCCAGAGCCACGAATACCGCAGCGGCTGCCTCGGCGGGCTCATGTATTTCGGCTTCATCGTGTGCATCAGCATCGTCCTTGCCTGCATGGCATGGATGGCGGCAAGCGATATGCTCGCTCTCAACAAGGAGGAGTTTGAAGCCGTCGTCACCCTGCCGAGCACGATCTTCCAGTCCGAGACCGTCGATAAGCTGGACGATAACGGCAATAAGGTCGGCACCAAGCGTGAGACCCATGCCAATATTGAGTATGTCGCCAATACCCTGAAGGATGCGGGACTCATCCAGTATAAATGGCTATTTGAGACCTACTGCAAATTCACCCATGCCGATACCAAGGTCAGCCCCGGCGAATATAAGCTGCGCTCGACCTTTGACTATCATGCACTTGTGGCCAATATGCGTGCGGGTTCGACTTCTGCCGCAACTGTCAAGGTCACGATCCCCGAGGGCTTTACCATGCACCAGATATTCCTGCGCCTTGAGGAGAACGGCGTCGCGGATTATAACGACCTGATGGACGCCGCGGAGAACGAAGTCTTTAATTACAGCTTCCTTGAGGGCACCGAAAGCCTCGGCGCGTACAGGCTCGAGGGATACCTCTTCCCGGATACCTATGAGTTCTATGTCGGTATGCAGGCGTCGAGCGCCATCAACAAGATGCTCGATAACTTCAACCGCAAGATAACCGAGGATATGCAGGCGCGTCTCGATGAGCTCGGCATGAGCCTTGGCGAGATCGTCAACGCCGCCTCGCTTATCGAGAAAGAGGCCGCGAACGATTCCGAGCGCCCTGTCATTGCCTCCGTCATTTATAACCGCCTCAACTATGACATGCCCCTCGGCATAGACGCCGCTGTGCTCTATCCGTACCCCGAGCATGAGGGCGCGCCGACGGCGGAAATGCTTGCCAAGGACGATCCTTATAACACCCGTATCAAGCTCGGTCTGCCGCCGACACCTATCAGCAACCCCGGCATTGCCTCCATCAATGCCGCGCTCTGGCCGGATGCGACGGATTACTTCTACTATGCCCTCGACACCGCCACCGGAACGCACCAGTTCTTCACCAACGAGACGGACTTCAATAACTTTGTTGCGACGCAGAATTATGAATGATAAACTCGAGCTCCTTTCCCCGGCGGGGGATATGGAGCGGCTTGAAATGGCTCTCTGCTACGGCGCGGATGCCGTGTACCTCGCGGGCACCGAGTTCGGCATGAGAGCCTCCGCCGGGAATTTTGACAGCGATCAGCTCCAAAAGGCTGTCGCGCTTGCGCACTCGATGGGACGTCATGTGTACGTCACCTGCAACACCCTCCCGCGTGAGGACGAACTCAAGCGCCTGCCGGAGTATCTGGAGATGCTCGACGCTTCGGGCGTCGACGCGGTCATCGTTGCCGATATGGGCGTCATCGCCATGGCGAAGAAATACGCCCCGCGCGTGAAGCTGCATGTCAGCACGCAGTTCGGCGTTATAAACAGCGCCGCGGCGAACGCGCTCTATGACCTTGGGGCGGATACCGTCGTGCTCGCGCGAGAGACCCCGCTTGAGGATATCCGCAAGATACGCGCAAACACCCCGAAGGAGCTGCGGCTTGAAGCCTTTGTCCACGGGGCGATGTGCGTGTCTTTCTCCGGGCGCTGCCTGCTGTCGAACTACCTCACAGGCAGGGACGCGAACCGCGGCCAGTGCGCCCAGCCCTGCCGCTGGAAGTATCACCTCGTCGAGGAAAAGCGCCCCGGTGAATATTTCGAGATCACCGAGGACGGCGGGACGTATATCCTGAACTCCCGCGACATGAACATGATCGAGCACTTGCCCGAGCTTATCGACGCGGGGGTCACGAGCTTCAAGATAGAGGGGCGCATGAAGTCTGCCTACTATGCCGCCGTTGTCACAAATGCCTACCGCCACGCGATAGACGATGCTCTGGCCGGACGGCCGCTCGATCCGCTATGGATAGAGGAGACCGAAAAGGTGAGCCACCGCCCGTATACCACCGGCTTTTATTACGGGTACCCCGGCCAGCACTACGCCGAGGCCAGCTACACCACCGGCGCGGACGTCGCCGCCGTGGTCGAAAGCTGCGATGATAACGGGGAAGCGGTGCTTTACCAGCGCAATAAATTCTCCCTCGGCGATGAGCTTGAGCTGCTCACGCCGGACGGTGCGCCTGTGAAATTTATGCCCGAGCGTATGTATAACGCCGAGGGCGAGGAGATAAACGACACGCGCCACGCCATGATGGAAATACATATGCGCCTGCCGAAGTATGCTCCGCGCCTGTCTATCGTCAGAAAATGCCGCTGAACACTTGACAAATCCGGCGCTTATGGTAAAATCACAAAAGTTATATGTGTGATCTGGCTGTGACGAAGAGAGTCAGCCGAGGACATTGCAGAGAGGAGCCGTTCGCTGCGAGGCTCTATGTCCGGAGTTGACAGCCGCTTCCGAGCCTTCCCGGGATGACCGGGACGTTTGCCCGCGTTAAGGGCGCACGAGATGCCGGAGCTTTCCGGCAATCAGGGTGGTACCGCGATTTGACCTTCGCCCCTGTACAGGGGCGGAGGTATATTTTTTATGTGAGGGGTTGATGGTTTTTATATGAACTGTCTGCGCTGCGGCGCCGGTATGGAGGACTTGGGCTGCGAGGATATCCAGCTCGGCCAGTACGGTTTCTTTACCGGGCACCTGTCAAATATGCTTTCCGGTTCCCTCAGCGTGAGGATACTCCGCTGTCCGAACTGTAAAAAGATAGAGCTTTTCTCCGCCGAAGAGGAGGAAGAAAGCTTCTCCGAGAGAATGAAAAACAATAATATGGAGGATAAATGAAATGGAAAAATTCGGTCTTAACCAACTGCGTGAAATGTTCCTGAGCTTCTTTGAGTCTAAGGGTCATCTTCGTCTGCCCAGCTTCTCCCTCATCCCGCAGAATGACGCAAGCCTTCTGCTCATTAACTCCGGCATGGCACCCATGAAGCCCTATTTCAAGGGCGAGCAGGAGCCGCCGCGCCGCCGCGTCTGCACCTGCCAGAAGTGCATCCGTACCGGCGATATCGAGAATATCGGCAAGACCGCCCGCCACGGTACCTATTTTGAAATGCTCGGCAACTTCTCCTTCGGCGATTACTTCAAGCATGAAGCCATCGCATGGAGCTGGGAGTTCCTGACTTCACCCGACTGGGTCGGTATCGATCCCGACCGTCTCTATCCCTCCATCTATGTCGATGACGATGAGGCCTTTGAGATTTGGAACAAGGAGATCGGCATCCCCGCCGAGCGTATCTTCCGCTTCGGCAAGGAGGATAACTTCTGGGAGCACGGCGCAGGTCCCTGCGGCCCCTGCTCTGAGATATACTATGACCGCGGCCCGGAGTACGGCTGCGGCAAGCCCGGCTGCACCGTCGGCTGTGACTGCGACCGTTACATGGAAGTTTGGAATAACGTATTTACCCAGTTCGAGAACGACGGACACGGCAATTACGAGGAACTGGCCCAGAAGAATATCGATACCGGCATGGGGCTCGAACGTCTGGCGGTGGTGGTTCAGGATGTGGATTCCATCTTTGATGTTGACACCATAAAGGCTCTGTTAAACAGGGTTGCAGAGCTTGCCCGCACGGAATATCAGAAGGATGCGTCGGTTGACGTTTCCCTTCGTCTGATTACAGACCATGTCCGCTCCTGTACCTTTATGATTTCCGACGGCATCATGCCCCAGAGCCTCGACCGGTGGCTGCCGCTGCTCTATCCCGAGCCGGCGACCGTCTTCGACTATCTGCGCGACCGGCCGCTCTTCCTCTGCGACACGGCCAACTGCCGCGAGGCGCTCAAAAACGTGCTCTGGCAGCAGAACGAGGACGTCAAGATCCTGCTCGAGGAGGGCGTCCTCTTCAAGGGGTGCGACCGGTTCGGCGAGGACTTCGTGGATTTGCAGCGGCACGCGTCGGAGTCGAACAGCGTGCTGCTCGACACCTTCGTCCGTTCGGTGGGGGACATCCCGCTGCGGGACATGATCGACGTGAACGCCGTCCAGCTCTCCTCCTGGAGCGGCGAGTTCTCCCTGCTGCGGGAGGACGTGCAGAACTACC
>OGZA01002861.1_pt1 | contig 10237 bp, 6 predicted proteins | sample 1576591 | NCBI WGS metagenome assembly OGZA01 (sample SAMEA3541565, study PRJEB24748) | human gut metagenome | biome: human gut; feature: human-associated habitat; material: faeces | place: China | collected 2012
GCGCGGGCGGACAAGCTCGCGCGCGTGCGCGCGGCGATGGCGGACGAGGGCGCGGACGCCTTCGTTGTCACGGCGCTCGACGAGCTTGCGTGGCTGCTGGATCTGCGCGGGAACGACGTAGCCTGCACGCCGGTGCTTCTCGGCTTTCTGCTGCTGACGAAGGAGGATACCGTGCTCTGCGCCCGCGCGGGCGCGGTCGGCGAGGAAGTAAAAGCGTCGCTCGCCGCCGACGGCGTGCGCCTTGCGGACTATGAAAGCATCTACGGCCTTGTCCGCGCTCTGCCGCGCGGTACGCGCGTGCTGCTCGACGGCACGACGGCGAACTATCGCCTGACGCAGAGCGTGCCGGACGGCGCGGAGACGCTCGACCGTCCCAGTCCCATTGTGCCCATGAAGGCGGTCAAGAATGCCGTGGAGCAGGAGAACCTCCGCCGCGCGCACCTTGCCGACGGCATCGCGCTCACGCGCTTTCTCCGCTGGCTCAAGCACGATGCCGTGCGGGAGGGAGCCACCGAGCTTTCCGCCGCCGCGAAATTGGAGGAATACCGCCGCGAAAGCGCGGACTATCTTGAGCCGAGCTTCGACCCCATTCTCGCCTATGGCCCCCACGGCGCCATCGTCCACTACGAGGCGACGGAGGAGACCGATGTGCCGCTCGAAGCGCACGGACTGCTCCTCGCCGACACCGGCGGTCATTACCGCACCGGCACGACCGACGTAACGCGTACCGTCGCGCTCGGCCCGGTCGCCGAGGAGGAGAAGCGCGCCTGCACGCTCGTCCTGCGCGGACACCTCGCCCTCGCCGCCGCGCGCTTCCGCGCGGGCGTGACGGGGGAGAACCTTGACATTCTCGCCCGCGGCCCGCTTTGGGACGAGGGACTGGACTACAACCACGGCACCGGCCACGGCGTCGGCTATCTGCTCAGCGTCCACGAGGGACCGCAGCGCATCCATTGGAGCATTGCCTCCAACGCGCGGCACACCGCGCTGGAGCCGGGCATGATCTTCTCGGACGAGCCGGGGCTGTACCTTGCGGGAAAATTCGGCGTGCGGCTGGAAAATCTTCTGCTCGTGCGCGAGGCGGAGACCAACGCCTACGGACGCTTCCTTTCGCTCGAGCCGCTGACGCTTGCGCCCTTCGACCGCGATACCATCGACCCGTCGCTCCTGAGCGACCGCGAGCTCGCGCAGCTCAACGCCTACCACGCGCGTGTTTACGAAGCGCTCGCGCCGCATCTCGACGCGGAGACCCGCGCGTGGCTGCGCGGCGTGACCGCGCCCCTCGGGAAGTGAGCTTGCAATCTGCGCCGTGTCTGCTATAATGGCACAGACTACCATTACCGAAGAGGAGAAAAACGGTATGGACATTTTTGATATTTTAGGCCCCGTGATGGTCGGGCCGTCCAGCTCGCACACGGCGGGCGCAGCCCGCATCGGCGCGATGGCGCGCACGCTGCTCGGTGAGGAGGTCGCGGACGCGAAGCTCCACCTTTACGGCTCGTTTGCCGAAACGGGAAAGGGCCACGGCACCGACCGTGCGCTCGTCGCGGGACTGCTCGGCATGAAGCCGGACGATCTGCGCATCCCCAACGCCTTTGAGGAGGCGAAGAAGGCGGGGCTGCGCTATACCATCGACGAGATCGACCTGCGCGACGCGCACCCGAACACCGCTGTGCTGGAGCTGACGGGCAAAGGCGGCCGCGCGCTGACCGTGCAGGCAAGCTCGCTCGGCGGTGGGCGCATCATGGTCAACAAGCTCGACGGCATCGAGGTCAACTTCACCGGCGAGAGCAACACCCTCGTCGTGCGCAATCAGGACGAGTTCGGCTCCGTTGCCGCGGTGACGAGCATTTTGAACCAGCTGCGCGTGAACGTGGCGAATATGAGCGTCCACCGCCACAAGCGCGGCGGCGACGCGCTCATGGTCATCGAGACCGACCAGCACATCAAGCCAAAGCAGGTGGAGTTCATCTCCGAGCTGCCCGGTATTCTGGGCGTGACATACTACGATAAGGAGGACGACGAGGATGGCTCTGGCTTCGATGAGCGAAATCTTTGAGCGCATGGCGCGGAACGGGCAGGAGTTCTGGGAGGTCGTCCTTGCCGATGACATGGACGAGCGGCAGGTCAGCCGCGAGGCGAGCATGGCGAAGATGCTCACGACCTGGCAGGCCATGCAGGACGCGGCGGACAGCTACACGGGCCGCAAGCGCTCGGTGAGCGGACTGGTCGGCGGCGACGGCATGAAGATGCGCCAGTATACCTTTCGCGGCTGCGCCATGACCGGCGGCTACGTCAGCGAGGTCATCGCCGAGGCGCTTTCCATGGCGGAGTCCAACGCCTGTATGCGCCGCATCGTCGCGGCTCCCACGGCGGGCGCCTGCGGCGTTCTGCCGGCGGTGCTGCTGCCGCTGTGCAAATATGAGGAGCTGACGCAGCACCAGCTGCTCGAGGCGCTCTACGTCGCCGCAGGCATCGGCTCGATCATCGCCTACAAGGCGAGCATCGCGGGCGCGTCCGGCGGCTGTCAGGCGGAGATCGGCACGGCGTCCGCCATGGCGGCGGGCGCGCTCGTCGCCCTGCGCGGCGGCGAGGGCGAGCAGATCGGTCACGCGGTGGCGATGGCGCTCAAGAATCTCATGGGTCTTGTCTGCGACCCTGTCGCGGGACTGGTCGAGGTGCCCTGCGTCAAGCGCAATGTCATCGGTGCGGTCAACGCCGTGAGCGCGGCGGATATGGCGCTCGCGGGCATCGAGAGCCGCATCCCCGTCGATGAGGTCATCGACGCGATGGGCGAGGTCGGGCGGCGTATGCCGGTCGAGTTCCGCGAAACGGCGCTCGGCGGCCTTGCCGCCACGCCGACCGGCGAACGGCTCAAGCGCGAGCTGACGGCCAAACGCGAAAAGCAATGAACCGCAGAAAGGAGAACGCTGCCATGCAATATCTGCTCGTCGGCTTTACGGTCTGGGTCATCACATTTTTTGTCATTCGCCATACGCACAGGAAATAATCGGAAAAGAGAGCAGCGGACGGCGGCGCAAAGCATACGCATAGGGACTTCCTGCCCCGACATAGGGTGAGGGGAGGAGTTGATGTATATGCTTTCCGCTGCCGTTTGGCTTTTGTGCAACAGCCTGTTTTTCTCCCTGCGCCTTGCCGGCAATCCCGGCTCATTCCCGCGCCCGCTCTCCGCCGCCGAGGAAAAGGAGTATTTGGAACGCTTCGCTGCGGGCGACCTTGAGGCGCGCAACGTGCTCATCGAGCACAACCTGCGTCTTGTGGCGCACATCGTGAAGAAGATGTGTTCCAAAATGCAAATCTCTCTCGCGAAAAAGTGACTGAAGCGGTCTGCCCCAGCCTTAAATAGAGTTCCAGATCAATTTTTTGTTTCGTGCTGCCCTCGCAGACCACCACATGGTCGAGGATCGCCGCAACAACCTCCGTCGAGATGGTATCCTGAAAGGAAAGCTCCTGCCAAAGCGCTTTTTCGATTGCGGACAAGTCAACACCCGCAGCTGAACCATTTTCCTCCAGCTTTTGTAAAGAAATCATCTGCTCCTGCATATCCGCAATCTGTTCATTGAAGCGGTTATTGCGCTTTTTGAATTCCTGAATTGTGATTGCGTTGGCGATACTAAGCTCCAGCAGTTTATCCTTCTTCCCCTCCAGTTGGCTGATCTGTGTGTTCAACTGGGTGATTTGTCCGGAGTAATCACGCTTCTGCTGAACGCTGGAAACGCTGTCCATCACAAGTCGGACAATCTGCTTTTGATTTTTCACCAGCTTTTGGAATTGGTCTGCCAAAATTGCGTCCAGCTCCTTTGTTCGGAGCGTCGGCAAATCGCAGCCGGCTTTTCCATGCTCACGGTACATCCTGCACTGCCAGAATTCTGTGTGCCCCTCCATGGTTTTGAAGCTCTGCCGGTGAAAGGCGGTTCCATGCTTTCCGCAAATGATTTTCCCGCTGTATGGATACCTACTCTGATAGCCTACGCCATAGGCTTTCGTTCTGGCGCTGCGTTTTTTAAATATCTCATTTGCCTGATTCCAGAGTTCTTCTGATACAATCGCAGGGATATTAGGATCTGGGTATGTTACCCACTCACTTTCATCAAGAAATGCCGTTTTTTTCTTCCGATAATCCAAGGATTGTGTCTTATTACCACAGTACCACCCCTTGTACTTTGGGTTTTGCAGAATATGGCCGATGGTGACGGAATTGAATTTGTTTCCCAAAAGGCTTGTGTATCCACGGCGAGTCAACTCCTGTGACAGCTTGCGCAGGCCATAGTTTCCGGTGGCATAAAGCTGAAAAATCAGCTTGACCGCTTCCGCCTGCTCTGGGATGATTGTCAGCTTGCAGTCCTTCTTATCGTAACCCCATAAGCGATTATTTCCCAAAACATGGCCGTTCTTGATAGACTGCCGAAAGCCAAATTTTAACCGCTCGGATAGTTTTCGAACTTCGTCCTGTGCCACGCCAGCCATGACGATCAGCCGAAACTCACTATCGCTGTCCAGTGTGTTGATATTATCATTTTGGAACAGTACACCCACATTGTTGTCCAGCAGCTCTTGTGTATATTGGATACTGTCCAGTGTGTTGCGGGAAAAACGGGATATTTCTTTTGTGATAATGAAGTCAAACATCCCACGTTTGGCATCCTCGATCATGCGCAGAAAACTGTCACGCTTATAAGTGCTCGTTCCAGAAATACCTTCATCAATGTAGCCGGGAACATACGTCCAATTCGGGTTCTTTTGAATGAACTCTGTGTAGTATTGAATCTGGTTTTCCAAACTACCCTGCTGCTCCACCTTTTCCGTAGAAACACGCGCATAGAACGTAACCCGGAGCGGCAGATCGTAAATGGTTTTTCCCTGCCGAATCTGCTCTCGAAGCCATCTAATTGTTACCATCCGTACTGACCTCCTCAGTTATTTTGTTGACGGTTTCAGTATCAGATGTAAATTGCCGTTTGTCAAAAAAACGGGAGCTGCTGGCAGAAACATACGTTTCTTCCGAAATCAACTCCCGCTTCCATAGTCGTTTTAATAAAGCCAAAGCAATCTCGCGATCAACCTCCGTCACTGTCTTAGCCCCCCTTCCTTATATGCTATGGGATATGAGCCGAAAAAATGATGGACGGTCACCGCAGATATTCTCCCTTGTGTTTCATTTTCAACAGAAATTCTCCAATCTACGCGGCAATATAGCGCCGCACGTATACTCATGATAGTTTTCGCCTCATTTGTAAATTGTTATTGGCAAAACCGGATGGCCGCTGGCAGCAGCCCACGGGAGTCTCACCCCGGCCCATGCTGATGGGTGCGCCGCGCAATGCTTTGAGGGCGTTCAACGCGGGAGTATCGTTAGCTGAACGGAGGTCATGGCCATCTGTGATGCCACACACAGATGCAAACTGGCTGAATCGCTCGCCCAAATTCTCCTTTCCGTGCGGATCATGGCGCGCCATTTGCAGGGCTTTGCTCCGTTCAGGTTCGTTATCCGGTTGCCTATGAAATTTTCAAGGTACAGCAGATCCGCGCTTTCAGGCGCGTGTGATATTTGGCTGTGGATCAGCCGGGAAAGGCTCCCATCAGGCGATAAGAACCTTTCCTCGCGGATGCACGAATAGCCCGTTGCAGAAGCGTGAAAAGGGGGACACGCTCCTGCACGGGCTGCTATGGGTTTTTAGGCTGTTTTGTTTACCTTGAAGTCAAGAATCTTGGTAATCAGCTTGGTTCGCATCCTGCATACCTTTTCTTCATCGAGGCAAAGGTGCGGAACACCGTTTTCGTCATACAGGGTTCTGGTTGCCAGGGCCGCAATATAACGCTCATAGTGCTTCAGCACAGCGTTGATCGCGTCCACATTGCCGGACGCTGCCGCTTCGATGGTCGAGTAAGGCAGCAGAGATGCAGCAGCGTTACTCAGATTGCGCGCCATCTTTAGTGACCTCCATTTCTTTTTCAATTCCTTGAGGGACTGAGCGCGCTTGTATTGCACGGTGCGGCGCATCATGTCCAGCTTGTCCGCGATTTCCTGATCGGTCATATCAAGGAAATGCACAAGCAGAACAATATCGCGCTTATCGTCCGGCAGCACCGTCAGGGCATTGGCAAGATCTTCGTTTTCGATTGCCACATCATAGCCCCGCACATGAAAATGCGTCTGCTCGGACGGGTACTCGTCCAGCACATACATTTGGCGCTCCTGCTCCTCTGACAGCTCCGAAAGGGATACCTCATGGTTGGAACGCCACGCGATATGACGCTCATAATCGCGGGCTTCTTCACGCAGAACCTTCCTGCAAAAGCTGTCGAACTGATGTCTAACGGTTTTCTTTTGGGATGGTGTCAGCTCCAAGAGTTGTTCACCTCCTCTCATGCACCGAGAGGCCGGCTTTCTTCCCCTTTCGCTTCTATCCCGAATGGAAGGTGCGGTTTTGGCAAAGTTTTCGGAAATATTCTTGAAATTTTCCAAAAATATTTCCTCGACGGGGGATTCTGGCGGATTTTCCGCCCCGGAAGAGTTTGTTTCAATGCCTGAACGATGATCTTTGAAACAAGACATTTTTCCACTTCCTCCATTTCTGAAAGAATTGAAAACCCGGTTTCAGAAGCTGGAGGAGATCCCCGAGAGCGAGGATAGAACCCCCTCAAAAGGCAAAAAGGCAGCGCCTTACACGAACAAACTGTGTAAAGGCGCTGCTTTTTTAGTGGGAGCTTTACGCAAAGAGAAACCGCAAGGCAGCTCAAAGGCAGAGCCGCCTTGCGGTTTTGTAGGGTTACGCTATTCAGAGATGTGGTCAGTGTTTCTCTCCGCTTTTTTGCGATATTCGCGCTCACAGCGCAGATCAATCTGCACTCGCATGAAGCCATGAAACATCACTGTGAGGAATGGTAGGAGCAGGGCAACTCCCATCAACGCCTCTATCTCCGTTTCGTCGAGAAAGGATAGCTTGCTGTCAACGGAGAGCTGATAGAACCAGCCGATGTCCCACAGATAAAAAATCAGTACGCTACCAAGCAGCGTTCCGATAAGGCCAACGACTAAGCAAGCGATGCCCTTTCGCTTTTCTCTCTGCCATTCCTTCTTATCCATGTTTCTTACTTCACGCTGCGATAGATAAAGGTGACGATCTGACCGCGGGTACAATCGTTGTTGGAGCCGAACAGGCCGCCGCCGATACCACCGGTGATATCGTTCTTCTCTGCCCAGATGACCGCGGCCGCGTAGTAAGCGTCAGAGGCCACGTCGGTGAAGGCAGAATTGCCGCTGGTAGCGGGGCTGCCGCCTGCGCGCCACAGGAAGGTCACGATCTGCGCGCGGGTGCAGGGCTGCTCGGGAGCGAACAGATTGTTGCCCACGCCGGTGGTGATGCCGTTCTTGACCGCCCACTTGACGGCCTCATAGAAGTACGCGTTGTTGGGCACGTCGTAGAAGAAGTTCAGCATGGAGTTGTCCTCCATGAAGGTCGCCTTGACCTCGACCTTGCCGGCGGGCATGGTGAAGGTGTACTTGCCGTTGCCCTTGTCCTTGAGCGTCAGCTCATTGCCGTTCTTGTCGGTGACGGTCAGGGTCTCGAGGACGTAGCCGCTGTCGGGCTTGACGGTGACGGTCACGGTGTCGCCCTTGCTGGCGCTCTTCGGGCTGACGGTCACGGTGCCGTGCTCGGTCTTGCTCGGGGTAGAGACGGAGTAGGTCGGGTCGTAGGAGCTGCTGCCGCCGGAATAATTGTAGCTCCAAGAAGCGGTAAGAATAACATTCTTCGTAACTTTGTAGGGGCTGCTCACCTTGGTGCTGCCGTCATACCAGCCGTTGAAGGTGTAGCCGCTGCGGTAGGCAGGCGTGGGGAGGGTGATGGTCGTGCCGCTGGCCACATTGTATGTGGTGTCAGCAGTTGCACCATCGTTATACTTCAGGGTAAGCGTGACTAAGTCTTCTTCCTTGACACCGCCGTTATAGATCACGCCCTTAACCGGCGTGACTTCAATGGACTGACCATTTCCGTTTTCTTTGGACAGATACAAATGCTCGATCGTACCATCGTTGTACTTGAATGTTGCGCCGTAGTTGGCATCATGCTCCACATAGAGATTGGTGACCGTACCACCGTTCATCGTGAAGCTGCCAGGATTGCTGGCCGACCACTTATTGGCGTTTACAAACACGTTACCGATCGTGCCGCCGTTGATCGCAGTCAGCGCGCCGTTGGCATTGGCGCCGATCCACAAATCGGAACTGTACTGCAAGTACTTGTCATCCTGATACCCTTCAGCGTTCTTGTTGCCAGTAATGCTGCCGGACTTCATTTCAAAGGACGCGCTGCTGGTCATGTAAACGCCGCCGATATAGTTAGGAGCCTTGCCGTTCGTGATCGTCGCACCGTCGATGGTCAGCTTACCCTTATCACAGAAAATCACGCGGCACTTCTCATTGCCGTTAACTGTAACATCTTTCAGCGTGACCTCGCCGGAAACGTAGAGAACGCAGCAGGTTTTGTTATCTTTATCTTTGCCGACAGTAAAGTTGTTGGCAGCCTTGATCGTGTAGTTGCCCTGACCGTCGATGGTGATGTTCTTTGCAAGATTGAGCGTGGAGGTCAACTCCGCGTCCTTCAGCAGCTTCACGGTCTCGCCGTTCTTGGCCGCCGTGATGGCGTCCGCAAGGGTATCATAAGCGCCTACGGTTTTCCCCTGTGCGTCGAGGACTTCGGCAACCATGTTTTCATTGATCTTCACGCCGTAGGTGCCGTCGCTGTTAGCCTTGGGGGCGAAGCCGTCCGCGCAGTACTCGGACTTCACTTCACTGGAGAACGTACCGCCGGAGACGGAGACCTTGTCGCTTTCGGTGAAGGTGTCTTCCTTCTTGTTGGTGTTGTTCCAGCCATAAGCCTTGATGGCTGCATTATTGCCGTTGGCCTTGAAGGTGCCGCCGGTGACTTCAATCTTGCCGAGACCCTTATAGCCGTCGCGGTTGACGATGGAGATTGCCGCGCCGTCCTGAATTGCGCCGTCACTTTCGGTCTTGGGAACAGCATCACCGTTGACAGTGATCTTGCTGCCGTCATTGATATTCAGGCTGCCCGCGCAGACCTGCACGCCCATGGTCTTGGCGCTGATGGTGGAATTGTCGATGGTCAGCGTGCCGCTGCTCGGGAAGTAGATGCCGAAGCCATTGGGAACATTGAGCGTGCTGTTTCTCAGCGTCACGCTGTCGTTCGTGTTATTGCCGTTGGTCTCGATGCCGCTCGTGGCGGTCGTGGTCATTTCAACATTCTCGAACGTGAGGCTCGAGTTGTCATAGGTGATCGGGCCGGTGAGGCTGGATGCCGACGGGATCAGGCCCACGAGCTGCGAGCTGACAATCTTGCCATTCTTCACCGTCAGAGCCGCATTGGGGTAGTTGATCGCAAACGCCGCGCTGTTCGCGTCCTTGCCGGTGCACGTCCAGGTGTGATTGTTCAGGTCGACCACACGGGAGGCGTCGCCGGAGTTAAAGGTCGAGCCGGTGGTGTAGTCGCGCAGAAGGACGATCGGCTCGCGGCTGGCAGTCTGCGCCTTGAACGCCTCGTCCATGGTGTAGTAACCGGTGTCGCCGATCTTGCACAGGTAGACCTTTGACACGCCGAAAGAGCCGTCGCCGTTCTTTTCTGTCTTGGCATCCTCAGTCACATACTTGGACGGATCTTTATCGAACGAGCCGCCGGTGACCTCGATGGTCGCCTTGGCGGTTTCTTCAGTAGGAACAAGGTCGTTCGAGTAGGTGTAGGTTCCCAGCGCGCCGTTGACCGTGCCGCCGGTAATTTCAACCTTGGCAACTTTGCTCTCGGCGCTGCCATAGTTCACGGAAAGGACATTGCCGTTGACCGTGCCGCCGCTGATCGTAAGGGTGGAGTTTGAACCGCCGCTGTATGTCCAGGAAGAAACTGCGCCGTTGACCGTGCCGCCCTTGATCTTCGCTCTATGCCAGTTTTCAACTGCGTAGCTGTTCGCAGAGCTCAGCGTGCCGCCGTTGAGGAACAGATCGCCGCGGTCAACCTTGATGACAATAAAGTTATCCTGGGTGAACGTGCCGCCCTTGATGTTCAGACCGGGGAACTTGTCAACGCTGTCATCGCCGACGCGGACAAGGGACGCGCCCTTACCTGCAGTGTTGCCGCTGTTGTTCTTGACATTGCCGCTCTCGAACATGACCCAAGCGTTACCCTGGATGTCGATGACATAGTGG